>AF_2010_repII_A100DRAFT_1000007_pt1 | contig 37863 bp, 35 predicted proteins | sample AmaForreplIIA100_FD_9198 | JGI IMG/M metagenome (IMG submission 9198) | reverse complement strand
ACATTGCCTGCCAAAGGATACGAAGATGTTCTTGCAATCATCTTCAAAGCCCATAAGGGGAACAATACTTAACGCAGCTATCCAAGCAGATCAGAGTTATAGAAAGTATAGAGTAACAAAAAATTATGCTAATGAGGATAAGCCCGAACGTAGTATTTCTGGACATGGTAGAATCGAATTGACACTTACTGATGCCCCAAATATCGCTAGTAAAACCGGAGGTCATTTTGTTGAGTAAGGGGGAATCGGTAGTTGCCTTTGGTGCTCACCCGGACGACTTGGAAATTGGGATGGGTGGAACTATAGCAAAATTGGCTGCACTAGGATTCGATGTACATATGGTAGTTGCTACCTTGCCAAATTTTGTGAAAACAGATACGAAAGAAGAGAGGAGGAATGAGTCTATAATGTCGGCAAAAGTCATGGGGTGTAAGATTCCAGAATTTCTGGATTTATCTCCTGAACAAATTACGTTTGGCAGACGGTTTGTGACTTTAATCGACGGAATTATAATTCGGCACAAACCAAAGTTCGTATTTACACAATGGATCGGAGACTCCCATCAGGACCATCAAACCCTTACAAAGGCAGTGATGGCAGCTGCAAGGGACACAAGCAATTTGCTCATGTATGAAACGACCATCCCTGGAGGTCTGACGGAGAGTGCATTTAGACCCCAGCTGTACGTGGACATCAGCTCTACTCATGAGATAAAGACGAATGCACTCCATTGTTTCGATTCACAGAAAATTAGATGTGGCCATTTATGGATTGATTCAATAATTGGAAGGTCAGCTTACAGGGGGTATCAGAACAACACAAAATATGCGGAGGCTTTTGAAGTGATTCGTGTATCACTGTGGGACTGACGGCTACAATTAGTGCTTTGAACGATTGTTTCAAAAATAATTTGAAGTAAAAGAATCGTTGCTGCCCACTGCACCTGTCCGCAATAACTCTTCGTATGTAGGAAAAGTTGTGTACACCTCGTTCCAATATCTCATACACACTAGCCGTTTGTATTCCTTTAATCTGATCTCTTCTCCCAAAACTGAATTACGGTATACAATATCAGGCTCGTTTATGCCAGCAACAGCTCGCATTGGACAAGTTGCAGAAAACCTTGGATTTATTTCAAAGATCTTTAGTCTACCCCCTACTAGTTTTGCCTGAATGTTTATAGCTCCTGTCCCGCCCAATCTTAGTCCCGCCTCCTCAGATGGTTTTCGTACATCTTCGTAATCGTCAATGAATGCCTTATAGGTTTGTCCACCTTTGAGTGTTTTTTGAATAGAAACAGATGACATCACATATCTTCCCCTCCGGTCAATTGTTATGCCAGATGTATATTCGATGTGATTTTGATCCATGTATTCTTGAAGGATTGCATGCCATCCTGCTTGTCGTATTTCAGAGAGAGCTTTGCCCAATTCAGAGTTTGAACGTACAATATGAAAATTTAAAGAGCCGTATCCTTCTCTAGGCTTTACAACAATAGGATACCCGAACTCTGTAACAAATTGATCTGCATTCTCAGGTAAGGCTGATGCAGCTACATCGAGGTTGTTTTGTTTCAAGAAAAGGTAGGTTTTCCATTTATCTCGTGCGATGTCCAATACCTCCTTTGGACTGACTAGCACTTTGGCATTAGTCTCACTTTCAATCCTCATTCTTGAATTCCCTATTATTGGAATTTCTTCATCTGAACCTATAAAAATTGCGTCAGTATCCTCTTCCTTTGCGACCCTTAAAAGACTTTCAATATATTCATTTGAAGTGGCTGCAGGAAGCAGAACACCTTTATCACATCTGTACAGGCCAGCTGCCTGAGCGTTCATATCTGCTGCTGTGATCCTGTATTTTACTCCGCCATTATTTGATAGGTTGGCAAGTTTCAGAGACTTTATAATGCCCTGAGCCACAATCCCCCCTACCGCAGTTATTAAAACTTTGGCATCAGTCATAAGAGCTACAATCCAGATATGGTTTTGCCAAGTATGGATTCATTCGCTAAAACGACAATGGCACTTCAGCTGCTAGACTATCATTTCTTAGCAGATTACGCCTCCACAACATCTCAGTGTTGACCATCCCAAAATTTACCGCATAGTCTATAATCGATGATTTTGTTTCTAATGCATTCTTTACTTTCTCAGCAACTTTTAACATTTGACGAATCCTTCGCTGTTCAGTCTTGAATTTAAACAACCTATCTAGAACCAAATCAATAGGTTGACCATTTTTCACTCGATGATTTCTATCTACAATTAGAGGCTCAATTTTGCTCTTGTATTCTGAATTCTCTCTTTTCAGATCCGTCATATAATCGATAATATTTACTTGCTGTGAAGCAGGAAGCTGTCTTAATGCTTCTAATCTACCTATGCCATTATAAACATCCTTGCCTGCCCAGATTATAGTTAGTGGCATACCGATTTGCAATTCTCGAAACACCATTGCGCCGACAAGCGTATAACCCAAACTACCACCGGTACCTGAGGCGTAACCTGATACTGAGAGATCACGGGCAAGCAACAATAAAATTGGAATTGCCCGCGGCGATAAACGATGAATTGTATCCTTTGATAAGGTAACCTCATTTTTTTGGCCCAGATCAACTTTAACAATGGATTTACACGACATACATGTACCAACTAACATCAATCTTTCCCTAATGTCAGAGTGCAATCTAGCCGAGGCTTTACTTCCACAACCACAATGTAACCACAATGGAGCATTCAAATAGGACGTCGGACTGACACCGGTATTTATCCCAGCACGAAGAAACATACTATCAGCCCTATTCAAAGTCTTAGAATACCTCGCAAAATTGGAGATCAAATATTTAAAACCGCTTTCAAAAACCGAGGACATCTCAGACAATCTCACGAACAGAGTGTCATAACCCCATTCTGTGTTTACCAATTTGGATATTAGGAATGCGTTGAAATCTGAATAATTCTTTGATAATGCGTATGATTCCTCTATCTTGCTCCAGAACAGCTCAAAGTTATTCATAAAAGTCTTTCTGTTGATACCAAATTTCTGGGATGTTATAGAATTTCTAATCCAAGAGTAGATCTGAATTTTCCAATGATCGACTATTGTTCTCCCGGGAAGAGGCATGTTGCATACTAACTTCCATCTTTTTGATTCGTTAATAGGCAATCGTAATTGCAATCTTCCCTCAACATGTCTTGTGCTAGGGAGCTCAGCCAAACGTATGTAGGCATCGTCCATGAAATCGTGATCAACTACTAAAAACAAATTAACTACCTTACTTGAAAGTCTGCGCTGCCCAATCGCATTCAAAAGCGTTTGAAGAAGTACAATTTTTTTGAACACACCTCCAAATGCGAAGAGGTTAGGTTGATGAATAGAAACAAGAATCCTAGTATCAGGATCACTGAGCATTTTTAATTTGTCCATTACGGCAGGAGATGCAGTGTCGGCCTCTCTGTGAAATTTGCTGATAAGCCCTTGAAGGGTATGACGATTATTTAACACATAGTCAGTCGTAGTATCTGTGCTCATCCTCTTTGTGATTGTCTCCACCGCCGAGGAAAGACTTTCAGGGATTGAAGAAATATAATTGGAGAGTAAAGGGTCCCCCACATTCTCGTACTTCGAAAATAGTGATCTGACCTGAAGCGACCCTCCAAGTGATGTAGCTGACCTCGGATCTCCCACTAACATATGAGGCTCCGACGTCTATATAAATTACCATATGGAAGGGAGAACGAATTCAATGACACCATAGCAATAATCCTTCCTAGCCGACTTACATTATAAGAAATCATTAGCTTTGCGTAGGAAAAGGTGACGAGTAGAATATCAACTCCGATTACACTAGAACATTTCGTGCCTTGAATCGTCTTTCATCAATGATTCTGTATTCAACAGGATATACAGTATTTTAGGTTTTTTGTACTGACTTCGAATCCCGTGAGGCGTTGCTTCCAGCTAACCTCGCTTTGTCGGCAATTGACACTAAATCCAAGATATTGTTAAACCTTCCCACTTCATCTAAACGATGAGCATCACTTCCCAAATGCATTTTAACTCCTTCATTTATTAAGATATTAATCCAGCTTACGGGAGGTCTGTGATATTTGGCATTAATTTCAACAATTTTGTTGTGCCTGGCCATGAGAGCTGCTAGTTCTTCAACTTCATGCTTTTCAATCTGGAACGTAGGTTCCGGAGCAATGTGTCCTATAACATTAACGCAAGGATTTTCGATTGCTCTTTGTAATGCACTTAACCAAACATTCTTTTTAGTGTAATTCGTGTGAAAGCTTGCTACAAGGAAATGATTTTTAGCGTAGTAATCCGGACAGTCAATTGAGCCATCAACTAGTATTTTTGCCTCAAAACCAGGCACTAAATTTATTGAGGTGATTTGTCTTATAGTTACGATCTCTTGCAAGTATTGTTCAATCCAATTTGAAGATATCCTCACATGTTCTGTAAAAGCAACCGTTGCCAAATTCAAGCTTTCTGCCCTCTTTACTACGTTGGCAATTGTAAGATCACGTGCAGAATGATCATTGTAATTGGAGTGAACGTGGTAATCTTCTAGGAGATTCACAATATTCGATTCTAGTATAATTATAAATAAATTTCCTATAAAAATGGGTGATGGATTCGCGTACGCTTATAAGTTATATAGCTAGTACGGCTGTAATAATTGGTTATCTCATTTGTCTAGGTTTACGACATCAACTGTATTAGTTCCAGGGGCTGCGGGCCCTGCAGGCATAAATGCTATTAAATCTTTGAGACTGGGTGGCTATAGTGGCAAGATCGTCGCAACAGATTCTAGTTCCCTGTCTGCTGGTTTTTTGATGGCAGATGTAAACGAAGTAATTCCAGAAGCTAATGACTACACCTTCATAGAAAAGCTATTCAAAATTGTGCGGACGCACAAAGTTAACGTCTTGATGCCTTCGTCTGGTTTTGATATCTATCCTTACAGCGAGAATCGGAAAGAACTTGAAGAGATTGGAGCTACTGCGATTGTTAGTGATAGAGAGAAGCTGGAAATCTGCCGCGATAAAATGCTGACTTTTCAGACTCTTTCTGAAAGGTTTACGCTTCCGTTCACTACCGCAGACTCTAACAAGATTACTTCGTTTCCAGTTCTAGCCAAACCTAGATTCGGAAAAGGGAGTAAAGGCATTGTCAAAGTAGATGACGAGTCAGATCTGAAGTACATCATGTCAAAGCGGGATGATCTCGTTTTCCAGGAATTTTTGCCAGGCACTGAATATACAATTGATGTACTTTCGAATTTGGATGGTAAGCCTTTGATGGCAGTCCCTAGAATTCGAATGCAAACAAAGGCAGGAATTTCGACAAAAGGCAAGGTCCTGACTGATTTCGCATTGCAAGCTGAATGCATGGAAATTGCAGAGCACATAGGAATTAGGGGTCCTTGTTGTATGCAAATGAAAGAATCTTGCGACGGAGAGCTAAAACTTATAGAAGTGAATCCTAGAATGGGAGGGGGTACTATATTCACCACCTTGGCTGGGGCCAACTTTCCTGTGATGCTTTTAGACCTCATCGAAGGAAGGCAAGTATCTATCCCTTCGGTATCGGAAATTACTGTAATCAGATATTTCGAGGAATTTGTACTCAAACATGGGGAAGAAAGAATACATGTTGGAGCCAGCTTACTATCGAAGACAGGTTTTCTGGCATAGATTTATCACAGGATACGATTTGAATATGGAAGAAATTAATCAGATGGCATGGCCAATATCCAGTAATCTTCATTATGACGATACTAAATCCGATGGTCATACCTAGAATTACAACCACGGCATCCCACCTCCTTGCCCTTTTTCTTGTTTTCGCTATCTTCAAATTATTCAATTATCCTTTAGAAAAGTCCTTACGTATTATGTATTTTGGAGCTTAGATTTAGTAATATATATTCTCATCACCTTCGGTTTTGAAATCGATGACTAGTCAGCCGGCGAAGTGATCATACTAAAGCCTCATTTTACTCTTTTTTAAAGATGCTTCTGCAAATGTTCGATTATTAGACATGGATATTGAAAGTGGCACTAGCCATAATGGCTCTGTTCACTTAGCAAATGGAAGTATGCTGCTGCAGTTATGGAAATTACATCATCACACTTATTCACATTACGAAAGTAGTATCATATCGAACTATTCAATACATAAAAGATAGAACAGAAAGCTGATGATTCTTTTCCGTGACAAAAAAGATAATTGTAGATTAGAAGATGTCAAAAATTGGTCTAATTTTTTTGTTGATGAACATAATGACTTGGTTATAATGTAAACAACCTGAACAGTATTTACTGTTTCTGCATGAATTGTTTGCCTTTCGTCTTTATTCCTTTGAGCAGGCCAATTTCTCGAAACAACGCTTGTTAACAACATGAGTGAAATTCATAATTTTTATTTAGTCTCATTTTTGTATCATCACAATTTCTCAGGGCTCGGCAAAAAGGGGGATTTAGGGGTACTATTTTTACCATCTGTCATCAAAATGGACAATTTGTGAAAAAAAATGAAAATTTCATGTTATTAACAGATTTTTCGTTAACAAATTGCTTTTGTTAACACAGGGTGAAATTCTCACGCATTATATGCCGTCATGATGGTTGTCTGAGAGCCATCTTATATTCGCCAAGTGAACAGAGCCGCCACAATATAGTACAATCATTAAGGACATGTCAGAAAGTTCCCTCAAATTCCATTTGAAGTGTTGTGCCTCCTCAACATGGCAAGTCTTAGTTCACTTATTTTTGAAGGACAATATCTCGATTGAAAGCAATTACTAGAAAGCAATAGGCTGTCAGCCGTATGAATGATGTGGACAAACGACCAAGCATTCGAACAAGCGATCTGAAGTAAAACTTTGAAGCCTCTGGTAGGTAGTGGTATTCTAACCTAAGATATTAGGTGCGTAGATTAGCTTTATATCTTTCCTTCTGCCATTGAAGAAAACATGGGAAGGGTGGACAAAGGGGTAAACTGCAGTGTCCAAGGTTGTGAAGAATCCGCCCAGCGATCTATGAGTGGTAGCAAAGCACGAATGGCAGCAGATTTGGTAGTCGATTCCGATAAACGCGTCTACCTTTGTAGGGCACACTACAAGGAATGGAAGAAATCTACCAAGGAAGATCGAGAAAACGAAAGGGCACGTTGGCAGTGATTCGCGGGTCACTCTAACGCTCGAACAACCTTTATTATTGCTCTATTAATATAGTAACATTCGGTTATTAAATGCGCCTGCTTCAACTTCATACTGATTTCGTCGAATATTGCCCTGTCTCAAAGGAGATTGTTCAAGCAGAGCAAGATGTATCCAAGGAAAAGGTTCACTTGGATGAGCTTGTCGTGACTCTGATAGCTGTCGAGAATGGAGATGACGAGAATCTCGCTAGAGATGCGGCCGAAGAAATTGGAAAGTACCTTGTGAAGCTTAAAGCAAATAGGTTACTAATTTATCCTTATGCCCATCTTTCATCCGATCTTGCCCCTGCGGAAAGCGCGATTAGTGTCGTAAAGTCAATAGAGAATTTTGCAAAAGCTTCCGGCGTAGAAGTATTCCGAGCACCATTTGGATGGACTAAGAGCTTTGAAATAAAGGTTAAAGGGCATCCCTTAGCAGAAAATTTTAAAGTTGTAAAGCATTCTAGTAGGAGTGGTCATTACACTACTACAATTGTCAGTGATGGACTGAGCAGCTCTCCAGAGAGAGTTTCAGTTGCGCTCAGTGAAGAGGAAAAATTGGAGTCTACATGGTGGATTCATGAGCCTGGTGGGATTGTGACCCCCGTTGAGAACTATGATTTTAAATCTTCGAACAAACGACTGAAACATTTGGTAAATTATGAAACTGCGAAACGAAGGGCAGTGGATCAACAACCTTCCCACGTTAAATTGATGAAAAAGCTTGGTATTGCTGATTATGAGCCTGCTTCAGATCTTGGGAATATGCGCTACTACCCAAAAGGTAAATTGATGAAGTCATTAATTGAGCAGTATGTGGGTCGAGAGATAGCGAAATACGGTGGGATAGAGGTCGAAACTCCAGTGATGTACGATTCTAAACACCCATCAATGGAAAGCTATTTCAATAGGTTTCCTGCCCGTCAATATGCGCTCACAAGCGATAACAATAAGCAACTTTTTTTAAGATTTGCCGCGTGCTTTGGACAATTTTTGATGGCAAAAGATTTCGTCCTATCATATAAGCACCTTCCATTAAGACTATATGAGCTCGCTAGATATAGCTTCAGAAGGGAGAAAAGCGGGGAGCTCTCAGGATTGAGGCGACTTAGGGCATTCAGCATGCCGGATTGTCACGCATTGTGCGCGGATATGAATCAAGCAAAGGACGAATTGTTAAGAAGGTTTGAACTTTCTTCCACTGTTATTAATACAATTGGTCTTTCTACGTCTGAAACGCTCGAAATGGCAATTCGCTTTACTAAGGAGTTTTATGATTACAATCGAGAGTTTATAAACAAATTAGTCGACAAATTCGGGAGACCAGTATTGGTAGAAATGTGGAATAAAAGATCATTTTATTTCATTCTGAAATGGGAATTTAATTTCCTAGATAGCACAGGGAAGGCTTCTGCCCTATCCACCGATCAGATAGACATAGAAAATAGTAGCAGATACGGAATCGAATTTGTCGCCGAGGACGGTAGTAAGAAAAATCCTGTAATTCTGCATAACTCACCAAGTGGCGCAGTGGAACGAGTTATTTTTGCACTTCTGGAATACTGTGCAGAAATTGCAAGTAAGGGCGGAAAACCATCACTACCTTTATGGCTTGCTCACACACAGATTCGGATTATCCCTGTTGGGACCCAACATTTGGAGAAATGCAAACAAATCTGCTCTGAGCTAACTAAACAAAAAATCAGAACTGATATAGATGACAGGAATGAGTCTGTTTCAAATAAAATCAGACAATCTGAAATTGAGTGGATTGATTATACAGTTGTCATCGGTGATAATGAGTTGGAGACTAGTGCATTTGTGGTTCGAAACAGGAAACAAGGAAAACAAGCCAAGCTCACGCTGTTACAGCTTGCTGAGGAGATTCAACTGCTAACAAGAGGAATGCCTTATCTACCTTTGAGTCTACCAGTTTATCTTTCAACTCGCCCAAGTATAATGGCCTAGAACGAGTAAACGATCTTCGTTAGTCACGTAGGTACAAGATCATAAGCGAGAATGAGCAGATTTACTAACCCTTGCAAAGCCGCTATTAATTAGACTTCCACGTGCTCCTTTTTTCTGGAATTAGCTTTAAGTCAGCAAACTGCTTCGGGCCTAGAAGTACTTTTGGAGTTTTATTTGGGGTTAAGATGCCTTAATTTCCAGTACGTAATAATGAGAGTATGCGAAACATTGTTTGAGAAGCCAAAGTGGCTTCACGATAGTCATCATTTTTCAAGCTAACCTCAACCATGTCAAAACCAATGAGCTTTGCAGAGGGACAAATGCTTCTGAGAATAAGACTAATTTCGAAGGGATCGAGACCGAAGGGCTCAGGCGTCCCTGTGCAAGGCACGTAAGAAATATCGTAGACGTCTATGTCAAATGATATATATATACTTGCATTTTTTGTCACCCTGCCTAGAAAGGTTATTAGGTCACTTGGACTTTCGTGTACCTTCCATGCATCGTATGTAGCAACTTGATTTTGTTTGGATATTTCGTTTTCTTCCTTGTCACTTTGTCGTATTCCAATTTGGATTATGTCATTCCCCGGGATAAATCCATCATTCATCAAATGATAGAATGGAGTAGTGTGACACATTTTCAAACCTTGATATTTTGGTTTCATATCTCTGTGGGCGTCGAAATGGAGCACTACTGGATGTAGATCGGAAAGTGCCTTAATCGAATAATAAGAAAGTGTATGTTCACCTCCCATCATAACTGGAACTTTGTTTGATTGATAAAGTAGGGAAGTAATTTTGGTGATCTTACTGCCAACCTCATACAGGGCATGTGCAATTTTTGTCAGATTTCTTCTCGTAGCTCTCCTAGCATAGGAAGGAATTTTTAAATCTCCAATGTCGAAAATCCCCGCTCGTTCCGAAATATCAAACCCCTCTTCAAACAAGAATGATTCAACTTGTTTCGCGGATGTGAGCCTCATTGCTTCTGGGCCCCTGAAAGTTCCCTGGCCAAAAGATGTCGTCATTTCGAATGGAACACCATAGATGACAGCATTGGATTTTTCAAATGAAATAGTGGTAGGGAGATCCGCGAAGCTATATTTGCCTCGAGTAGCCTCAGGTGGAACGAAGTGATTCGAAAGGGCATTTAGCTTGCCATTCATTGCCTCTAAGCATTATTTTGCATGAATACAGGTTTTCTTTATTTCTTTTGTTTTTTCGGATAAGCAAATCATGTTCGGATATTTAAGGATGCATTCTAGAGCCGCGAATCCTTGATGGTAAAGTTTAGTTAGCGTAGTAGAGGTGGATTGTTCTGTGGGTGTTAACCAATCGTTCTGGATAATGCTCAATTACCAACTCTGTTTACTAAGTCAAATACCGTCATATAGTTACAATTAGGAACTAGAAATGCTGCCGATGATTTTACGACGTTCAAAGTAATTAATCTTTTCCATTTGAACACTCTGTGAATACTAGCTACTCCAAAAAAGATCGTCTAAATTTGATTGACGAGGCTTGCCTAAAAGCGAATTAAACTGAAAATTTAGTGATGAGAGCAGTTGGTCAAACGTTGCCTCCATTGCATCAATATATTTCTGAGTATCAATTTCTTGAGCAGTCGCAAGTTCAAGGGGTTTCACGCCTTCCCCGGTCTTTGTTTTAACGTAAGATACTATGTCGCCTGCCTTGAGGTCCCTTCCCAAATCTACAAGCAACCGAGCAGCCTTGATATGTTGAGGTAAACCCTTGTAAACCGCAGATCTTGAATCTCTTCCATCCAGCGACATTCTATGGCCTGTCCCTACTGTCTTGCCATATTTGCGGGGAGATTTGTTTATCATGACATTAAAAGTTAAATCCTCTAATGGAATCTTTCTTTGCTCCAAATTATTTGCGTTCAGTTGAATAATCTTCTTAATCATTTGCTTGGCAGATTCAAAATCGCTTTCAGAATTAACCTTGCTCAGAATATTTAGAATCTCATAAAAGGCCTTGCGTATAAACGGGGGAGTGTGAGACTTCTTACCAGTAAGTCCTTTCACATCGACGGTTCCATCAACCAGGACGCCCAGGTAATTCTTCTTGAGGGCGCTGAATACTACATAACGATATTGCTTATCTACCTCTAAATCCACTCCAAGTATTTTACGAGCCCAAGTAGCTACCTCGTCAACTCGTCTATCTGAAGGATTTTTCAAGAAAAGGGAATCGGTGTCCCCGTAGATCACTTCAATGCCGATCTGCTTGCATCTCTCGATAGTGTTTGAGGTTGTGCTTCGTCCGATAGTAGCTGTTGCATCCGCAACCGGCAAACAATATAAGGGAAATATCTCTGCGCCCATTACACCATAAGCAGCGTTTAATATGACCTTGATTGCTTGGCTCACAACACTGTAAAGTTGACGCTCTTCTAGGGCCAACGATTTGTCCTTTGACAGATATTTATAATAATTTACTCGCAAATCTCGCAAAGAGCCTATTAAAAGTGAGGTTATGCCTCTTTTTTCTTTGCATATCCAATGTGCAGTGTTTTGAATATGCTGTTTTGGATCGCTCTTACATTGCAAGTGGGGGCAATTGACAGTTTCGTATGAAAGGTTGTGAATTTTTATTATGCTAGGGTAGAGGCTTGCAAAATCTACTACAATGACGTTGAAGTGTATGCCTAGTACTGGTTCTACTACAAGGCCACCCCGATATTTCTTTTCTTTAATTATGGCAGTTGTTGATGCACTACCTTTCTCTTGCAATTCAGATCGTCTAGGAATTAGGGCCTTGAGTCTGCGATGTTCAAAGTATAAGATTCCTCTTATCCACTGATTAACCCCAAATCGTGAAATATCTTCGAGTGCTAATCTGCTTATTCTACAGACTGCTACTAACAGCTTGATCAATAAGTCATCGTTAAATGTGGTCAAACGTAAGGTTAGCTCAGCATCCTTTATGCAGTACTTGGCTAGGATTTGCCTAGGCAGACCACTAATATCACCTTCAAATTCGAGTTTGGTATCGTTAAGTAATGCCTCGCAGACCGCTTTTAAAGTGAACTCAGAATATTTGTGACTAAAGGCATAAATTTGAACTGATTTATTTTGAAAGGTCCTAAATAGATCTATGTGTAATCCGTTTCTTATTTGAATCGCCTCGGCTTGAATGCCGCGCTTAATGAACGAATCTCTTTTTACAATGATTGGAATTTCTTCTTTAGGGATAGGCAGCCTTGCCAAAGGATCTATCCGAGAATCTTGTGACCTTGCATAAAGATAGGGGAGGTCAAAATCGTCACCGTTATAAGTCACCAGGATAGGATAAGATTCGATAATACAAAAAGCCTTTTTCAGCAATTCCTTTTCGGTTTTGCAGATCTCTGTCTCAGGGATAAAGGGCTCACCTGAATGATTTCCTGTTTCGTCTAAGACGAGTACCTTTCTGAAGCCATCGCTGGCAACGAAGCCAACGGCGATGATCTTACGGTCATGATCGCGCGGAGTAGGCATCCTTCCCTCTTCAGAATCAACCTCGATGTCTACAGAGACCCTTCTTAGATTGGGAATAGGTTGGTTTAGTAGATTCGCCCAGTCAGTTAAATATTGTTGATATTGCTGATTCTCAACGCCGCCAGATTCCTCTTTTACTTTATCCCAAAGCAGACTTTTTAGCTCCAATTGAACCTTGTCTGAAATTTGGTGTTCGAACTTGCCGATTTCCTCACCCTTCCTAACATAGTAGGCACCGGGAATCAATCCAGTGTCATAGAGGTAGTTTTCGTGGTACTTTATGTCGGCTTCCCATGAAGTGATTTTCTCTCGTATGCTACTGTCGGTGCCACCAATTGAAAGGGGATCAGGAGCAATTATCTTGACTATATCTATTTCTTTATCATTGATTAACTCGATTTTCTTTGTCTGCTCCAGCTTATACTTTCTATCTGATTCAACTATTTTCTGTAAGTCGTTGAGATACTGCATCTTTGTGTAGCAGTAAGGTCTGTGGTTAGTACGATCCTTCCAAAAACATATTGCATGCCGCTCTAGGTCATAAAATTTTAGGTAAACCTTTTGTTCATCACCAAAGTAAACTGCCGAAAGAAGCATTGCGGGACTGTCTTCCGGCAATTCATTCAAATCCTTAAAACTTCTATTTTTAGCTGCTAGAGAAGACTCCACCTGTGTCAGGATGATATCAATTTTAAAATCGTTATAAAAGCTTGGCGATGGTGAATTTAGCAGTCAATATGGATCAAGGACAAGTTGTATTCAAAATTATATTAAAAAAGGACAAGATCGCCAGTCGAATTAAATCATTCTAAGTCACAAGATTAAATATTTTATCCATCTTGATAAAATGCCTCGACTCGTTTTGATTTATATTCTTAAGGGCGGTTTAAACCACTCTTCAATGCCGCTTCAAGATTTCCTGCTGCCTCAAGAGAATGTAAAATTTCACAGCGATTCGCTAGTTCGATATGGTGTTAAGAAATATAGGGTGTTAATAACGGACAAGAGAATAATTCTCTTTGCCCAAAGAGGACACATTTTAAAGACGGATGATATTGTGAGTGAAAGACTTGATAGACTTCAAGGTCTGGAATATTCAGAAAAAGGGGTATTTTTCAAAGTCTCAAAAATTTCTATCATGGGAACAACAAGACTAGATATTTTTGGACCAACCTCCGAACTTAGACCCATGTTTCACAATTTGCAGTCACTTGTCAATGGAGATTGAGAGGTGTTGAGATGACGTAACTTTTCTCACGCATAGGGCAAGTCTACCCAATTCATGGACAGGTATCGAAATCTTCTTTGTACTTCAAGAATTCTAGGGATTGATTCCACCTTACCAGTTTCAATTTGACAGTAAATAATGAAATATGTGAATACATTATCTTTATTATTGTGACTACCTGACACTGATGTCAAAGATACTATGCCTGATAGTAACCAACTCTTAGTTAGGCGTATTAGGGATGGAACTGTGATAGATCACATCGAATCAGGTAGGGCCATGTTTGTACTCCGAGCTTTAAACATTACGGGAAAGGAAGGAAACGTCGTTACTGTCGCTCTAAATGTTCCAAGTACCAAACATGAAAAGAAAGACATTATAAAGGTAGAGAATAGATTCCTAGAAAAGAACGAAACGAACAAGCTTGCGCTAATAGCACCACACGCTACGATCAACATAATAAAAGAATACAGGTTAGTGGAGAAGCGGAAGATACAGCTGCCTGATTCAATTGTAGGAATATTCGGTTGCCCTAATTTGAATTGTGTCACAAATAGTGAAGATATCAAATCCACAATCGATATTATAGATAAAACCAAAATAGTTATGAAATGTAGGTACTGTGGTCGGGCGCTCACAGTCAACGAGTTAGTCTCATGATTCCTAGATTTTTTGATCATTTCTGCTTGTAGCGTCATCATCTAAAAGAATTTTCCGGTAGTTGGCAGTTATGTAATTTACCTTTTCGAGTCTATGCTAAATGAATCCTCCAAAACAAGAAATCTAATCTAGGGAAAGGAGCGCAGTCTGCGAAATGCCACCCGGGTTTTCTAAGTTTTTCAATGATGCAACCGTCTATTCTTTTTGAAAGCGCCTTAAGGCTTTTGTAGTGGCTTCCTTCCCAGTAAAGCTTACCGCATCCCGAACATTGAAAAAATTGGTTATATGCATATATACAATGCGTATCAGATTTAAGTTGAGAAAGTGGGATTTCAAGAATATTACCGTTGCATGCTGGACATCTGGGTCTCTGCATAAATGTGCTTAATAGGGTGCCGTAACAGAAGAAGGCTTGGGCAATATCCTCCAGATCATTTAATCCGTAAAGCAAGGTTCCATCAGCTCGGGATTTTACAGCTCTTTTGTACATATCCCTGTCACAAGTCAAGATCACCCTTTTCTGCTTAATTCCTAATTGAATAATCTCACCGTCCGGTTGACTATTCTCGTACAATGTATCGAACCCGAAAAATCGCAGCTTTCTGGCCACACTTCCCAGCATCGAGTCCACTATGAAGGTCGGTTTTGGCTTAGCTAATAACTTGTTCGCCCCTGCATTCTTCACAAGAGAAGGTGCCATCTGCGAATTGTAAAAGATCAGACCATTCTCCACATTCATCACAATATCCTGAAATAAGCCCTGCAGAACGGCCAGTCTCGCCTCTTACAATGGCTGCTTTTTCAGATATTACATCTACAAGGTCCGGAGTAACCGCTATCACGTCAGAGGCTGAGATGATGCCAACTAGTCTTTGTTTATATACGACCCCAAGTCGCTTGATATTGTGCTGTCGAAGCATTCTAGCAGCCTCGGTTACACCTTCTTCCCCCTCCACGGAATGTAGCTTTTGCATAATGTCAGCAGCCTTTAGAGAACTGGGCCTGACGTCTTCAACAACCGCATTTGAAACAATGTCCCAATCGCTGACAATTCCTGCTGGGTTTTCCCCGTCCATTATAATGATGCTACCAACTTTATGATCCCTCATTTTGACCGCAACCTCTTTGACGCTATCGGTAAGAGAGGCTGAAATAACTGGACTATTCATGATGTCTCTAACTAGAACCCTCGTTGTCATGTTTGCATCTCTATGCTGTCTAGTTAGCTCTTTCTTTACCACGATAGTGAATTCATTTCTTGCTTTAATTACTTTGCTCAAATACCTTTTGGGATAGCTTCCAATCCGCCCTTTTCTGTGTCAATAATCTTTGAATGACCAGAAGGAATTGCCCTAGTCACGTCTGCAAGGCTGACCATCTTTAAATAATTCGACACATGGCCGTCTTGAAATCCAGGTCCTGAGATAGTACTTGCCACTTTTATTAGCTCCGCCTTCAATTTCTTGGCTAAGGTATTAGGGTCTAATCCTCCAGGAGCCAATTGAGAGTAGATCAATGATCGCCTCTTAATTGCGGTAGAAGGCCCGCAAAGCATCACGTGATGCGAGCTTAATTTAGAGACACCAATTGCTAACTTTATTCCAATACCCTTTATGTAATTGCGTTTGCCTTCAACAACGAAAGAGCCTTTGGGCAGAAATTGCCCAGCAGGGGCTCCTTTCTTTATTTGGCTTGGCTCAACCCAAAATGCATCAGCACTTGATAGTCCATCCTTCCACGCTCTACTAAATGAGACAGTTGCCTGTGCCACTTCTACTAGACTTTGAGTAATCTGGCCAGTCTGCCTTGCTCCTTTCAGGATAAAAAATGGTGAACCAAAAACCTCGGCATGGAAAACCAAGTCGTTTTCAGCCAAGTGTTTGCGTATAATAGCTGAATTGGACGATGCGTCTCTTCCACCGATCGTTAGCAATCCCTCACTTGTGATAAACCATCTATATCTTTCATACCATTCCTTTGAGACTTGCTCGTTTACTGCAATCTTTTTCTGTATTACGCTAGCTCTATTTCGCAAATCTTCGAGCTGGCGGTGCAGACTTTTCTTCGCCATATTAATAGATTCACAAGCTTTCTCCAGTTCTTTCGCTCTTTCGAACAATAGTGATGAAATTTTTGCTGAACTTGATTCGGCCAATGGCACACGTTCACCTGACACGTCTAAGTACTTCTTTCCTTTCACTAATACAATTGTTGCAGACTCGGAAGCAAGGATTTCTTTAGGTTGACCAATTTCAAGGTTGAGGTTATTAACATCTGTGATATTGGACATTAGGCTGTAAGCAACTTTTCTAAGTGAGCTGGACTTTAATTTGACCTGCTCCTGTGCCTTATTTTGCTCCTCTATGTCATGTTCTATTAATGCAACCTGCTTGTCAAATTCTGATGTCTTTAAGTTTCCAAGTTTGTCCATTATATCGTTGGTGAGCACTTCGTCTATTGCATCCATATAAGGAATGGATTTCTCGGATTCAAATTTCCCATCTAATGTAGGGCAGATTGTAGCGTCACGGGCTTTTCCTTTCTCATCCGTAATCAGTACCGCTCTAAGGGATGGAGTGTTGATCTTTGAGATCAAGTACAACATGCTTTCATAAATTCGTTTTAACTCGTTGTCGGAGAGAAGCCCAACATTAATAGACGAAATCTCTGCTGAGTCAACAATGCTCTCCACAAACTTTTTCGGAATGGAAACATTTCTTCCTAGCCAACGCAAAACATCTAAATTCTTTGCTTCCGTCTTATCCCGCATGGTTTTTAGTTGTTCTAATTTGAGGTTCAATACGTCTGTGCCTCTGGCCGGTGGGGCAGAATATTCGTAACCTTTCTTAAGGATTCTATGTCTTACTTGAATCGGATTTAGAACAGCAAGAATTTGCATACCTTCGTTGCAAAGAACTATATTGCCAATGCCAAACAGTTCTACTACGATTCTTGTAGTCGTGCCATCGTGGTGCCTGAATTTCAAAGTGATAATTCGCTCGCTTCCATTTTGAGTAATTGTTTCAATTCTAGTCCTTTCGATCTCTTGTCTGATAATTCTAACTAGATCGTTGTCCTCTACCTGTTTGATTTTAAATCTTGTGAGCCATATCCCCCTCACCGATAGTATAAGGGAGATGTCTGGTTCTACCGAATGATGTAGCTTGAATAATAGCGAATCTCTAGTTATCCCCGTAATATTACTAACGTAATACCCAGGAACGACTTTTGAGTTAATCTCCTTTATTATGTGACTGAGCTCGAGACCTGATAGTTCCATGATGTTTGCTCATCCTCAAATATTAAATAAAAATGAATACGAGTAGTGTCGACACATAGGAGACCGTAAGGAATTAAACCGAGTAGAATTCAAGGACCATCTACAACAATTGGATCCTCTTGACAGAGTTTTTTATATGAGAGCCATTTTAGGCCTAATTGCAGGTATAATTACAGGATTTTCTATTGCTCCAGGTACATCCCAGGGCACAGCTATTGGGACGGCAATCTTGATTGGACTAATCTTTTATATTGTGTCGTATCAGGTCGCGAAGCGTATTGCGAAAAATACTGCAAAAAATGACCGACGTAAATTAGCCACAAATGGAATTTTCCCGTTTATCTTCATGTTAATAATGTTTATGATTGCTATCTATACAGGTCTGCATCAGAACATGCCACCATTAAAATAGCTGGCCCATAAACAACGGGATGGATGCTTTGGGTTTACCGTACCGGCGGAATTCCTGATATTTTATTCGAAAGGGATGAGAATGTACCTATAACGAAGGAAGAGATTCGGGCGCTTGTAATCAGTAAATTGCGCTTGAGGGATGACTCTTGGGCAATAGATGTGGGCTGCGGTAGTGGAAGTATAACTGTAGAACTCTGTATACAAGTTCCAAATGGCAAAGTTTGTGGTATAGATTCAAACGAAGCTGCCGTCGATCTTACTAATAGAAACCTGTCCAAATTTCAGGTGAATGCTGACTTATTTTTAGGTCAAGCTCAGGATATCCTTCCAACTTTGCCGCAAGTTGATGCAATAATCATAGGTGGTAGCTCTGGAGATCTAGGAAGATTAATGAATTTGGCAATTGGAAGATTAAAAACCGGTGGTAGAATCGTAATTGATACTATTCAAATAGAGACTTTATGCCTAGTTAACAGATTAGTCAAGGAGAATTCTCTTTATGAGATAGATATCTCACAGGCCATCATCACGAAGGCAAAGGAGATTTCAAGTGGTACCATGATGATCGCAAGAAACCCTGTCACCATAGTTTCAGCGACAAAACCATAGTTGTGTATGAAGTGACCATCCAACATTTAAGGACTGCGGGAGCGACTATAAATAATCTGATCTAAGGGAATTTATGCATGAAGTTGTTTTGCGTTGGCTGCGGGCCTGGTGATCCTGAGCTGCTTACTATTAAAGCTGTAAGAACGATTGAAAATGCGGAGATATTATTTGCGCCTACCAGCAGAGATGGGAAGGCAAGCATTGCGCTCTCAGTTGTGCAAAAACATATTCGAGAATCGGCTAGAGTTGTTAGCCTAGTATTTCCGATGATCCGAGACAGAGATTCATTGAAAGACAAATGGAAGAAAAATGCCGGATTGATAGCAGATGCGGTTAAAACTGGTAAGCGGGTAGTCTATTTGACTGTGGGAGATCCCTCTTTGTATAGTACCTGGATATATATTCACAGAGAGCTTGCTTCCACCTATGACGATATAGAAGTCGAGATCGTACCAGGAATTACTTCGATATTTGCGTTTGCTGCTCAAGCTAAGCTTAGTCTTGCCGAAGGGCACGAAACCGTTGCTATTGTCCCTGCATGCTACGACTTAGAGAAAGTTCGGCAGACAGCGGATTGCTGCGATACCCTTATTTTCCTTAAGGATGGTAGATATTTTGAGAAAGTAGTTGAGATGTTATCTAAAGCAGGATTTCCAAACGATTCAATTCTAGCAATCGCTCAGGATATTTCGGTTGGCGGTGAAATAATAAGAAAGGAGAAATTAAAGGATTTAATAGGAGTCAAAGGCCCGGTAGAAAAGTACTTTTCGATAATGGTGGCAAAAAAAGATGGCCAACATAGAAGATAATACAGTTTACTTTGTAGGGTCAGGTCCAGGCGATCCATCGCTTATCACACTCAAGGCCAAAGAGNTATTGCAAAATGCTGATGTAATAGTGTATTCAGGATCTCTTTTAAATCCTAAACTCTTAGAAAGCAAAAAGCAAGGGGCCGAAGTTTACAATGCCGCTTCGATAGATCGAGAGAGGATATATGATCTCCTCAGAGATTCAACGAGAATGGGAAAACTTGCAATGAGATTTCATGANGGGGATCCAGCCCTCTTCAGCACTATTAGAGAACAAATTGACAAATTGGAGAGGGATGGTATCAATGCCAAAGTAATACCCGGTGTTACCGCTTTATTTGCAGCTGCTGCTTCCATGAATTTGGAGTTGACGTTGCCTGGCAATACTCAGACTGTTATTATCACTCGAGCAGAGCGGCGAACTGCCGTTCCAGATAGAGAGAAAATTTCTGAATTGGCCAGACATGGCTCTACGATGGCATTATATCTTAGCGTACATCTAATAGATCAGGTAGTAGAAGAAATCCTCGCATCTGGATATTACAGCAGGGAGACACCCGCGGCTATTGTGTATAGGGCAAGCTGGGTTGATGAAAAGATAATCAAGGGAACCCTGAACGATATTGCTAAAAAAACGAGACAAGCTCGCATAGTGAAAACGGCAGTAATCATAGTTGGAGATGTAATAGCCCCAAAAAAATATGAATATTCAAAGGTTTACGACGCTGGATTCACGCACGGTTATCGTAAGGCCAAAAGCTAAGTTAATGTTTTCCCGAGGAGCTCCAACTTTTGATTCATGACCCATACTAACCTAGCTATTATGGTATTGATAAGATTAGTGCAGCTCACTACGCCGTGATCATTATACGAAAGATCCGATTTTCTTTTGAATTAATCTTATCATGCTTGCATCAAGATTTTAAGAGAAAATTTTTGCCCTACTGTGTTATAAAACCCAAGACTCTACCATTCATAATGTCTGTTTTGACGGACTCTTACATGGGGATGTTTTTGCCCGAAGATTTAGGCCATAGGATTATTCACTTTATTAAAGGGAGGATGCAATTTCCATTTATTAGGGGAGAGGAATTAATGGGTATATTTTTTATTTTTGGAAGAAATCATGGACTTTATAATCACAATGATGTGCTAGTTGCTAATGACCTTGCCAGAAGAACAGTTGCCAGTTTAACTAATGCTGCTCTTAACTATCATAACTCCGCCGCAGCCCATGATTCTTCCTTCATTAGGCACAACTATACGAAAAGGATCATGCAGCTCTCATTGGAACTGGCCAATGAACCCTCATTTGCCTATCTTTCACAAGCCCAAAGGAATAGAAGGATTGCAGGTGATCCAAGTATCTTGACGGATTGCTACGCCCAACACATAGCTTACTTTCAACAGGATCAAATATTCGAAGTATTCCAACCTTTAAAAGACGAGGATCTTCCCCTCTCGTTGAGGGGAAAACTTCAGCGCAGGATGATACTTCTGGGATACAATGTCAAAAACAAGTATTCTTTACCTTCCTCGAATACCCTAGTTCCATTTTTAGCGTGGCTAGCTAAGGTCGAAATCTAGCAAGTTGTGGCTGGATATGTCTTTTAGATCAGGTAGTAGAATCAAGCGGATTAATGAACATTTGAACTCTGCAGACGTACATTTTTTTGAAATCAGGGATCAAATCAGTTCTCGAGTAATTGAAAAATACTAGTTTTGATCACTTTGAAGAGCCAAGTACCTAAAATTGACCAAGAAGTGGGCATGAAATGCTATTGCACTGACTTTCGTGGAGTAGGCGGGACGATAAAGCAACGAGCTAGCGATTTCAAAGTTTCTGAACTTATCGACCCTACTTTCTTCGATGAATTGACCAAAGTTAAAGATGAGAGACACAAATTTCCACTATACGTATTAGAGAAGAACAATATAGATTCCAATCATGCAATTGCGAAAATCAAAGAACGCCTTGGTATCTCCCTACGTGTGTTGGGCATCAAGGACGCAAAGGCCAATACGTTGCAATACGCGACTACGGATAATTTAAGAAAAGTACATAGACTATTACAAACGAATCAAATTTATCTTAACCTCGAGGGTTTCACCGCCAGGCAGTTATGCAAGCGATCACTTCTTGGAAATCAATTCTTCATTGTAATTAGGGGAAGTCAACCAAGGGAGACGTCAGAGTTTAAGCGCGAGATAAAACAAGTTGCCAATTTTTATGGCTTGCAAAGGTTTGGGAGTCGACGAGCAGTTACACATCTAGTTGGGAAAGAAATAGTGAATCGAAACTTCAAAAGGGCTGTTGAGTTACTGTTATGTTATACAACTCGATACGACTCCGTGATGAACAGGGAGATTAGAGAAAAGAGTAGAGATTCACATAATTATTCAGGCCTAGTCAAGAGTATGCCACAGGGTATGGACTTGGAACGTCGTCTGATGTTTGCGGCGATAGACGGAAAAGATGATGTCTCTACACTTAGAGCCATTCCAATAAATATACGCCGGTTGTTTGTTCAGGCATATCAAGGATTCATATTCAATCTTTGCTTAAGTGAAGCACTGTTAGCAGGAGAAAATATTCTCAAAGGTAGAGAAGGTGATTTATGCTTTGAAATGGAGGGTCCCCTAAAATTTGGGAAGGTTAGAAGGTTTGACTCATCCTCGGATTCTGAACGAAATACTGTGCCCGCTATTAGGTTGGCTGGCTATGCATTCCAAGGAGGTCACGGCCGGTTTGAAACGCATACGAAGAGCATATTAAAATATGAGGGTATTCTAGCGAAGGACTTTTACATAAAAGAAATGCAAGAGTTGAGTACGCAAGGGGGGTACCGTCAGGCTCCTTTATGCTCAAGTAACTTTTCACTTATTGAAAAGTCCCCACTTGTTGTTTCGTTCAAACTCCCAACTGGATCTTATGCAACCACATTATTGAGGGAAATAATGAAGCCCGTCGATCCTATCGAATCAGGATTCTAACTTGTTTCAACATGGAAGTTTACTGATTGAGCATGAACATGAAATAATCAACTAAATCACAGATCAAATGCACATCCATTAACACCTCCTAGCCCAAGTGAGTCATCCCAAAAATGGCCAAAAAATGTGGCTGGAACTTGTTGGATATAATGTCGATCTTCCTTCGTAATACGACAAATCATGTGCTTACAAATCCTATCGAGAAGGTCTGGCATTTTGAGCATTTTGATCATGGTGATTCTCTTGGACCGCAGCATCTTGCGAAACTCTACATATTTANGGGCACTTACAGCAATTGGAACACACACTTCTAGATCACGAAAATCCCATTTTAATTCATGAGGATGATACTTAGGTGCTGTGTTAAAATATAGTCGTAACCTATGTCGTTTATTTGTCCGTTACTTGGCTTCCTCTTAGAGGTAACCTAATCACTGCGGCTAATCTATTGTCTATTATAATTGGGCAAAAACAACAGAATTAATATTGGACTCTTTTATGTCATGGTGTTACTCTAGACATAGTCCTTGGGAACAAAACAACATCTTTTATGTCCTCTACACCAAGAATCCATCTAACTAATCTTTCGATGCCTAATCCGAATCCCGCATGTGGCACACTTCCATATCTTCTCAAATCTAAATACCATTCATAAGCCCTTGGATCGAGAGACTGCATTTCGATCCTTCTCGTGATGGACTCTATGTCTATCTCCCTCTCTCCTCCACTAGTAATTTCTCCAAAACCACGGGGAGCAAGTAGATCAGCGCTAAGACCTAATCCAGATCCTGTGGTATCCTCTTTGACATAGAACGGCTTAAGGCTGATTGGGTATCCAAATATGAATACTGGCTTGGTGTAGTCCTTCGTTAACTCACGCTCCGATTCAATATTTAGATCATCTCCCCACTCAATTTTCCGACGAGTACCCTTTTCTACGGGGACGGTAAAGTCTTTTGAACGCAACATGTCTATAGCTTTTCCGTATGAAATTCTTTCAAAAGGGGGGCTGATCGAACCTAACTCACCAACGTCTCTATCTAGATATCCGAAATCGATTGAATTGTTAGACAGGGTATTTTTAGTTACGAAAGAAATTAAATTTTCTTGAACTTTCATGATGTCTTCTTGTGATGTCCAAGGGGCCTCCGCTTCTAGATGTGTAAATTCTGCGAGGTGTCTAATGGTCCGTGATCTTTCAGCTCTAAAAGATTCAGAGATAGTCCAGACGGGTCCTAAAGCAAACACCATGGCTTCAAGATAGAGTTGTGCACTCTGAGACAAAAAAGCAGTTTGGTCAAAATAACTTAGTTGGAATAATGTTGATCCTCCTTCCACTGCATCTTTTACGATTACGGGGGCATTTACCTCCAACCAATCATTTTCGATAAACCATTGCCGAGAAAATCTGAGAATTGAAGCGCGAATTCTTGCAATAGTGCTCATTCTTCTAGTCCTAATCGCAAGATGTCTGTAGTTTAGGAGCAAATCTTCACTTTGATACTCACCTATAGGGTAGTCACCCTTGGCCATCCCGAAGATTTTGAGACCAGTTCCTCTTACTTCATATCCGCCTTCCGGAGCCCTAGCATCTTGTCTAACATTTCCGGTGATTTGAATGCAAGACTCTATTGTGAGATTAGGCACTTTTTTTGTGGGAATTGTGAACTGTATAACTCCCCCCCTGTCGTCCCTCAATAGAATAAATGTAAGTTCCTTCTGCTTTCTGATACGGTGTACCCATCCTCTCAGAATAACCTCTTTTTTTTCATAAGATCTTGCTTTGACATCATTACACCTAAGATTTGTCAACACTCAATTCAGCGAGGCGTGGCGATTCATAAGTGTATAGACTTGATTGAACAAGCAATCAAAAGACAATGTTATCTAAGGCAAAAACTGATAGTATGTTGAGAGCTTGATGCATTAATAAATAGCAGCACTTATCATCGATAACTATGGCTAAATTCGATGGCGTAAAGGGTCAAGAGCTCCTTGATGTGGAGGCAACTGACAAAGAGATCACCCTCATTTTTAAGGACAACCGGTTTCTTTTCGTGAGACTTGAAGATGGAAGAATTGCGTGCGAGTCAGTTCCAGAATAGCTACTTTTGTAAATTTTGGCTCTTGCATAACTCAAAAACTACCTTGACTAAAACTCGTAGATCGATCGAATTCTAAAGATCGAATTTTTTTCGTATTTAGAAATAGCTTCATCTGAAGATCGAAAGTGGCCTTGCACGTTACTTGGGGAGTGATAGAAGAATGAAAAACACATATCTCCCTGCCAACACCGATCGGAAAATATCGCCGACCCAGTACCTTACAACGAGGAAAAACAATTTCTACTCTGAGATAATTCACATCCCAAAATCTGTAAGATATATTGTTCTATTTGTTTTTAGTAGATGGGCATGGTGATTGAGAAATGCCGCCCAGGACTAGGACTTGACTGAGGGTGAAAATACTCTTCCTACATGCATTACGTTTTTCTATCCGTGAACAGACTTAATTTTAGTGTAGGTTCCGAACGTCCCATACATCAATATTAGACTAATGTGTAAAGTGCTTTAAATAAGTGGGAGAGAGCAAAATGGCGGATAATTCTGACATCAATTATGGATCTCAAGCAATCATGGATACAGTAAATCTTCTCCAGAAAGAAGTGCAGGCAAGCGACTTACAATCAGTCCCTTTTGATATTTATTCAAACATAGCGACGGTCATTGAAGCCCTAAAAGTATCCACATTTGAGGGACTAGGTTGCTTAATCAGAAACAGTGTAGTAGAATTACTCTCGGAGTCGATAGATCTTCTATTTGAAACACGTTATCAAAAAATGATAGACGCTATGGAAGCCGCGCGAGAACCATCTACATCCACTACGTCACCAACAGACTATTCCAAACTCACTGATGAGGAAAAATACTTCTTGGAAGCGGCTAGAGACCTTGGGAAAAGAAGAAGAGAAATTCTGAATGCCGTAGTTATTGGAAGCCCAAAAGTACTCGAATCGCTCTCAAGAGAGATAAGTTCTAAACAGCTAGTGATCATGTTTCTAAAACCGATGGAACAATTTATGGGCGTGGACATGAATAAATATGGGCCATTTTCGCAAGAAGATGTAACGGCTCTTCCCTCTGAAAATGCTAGGTCACTAATCGAGAAGAAGTTTGCGGTGGAATTACAGCACCGAGTATGATGGTTTGGAAGCTTGATCTTAGACCTTGTAATCCTTGTTGGTATTTATTCAAATCAATGATTTAGCTCCAAATCGTATAGATGACTGCAGGAATTATTAGGATTGACGGGATAAGTGGTACCTTCGAACAGCAAACTTAATTGAGCTTAATCATTCAGTGCGAAGACCATGCATAAAGTAATTGAAATCCGGCAAGAATTACGACAAAATTGAATGCAGAACGCAAAAGACGAACAATGGGGTGAATGCCGTGAAGATGGCCATTCAAGTTTAAGAAAATTTGATGATCTTAACCAATTAATGGCTACTTTTGAAACTTGCAACTAATGCCATCAAAAAATTGGTCCAATGCTTGTTAACCTTAATGAGATTTATTTCACAATCCCTTTGTGTGGCTACAGTTTTTATTAATACATATAAAGATATCCCGATAATTTGGAGGCGGATATCAAGTAAGTATTCGTTATGATTTGAATTATCGTGCTCAGAGAAGGTGCAATCCTAACGTGTCTTGTTTAAGTTAGCTTTTGATTCCTCTGCAGATCTAGCAGCATAATAACGATTTACCTCTCCATTATGGCATGCATCTAATTGTCCATTATTTGCAGAACACACTTGGGAAACAAGATCCTTAAGTTGCTTGTCACAAGCCTGAATGCCTTTGGGCAACGAATTGATACAAAGATCAACTATAGTGTTTAACCTTGTGTTAAGCATACTTTGATTCTCGATGGGTGCTGGTGTTGCAGTAGAGGTGCGATTATAAAGCGAGATAGCACCTACCAAAACAGACGAACCCAATACAGCCATCAATATAATCACCATTGCTTTCTTGGTTGTTATCACTCTAGGCCTGTACTATGCTTGTGGAGTGTATATATAACACTCGATTTAAGAGAATGAAGATCAGACCACTCTAAAACTCGATCTGCTTTGTGAAAGTGATTAAATAAAACCTAGGATTTTACTAGCGATTTCCCAGGCAAGAGTAAGTCCATTAAAATCGATCTGAACTCCGGGCTATAATTTAATGAATCTTCAAAGGATGAATCGCCTAATATCAGTTATTACGGGAGATATATGCCCCACAATTCCCTGGAAACAATTCTGATTTTAGCCTCTTAGTCAATTGTCAAAATGTCGTGCTATTTTATTATGAGCATCATTAACCTAGATGAATAGCTTTAATCAGAGTTCGAGGTTGAGACCATGCACTGATTCGACCTATGGCATTTTGCTTCTTCCTGAACTCAACCTTAAAAAAGGTTGTTGGAAACAATGTCATCGTTGGTGCAGGTTCTGTTGTGTTACGTGATGTAAATGTATTCTCGATTATTGTGCAAGAATTTTGGTGAAGCATAACAAAACTTAATGCCTCCTGCATTCCTGATCACTTCTGGTTAAGCCAACCACTTGTCGCACGAATATCGAGATAGGATTTACATTAGAAAGGATATTCTCTTAAAGTTGACTGAGTATGGGGAGCTTAACCAAACTTCACTGCTGAGCTATTGTGGACTTAATTTAGTCAAGCATAAGGATATCGTAAATGATCTAGAACAGAAGGGCTTTATTGGTAAAGTTGAGGAGCCCTGGGGCAACAAGAAAATAATTAAATATAAAATCACGGAAAAAGGAAAGGAATTCTGCAGGAGAATTTTGGAGCCTTACGAAGAGATGTTTCCAAGAAAGTAACTATTGGGCTTTGATGGCGAGACCGAGGCATAAAGTTGCTCGGACAAATTCCTATCGAATGTCAACGAATGCCTCGAACTGACAAAAAATAAGGTGTAGCTTACTTGAAGAAGTAATCCGCCTTATTGTATGCAGATATTTTGTTGCATTCTGGACAGTTTTCTCTACTATTTTCCAACCTAATAGTCCGGAGTGTCTCCGCGTTCATCTGTGTGGCATAAGGATATTCAAACCCACATTTTTTGCACTTCACCATTAGCAGAGGCATATATAAACCAAATGGCACATAGCACTATATTAATGTTTTATGCGATTCAATCATCTCCAGGTCAATGTGCAACCCTTTAGGGGATTCTATCCTGGAAGAACTTGGTCCATATTAATTAATCCAATCAGTTATTAAAACCTAATACGATGCGATTGATTAAAAAATTGGAAATATCTTCCAACGACAAGATTGCTGAATTTCTAAATACTGAACCAGTTGGAAGAATATCTTCAATGGATTCAAACGGCTATCCTCAAGTCATACCTATGAATTTCGTCTACACTACGACCATAGATCGTCGTTCGAACAGTCAAACCTGCATTAAATCTGATGCGGTTTATATGCATTCTTTCCACTTGGGACAAAAAATAGAAAATATCAGAGCGAACCCTAAAGTAGGCTTCGAAGTAGATCGGCATATTTGCTTTTTACCGTCGTATTATTTTCATCCTACTGATGCGTCGCAGGCTGATACCCTTTACATTAGCGTCGTCATCAAAGGCACTGCGGTAATTGTAGAAGATAGTGTGGAGAAGGCAGAAGCCTTGAACTCACTCATGAAAAAATATCAAATTGAAGGACGGTATGCGCAACTTTATTCTCATATGCCATCTGTGAAAGAAGTGGCAGTAATCAAGATTCTACCAATAGAGGTGCGAGGAAAATACAAAATCGGGCAACAATGGGCGCCTGCGTATCGCCTAAAGATCGCTAGATGTATTCTCTTAAGGGAAGAACGAAACACAGCAAAGCAAATTCTGCATTATATGGGTATTAAGATTATGGATAATCATGATTTGAAGATCATGCAAGAACCATTCATGTGAAGGATTGCGGTAGAACGAAAATAGCAAAATTGAGGTATAAAGGGACTATATGAAATTATCCAATTTCAGTACAATAAATCGAGAAATCATATAAAACTTCGAATCCGCCATTTATGAGCTGAAATTACAAATTTTATTCAACATACCAATGAGACTCAATGAAATAAGTCAAACTGAGGTAATATGACTATTCTCGAAGAAGCACTTAACTANCGAAATTGGTTTGTTTGACTAGACTATTGGATTTTGCCCGCAGATTTGAAAGGCGAACATTATGTAGCCTTTGACCTTACCTTCTCTCCTGTATTGATAGAAGTTGTTGGTATCTTTCGGCATCAATTCGTTCTTGAGATCGCTCGCACTTCCTTTCGACAACGGTATTCTAATTAATCGATCCCCCAATATATCTTCCCATGGCATCTTTGAGAGCGGCTCCAATTTCGATACTAGTATGGCCACTACCCTCGTAGGCTCCTGCCTGTCCAAAACCACAGAATAATTGAACTCGTCCTTGATCATGGCCACTACCCTCGTAGGTTCTTGTCTATCTAATATCATAGAATAGTTGTATTCATCCTCAGCTCCAAACGGGTCCGTCATCGTATACGGATCAATTTGGATGTATTTTTTAAGTGCATTTTTGAAGGAGTCTGATAGACCGCTCATTATGGCCACATCAAACAAGGTTAACTTTTTGATCTCTTCACGTGTTGGTGGGTTTGTACCAGCTGCTAACACACGCAACACTAGACCAGCCATTGATATATAACTTACGTGATAGCGTTTACTTGCCGACTATTGACGTCGATCATATCTTTTGATCTACAGTCCGTTACAGGTGAACCACTTATTTATCCCTGCCATTTATTTGATGGCTAAAAAATTTGTATCAAGTTAATCGATTGTGAAATTCAGGACCGAAGAATTTCCTTAGGGAAAAGGCAAAATGAATGGTGTTGCGTCTTTCTGAATCAAGTGGTTAGGATGTCCGATATTATTGCTCATCGAAGTATCATTTTTCGTTGGTATGGATACTAAGTAGCTTATAGACCCAATATTTCCGCAGGTCGCATTTGTTTTGCAATTGTTCAACTCTAACATAAGTTGCTGCCCAAAATGTATCGGCTTTAGCTGTGCATACACATTTTGAAGTGACAAAAGTGGAAGCCCTATGGCTAGTAAAAGGACTGTAAAGATGCATACTCTAATCGATAAAAGGGCCCTAATCGTATTCTTTTCAGTTGCAGCTAGCCCACCAGATATATTTGACTTGGCGAAATTATTGCAGCAATTTAATCATAGTTAAATTATATGGATGTAAGGATCTACTTTTAGACTAGATCATGGATGATCCTGGTACTTGTCCGTAACATTAATGTCGAAAAGATGGTCGTATTCAGAGTCCTACCTATATTACTATAGAAATCAACTATCATAGTTTTATTGACGAAACACAAAGTCAAGTTCTTCTAAGGATTGTGAAAAGAAGGGTAATAATTTTCACTGCAGGGAGGATTTGGAAACGTCCATTTGTGAATAACTTAACGAAATATACATGAACCATTAATACGATAAGGGATTTTGCAACCAAGTGCCACTAATTAAGAATTTACTTCTTCGGGGGAGTCCCCAATTATTGAAAGATGAATGATAGCCATATTTTTAAAAAGTGCATTTTTTGAGTAGGCAAGTAGGACCCTTTACGAGGAGCTCAACAATAGTCCTAATTTGGTGCAATCTGAAGTCACAGGCGCTATAATTGGGTGCGATTGCCCAAACAAAGTTCGAAGATAATCGGTATTATCGCGATCATTTTTTGTTTTCTTGCATACCATTATTTTGTTCAAGGCATCAGGATTTCTGGATGTAAGAGAGAATGGCAACAACTTAAGCTCCCAATTAAGTTATTCAATTGTGGGTCACTTAATAAAGCATTAAATTGCAATAGGGTGCCAGCATCTCTGCCGGGGTACCCGAGCTAGGTAAGTCTGTGCGCCCTAAAAGGGGTCAGCCTCGAGATCATAGCATACAGACGCGCCAGCTGATGTCCTTCAGGACTCGTGGGTTCGAGTCCCACCCCCGGCGCTGAACTCTCGGGTTGAGAACTTATTTGTGATCTCTGCTTCCCTTTCATTATGTAATCAGAACGTTTTTGGTACACGAAGTCAATTCCGCTACTAAAACTTTGAAGACAAACCTGACTACATGACAAATGCGATTGAATAGTTACTTAAGTCTATTACATTTAATCAACCGAAATACATTAAATATTATCCAACGAAACTGCCAACTCCAATTCACAGGACGTCCCTAGTATTTATGATTCCGTATGCACTCAACAGACAGAGGTCAATTTTAGGTATTCTAAGAGGGATGACAAGCTAAGAAAACTCTATTGGTTACCAAAGCCTTTAAATCACAAAATGTTACGTGAAATGACCAAGGTAGATATCATGCAATATCTCGATATTCTTTGCAAGGATCAGTATTATCTGCCAATCCTTCCTTGTTGATGCCCGGTTCAAAATTGGTTTACAATGAATTAATCCCGTATTTTGAATATCTTCTCCGTGAACTAGAACTTTCATCGAAGATATCAGGCAAAAGGAACCAATTTTGCTCTTATTTATAAATGTAGAAGAATAATTTCACATGTGATGCGGTTATCAATAATAATTCCTTGGGAAGTTAACAATTTCGGTGAATCATAGAATCATCTTAAACGGCTAGACTGTTGTTGAATGCTTTTTTTTGTGTGTTATGTACTTGGAGCCTGTCACTTTCGAACCATACTGTAAGTGAAGATCGAATTGTTGTTATATACATGTGTGTGAATACTCTTCTCTGTTCTCATCATGGTGATGGATATGTCCACTGTAAGCACTACCCCAGAAATGGTTTTGGCCACCTATCGCAAACTAGAAAGTCAGATCTCAAAATTTAGAAAAATCATAAACCGGCCCCTTACACTCACAGAAAAGATTCTGGCAGGTCATCTAACAGACTTGAGCGAAAATCCACCAGAAGAAGGCAAAAGCTATGTCTTTTTAAATCCAGATAGAGTCGCATTGCAGGACGTTACTGGACAGATGACGATCTTGCAATTTATGCAAGCAAGACTTGATAGAGCTGTTGTGCCAACTACAATACATTGTGATCATTTAATACAAGCAAGAGTTGAAGGTATTTCTGACACTAAGGCCGCGTTATATGAGAATAACGAAGTATACCAATTCTTGGAATCCGCATCGAGAAAGTATGGATTTGGATTTTGGAAACCTGGTGCAGGTATTATTCACCAAGTAGTACTTGAGAATTACGCATTTCCTGGCGGGCTCATGATAGGAACCGACTCACATACACCTAACGCAGGGGGACTTGGCATGGTTGGGATCGGTGTCGGAGGTCTTGATGCAGCGGAAACAATGGCAGGGATGCCGTGGGAGCTTTTATTTCCTAAACGAATTGGCGTTTATCTTTATGGCAAGCTTAGTGGTTGGGCAGCACCAAAGGATATAATATTGTATGTTGCTTCAAAGCTCACGGTATCCGGAGGTACTAACTCTGTAATAGAATATTTTGGGCCGGGGGCTGAATCCATTAGTTGCACCGGTAAAGCTACAATAACCAATATGGGAGCTGAGATTGGAGCAACGTGTTCAGTGTTCCAGTATGATTGTAGGATGGATGCATATCTAAAGGCAACCGGCCGAGGGAAGATAAGTGAAATTGCAAACCAAAACAGTATGCTCTTGACACAGGATCGTGAAGTAGTAGAAGAAATAAGTAAGAATCCGAACAGATATTTCGACAGCCTAATTAGAATAGATCTTTCTAAGTTGGAACCCCATATTGTAGGACCTCACACGCCTGATCTCGCCCACCCAATATCTCGAATGAAGCAGGATATTGAAAAAAATGGATACCAAGACGGTATCTCTGTGGCTCTAGTTGGGTCATGCACAAATTCATCATATGAAGATATGTCACGGGCAGCCAACGTATCAGGACAAGCAGTTTCGAGAGGAGCTAAAATTAGGGTCCCACTTCTGGTGACCCCAGGCTCAGAAATGGTTAGAGCAACAATAGAACGTGATGGACAAATGAAATCTCTCAGAATGATCGGAGCTACCGTTCTGGCGAATGCTTGCGGGCCATGTATTGGGCAATGGAGCAGACCTGAGCTAAAGCGAGGAGAGAAGAATACGATCGTTACCTCCTACAATAGAAATTTCCCGGGCAGAAATGATGGAAGAAGAGAGACGATGAATTTCATCGCAAGCCCAGAGATTGTAGTAGCACTGGCGCTGGGTGGAAATTTATCCTTTAATCCATATTTAGATGAATTAGTCTCGAGCGATGGGGCCAGATTTAAGTTGGATCCACCGAAGGCCGCTCCTGAAGTCCCTGCTTCTGGTTTTGAATCGGCTAGGGATGTCTTTGTTGGTCCTTCTAGAACACCTCAAGACATTGAGGTAGTAATCGATAAAAATAGCAGTCGTTTACAGAAACTAGAGCCATTTGCCAAGTGGGAATCATCTGATTTCGAAGACATTTTGATACTTGCAAAGGTGAAAGGTAAATGTACTACAGATCATATCTCACCAGCCGGCCCATGGCTGATGTTCCGAGGGCATCTTGACAAGATAAGTGACAACATGCTCTTGGGAGGAGTTAATGCTTACTCCGGGGAGGTAGGCGTAGGTGAAAACTCTCTGAGTGGTGTTACAGAGCCATTTCCCAGTATTGCTAGGAAATACAAGGCACGCAATCTAAAGTGGTCCATAATCGGGGAGCATAACTATGGGGAAGGTAGTAGCAGAGAACATGCTGCCATGACGCCCAGATACCTAGGATGCGCAGTAGTTATTGCAAAGAGCTTTGCAAGAATTCACGAGACAAATTTAAAAAAGCAAGGACTATTAGCTCTAACTTTCGAGCATCCAAAAGATTATGATAAGATAGCGCAATATACTAAACTAACATTGGACCCCAACGAATTTGAACCAGGTAAATCTATAATATGTAAACTCCATCATGAAGGAGGTAATAAAGAGGAGATCAGTTTGAGGCATTCATACAATCTGGCTCAGATGGAGTGGTTCCGTGCGGGCTCAGCATTGAATGTTCTTCGGGAGAAAAGAAATATCGGTTAGCCTTGAATACTAATGCCCTTTGGCAATTGTACTTGAGAATAGTATCTTTGATTTCCAAAATTTAGAGTTTTCTCAACTGTCATAAGGCAAACCCACTCTTGAAAACACCAATAGTTAACCTCGATTAGGCCGAAGGGTCTGACTGAAGTGGAGAAGTTATAATGGTACAAAGTAATTCAGGGCTAGCACTCTGTGCCATAATAGAAGAACTATCGATCAACAACCATATCTTCTCGAATATTCAATAATCATAAAGATGCAACTTTCCATGAAAGTAATATTTTCTCAGTAGTGCTTCATGAATCGATTTAGTAGTTTTATCTTGCTTAGTCCAGGTACATTGGTTTAGTTAGCACGAGGACAAAAAGAAGATGAGTCACATTTGCAGTACCTTGGATATAACAAACATTTGAGTGCGACGCATCTGCTAGTAAGAACTAGCTATCAAATGATCTCTTTTAGCTGTATATGTCACTTTCTCCTAGGTGTCCTAAAACCCGAGATTGAATTTGGGACTTTGGAGCAGCGCCGACAAAACCATCTACTTGTTTCCCATTCTTGAAAATAGCTATGGTCGGTATGCTTTGGATTCCAAACATAGATGCAACCTTCGGATTCTCGTCGACATTCAGCTTCCCAAATACCACTTTACCAGCCAACTCGCTCGCAAGCTGTTCGACTATTGGCGAAACCATTCTACAAGGCCCGCACCAAGGCGCCCAAAAGTCAACGACCAGAAGAGAATGGTTAGAAACCATCTCATTAAAGTTTGAGTCTGTCAGGTTAATTGGGGACGTTATTTTGCTACCATTTTGTGCATTGGCCATCAGCTCGTTCCTCTTTCTTGCCAAGATATTCTCTAATTCATCATCGTTACCATAGTTTTGCACGATTTTGTAATCACCGTACAATATTCGACTAAGAATCTTTTAAACGTTATGTTATGGTTTTGATAAAACAGTACAAAACCTTTATTAGAGAATAACGAAAGACATGTATCGTGCCTTACTATTCCATTAATCTACTCACTCACCAGAATTCTTCTTGCGAAGATGTTTTTGCCTGTTTATACAATCTATCTACATCTGATTCTAATCTGTTACTATTGCTGCTCAAGTACAAGAAGAAGGAGGAAGATGGCACTACTTTGGGTTCAATAGCAAAAAGAATGAACAAGGACAAAGGTACGGTATTTAGATCGCTGCAAAAGCTGGTTTCATTGGGTTTTTGTACAAAACAGACAAGAATTATGAAGGGGGGAGGATACTTTCACGTTTACAGAGCAGCTGACATTACTACTATTGAAAATAATGTTGACTATCGGATAAGAGAGATTGAAGCTTCCTTGAATAGAATCCGAAAGAAGTTTAAAGAGGATATCAAGAAAATGATCGTGCAATAGGCTCAGAGTATGCGACCATAGACGAAAAAGTGGGTTTCATGACCAGGTATTATTTTTGGCTTTTCGTACGACTTCGGCATGTTAATTTATATATTGACGAACAGCATGTCAGAATATTCGCATTGTGATTCCCATTGCAAGACGTGATTGCCTTGTTCCCGGTATTTCACAATTTGTTACGGGGTCTGCTGTCACAATGCGAACACGTTCCTGTACCCGGTCGATAACCTACACACGAGCTTCTTTAGCTTCCACTGTTCAACCTAGTGTGCCTTACCTGCAGTTCGATCGTGGTAGTCATATTCTAAAAAATAGTAATCCTGGGTTCAAACCTTCAATAAGCAACTAGACGCAATTCAAATTTCAAAAGACAGATCTTTTGCTTATGCTCCACCAGCCGTTTAATAATTTAAACTACTATCTGACTAATAATATCAGTCTCGCATCAAAGTGTCCCGTGAATGGGCTATGATAATATGATTTGGACGTGTTACGAGTTTCAGTAATAGATCATTATCAAAATACCTTCTGCACAGGTCGGATATTTCGTGATCTCAATTTTTTCAAATTCTGAGCTACCGGATCCACATTGTCAGATTGTAGATTTATTCATCAAGGGAAAAGAATCTTTCTGTCACCTTCCTTAGAGTATCTACGTTCTGCTCAGCTTCTATAATGACGTTATTAAACTCATATTTTACAGTGAAGGTCTTTAGAATCGTTCTAAAAAGACTTGACTTTTTACCATCTTCTGTGATCTCAATTTTATCAACGAACAACAATCTTTCTTCAACCAGCCATCTAATTTTGCGATAGGCAGTCGTGTGTGAAATCTTAGTCTCATATATGATGTCGTTGACTGACTTAGACTGATACATCGCAGAATCTAATATTTTTTGCAGTTCCGCGTCAGCCAGCGCAGCAAGGATGGCACGCTTTAATCTCTCGCTTTTAACTATCATACCTTTTGTCAGGCTCCACTTCTGCCTTCAAAAAAGCTACGCATGAGAAGGACAAATAGTTAGTGGTCAAACAATCTTCTAGATAATAATGCATGACAGACACAAGAGCGATGTCTAAAGTGGGCAGAATAACGTCAAGCCATTGTTAGATGTTCGTTAGCAACTAGCCTTTTAAAGAATATTTATTTGCTGTTTTAATCAATGATTTTCTAGGTGTAAAATGGATTAGCTTTCTTTAACAAAAGATTTAGACTCGATAAATTTAAAAGTTCATTGAACATCAGTACTGTAATGTCGTCTTCTGTAGTTGAAGGAGAGAAGAAAAAAGTTGGAAGAAATTTCGTAGGAGGCCTCATAGAAGGAGTAAATTACCCTCAGGGTCGGAACATACAATTAAAGGAGCTCCTAGACTGGAACGACGTCATAATTGTAGACAGAAAGTATTTTCTAAGAAATCGTAAGTTAATTGAAGCGTGGGCTTCTCAGAAATTTTGACTGGGGGTCCTTAAGAGTGATTTATTTGTATCTTTTGAGCTAGCTCGTTTATTGCCTTTGCTATTTCTTTAATTTGATATTCCTCATCGCGGAAGACCAAAGTAAATCTAACTGGGTCAAAATTGCGCATATATGCAATGGGGGCAGATGTACCACCAGGGCTAAGCTGAAGCGGACCAACATTTGAATCGATAATCATACGATCTGTGGATCGTGATGCCCATTCTTCTAACTCTGAATCGTATTGCTCGAAATAGTTTCTCAATTTTTTGGGCTTTAGAGGAGAACTCTCCTCCATCCCAAGAAAGCTTCTAAGGGCTTCCCTCCGGTTAGAAGTTTCTGGAGTTATCTCTGAACCTAAGGGAGCAGAGGGCCATAATAGCTTTGAGATATTAGATACAGCGATTAGAAATGTTTGAATGGAGTACCAGAATCGATCGAGTTGATCTGCCTCCGACTCCATTATTGACTCAAGCGATTTGGTCAATTCATCGTATGCCATAATCCCAAAAATGCATTGTCTATAAATTTCACCCGTCAGCAAGTCTTTGATATCCATCCTGAAAGCAACTTATCGTTGTATTATATCAACTTTTCATGAAAGTAGCTAGACCCTTGACAAATTAGGTAGTTAGAGTCAAAATTGAATAATAAATGATCAACCTGCCATTGTACATCTTACCAGATGTATAATAATTTTTCTACATTTTTGATGAAACTCGCTAATAATGTCAATCATATTTGAATATCTGTCAATAATATAAGGGGTTTAATTTCGATAATTAGGCTTTATTTTTGGTTTGGGATTTATGATGTCACTATTTGCATATGAACTCGAAATTCATCTGATTGCATTGGATCTGCAACCTAAACTCTCAGATTCCTCTTGGTTGCTTAATGACACTAGCCACTTGCTACCGATGGGAAAAAACTAGGTATTGACAAAATTAGAGGGTGTATTGCATCGACTCTTATTTCGTCATAGACCAAAAATAAGTCCATCGAAATTTATTTTTCAACTAAATTTACTTTTTCCACATTTAAGTATGCCATCACATCGTACTCTTGCCTATATGTAGGATAAGTCCTATAATTAGAAACTGCAGGATAAGTCGTACTCCTGCCTATAATTGGAAAAGCATAGCAGCTTTTGTATAATTGGAAAAGCATAGCA
>AF_2010_repII_A100DRAFT_1000006_pt1 | contig 38294 bp, 40 predicted proteins | sample AmaForreplIIA100_FD_9198 | JGI IMG/M metagenome (IMG submission 9198) | reverse complement strand
CCCCTGCCGATGCGGTGGCGGCTCGTTATTTGATCCGATCGATCTCTATGATAGCGGGGCCATTTTACGTCAGACTCGCTAGGCCAGCTAGTGAGGTGTTATACGAGGACAATGCATATTTCAGAGTAGGGTCGGGAAACGTATTGTTAGAAGGTTCTGATGCTACGATTATTGCATGTGGTTTAATGGTATTTAGAGCATTAAATGCTGCAAAACTTCTGAAAGCTAATTATGGCTTGTCTTGCCGAGTCATTGATATGTATTCAATAAAACCTATAGATAATGACTTGATAGCCAAATGTGCAAAAGACACAGGAGCTATTGTTACAGCAGAGGAACACAACACGATTGGAGGACTTGGCTCGGCTGTTGCCGAGTCATCGGCAGAGTCTTACCCAATTCCAATTAAACGAGTTGGCGTGCGTGATACCTTTGGAGAATCAGCCAGGGATGGAGAGATCGAAGCTCTGTTAGATAAATATGGGCTAGCCACAAAAGATATAGTACGTGCTGCTATCGAATGTAAGAAAAGGAGCAAAAAATGAAAATTTTTCTGGATTCTGCCAATCTATCTGCAATTAAGAAATATAATGAAATGGGAATAATAGATGGGATTACGACCAACCCTACTTTACTGTCACGAGAAAGAGACAATCCGGCAACCTTAATGCGAGAAATCGTTAGGATTGTTAAAGGGCCTGTGAGTTTGGAGGTAATTGGAACAAAAACAGAGGAAATGGTAGAACAAGCCCGCCGGCTAATGAAGTACGGTCAAAATGTTGTTGTCAAGATTCCACTGATTCCAGACGGACTTAAGGCTGTTAGACTGCTAACTCTTGAGGGCATTCCCACTAATGTAACACTTGTTTTTTCTGCGAACCAGGCACTCTTAGCCGCAAAAGCTGGAGCATCATACGTTAGCCCGTTTATTGGTAGGCTGGATGACGCTGGACAGGACGGTTTGGAAGTTATTAGGCAGAGTGTTCAGATATTTAGGAATTATGGTTTTGGAACAAAAGTCCTTGTTGCTAGCATAAGACATCCACTCCATATCATTGAATCAGGTAAAATTGGAGCAGATGTCGTTACTTTACCGCCTGATATCTTAGCTAGGATGATCGTTCATCCACTTACAGACAAGGGCCTCGACTCCTTCCTTCAAGACTGGGAGCGATTAAAGAAAGAGACCCCCAACGTTGAGATTTAATTAATCTCTGAGTAAGTGAATCACTTTGTTAGGAATGTCGTCCAACCGGCTAACTGCAAGACTCTTCTCATAGGTTAAATACTTTAGATTTGAACCTATACTAATAGCGTCGTTCAAATTCCTCCCTAATCCTAATGCAACCATGTGTATACCCAACTTCCGGTAGGATAGAACCATTTCGCGAACGGCATCAAAATCGGAAGGTTCTCCGTCAGTTAGAGTAACCATGATATCTGGTTTGAATGATTTTGCAATTGGTTGCAACAACCCATACATTTCTGCAAGCGGTGTCCCTCCACTAGCACGTATCTGGGCAAGTCTACGAGCCCCAATTGCTGACCACTTTATATTTTGTGGTTTTATAATCCAACATTTCAACTGAGTTGATTCTGTACTGAATGCGTAAACTGCAAACCTTATTCCCAGATAATGTAATGCTTCGCACAAGGCAATAGTGGCTCGCTTATACTCTAATTCTGCCTGTTCTATGCTGCTGGAGTGGTCTAGCAGGATCGCAACTTTTGTTTTGAGTGTGAGCTTTAAATCAGTCAAAAAGTTCTTAGGAAGCATTTCAACATAACTATCGGGATCAAATTCTTCTCCTGACTCTTCATGTCTTTCTAGCCACCCCGTCTTCCAATCTCTGAATTTGGCTTTCACTTTTCTAATTAGATCAGTATCATATAACGGGGATGGGTCAATATTCATCATTTCAGGGACGCTTAGTCCCAGGTTTTCTAAGCTTTCATAGCCTTTATTTTCAGTTCTTTTGCTCTCCTTTAATAATGATTCGTACTCTTTGAGTACTTCATTTCCCTCAATGATTTTGCTAGAACTCTTTTCAAAATCAGCTGTCCTGCTAGTTCTCTTGACGATTTTTTCTATCTGCTTTACCAGATCGCTCTGGTTCATACCCAAACCAATTAACCTCGTTCTTGGTGTCAAGATAGCTACTGATGTAAGAGCATCCAACTCCAGCATTTTGATCAAGGGAGGTATATGTTTCTCAATCCACCCGGTATTGTAGTTATTCTTGATGGCATCGTCTACTATTTCATTAGCGAAAGTTGATGCCTTTTTTACCTTTTCCAAATCATTTCCATACAATTCACCTTTGATGTAGCCTGTCAGGAAATACTGGGAAAAGGCTTCAAGAATTTTCGATTTTCCGTAAATGGAATTGAGCAGAGGACGCGATAACCATGACATTCCTTCGTTAAAAATCAGTTCGTTTATCATCCCTTCCCAAATTCGTAGCCCAAGGATTTCAACTCGTTTCATCTCCAATGTATTGAGGAGAAATCCAAATGCGTGTTCATTGCTCAAAGTCTTGGATGAAAAGTGCAATCGCATAGATTCATGCCACAGACCTACTCGCCATTGTCTGTATTGTTGGAAACCACTTCCCAGATAATATGTAAGGAAGGGTAGGAAAATTTGATTCTTATCAGTCTTGGTGAATGGCATCTTGTCCTTGCTTAGTATTATGATTGTCCTTTCGTTGTCAGACCAACGCCTTGCCAAGAAGGTTGCAAGGTCTATTAATATATCATTGCGCAAATGTGTGAAGTCTATTCCATGGTTTGCCATTAAGTTAGTTCATTCACCCTAGTCAACAAAAATCGATGTTATCATGTCCATCACCTTTTGATATTCGACTTCTCCCCACTGATCATATGCGTTGGCATAAACTATTTCAGCAGCCTGTTTGGCACTACTCCCTGTATTAAGGAGCTTTGCGAAGGCTATGGACTCCCGTAAACTAGGGCTATAATATAACTCCTCGATAGCGGCAGCTTCTCGCAAGATCTTTGCAAGCTTGATCGCATGTCGTATATCTGTGATTTTGGAAGAATCTACAGTCGTATGGCGCTGCACAATTTCGAGCTCAATCTCTTCAGGAGGGTATTCTAGACGTAGCCTGATTGGAAATCTACTCAGGAGCTGAGGGGGAAGTTCTTTAGTACCAACGTGGGAGAGTGGATTTATTGTTGCGATTACCGACCACTCATGATTAGCCTTGATAATTTGTCCCTCAGCCTCTTTTAATATGATCTGCCTTCTGTCGTCTAGCGCCTCATCTAATCGTAGCAATACATCTGGCTCAGCAGCGTTTAATTCATCCAGGTAGAGTAATCCCCCATTTCGCATAGATTTAACTAATATTCCTTCAACAAACCCAACTTGTCCTTCTTCAAGTGTCTTAGATCCAACTAGGTGTGATTCTCTGGTTCGCAAACTGAAATTTACAGAGTATAGTTCCTTCTTTAACCCTGAGGCAAACTTCCTTACAAGGGTCGTTTTGCCGGTTCCCTTTGGTCCAATAATCAATGCAAAAAGGCCGACTTGGTACGCTTTGGTGAGTACTTCAAGAGCATTATTCCAATCAAGGTAATCTATTTCCATCATGTCACTTTTCATTATCATTTTTGATGACCTCTTCGCTTAAAAATCAATACTCATGTAACATGCTTCAGCAAGTTAATATCTAGAGTTCACGATTAATTTCTTGTTGCTGAGGTAATCAGTTAGAAGAACTTTGTCTAGTGTTGTTGGATTAATGTAGTACGACCTACCCTTGACCTGCCTTTCCATGTCATTTACGTACCCTAATAATGAATCTTCTTCACTTATCATGACCGTATCAATTTGAATATTCTTCCTATGACATTTCTTTGCTTCGAGGATGGTCTTCTCACCGATGTATTGGTCGACTTGTCTATATCGATAGCATAGATATACTATCTTACCTGCCGCATAATCGAAACCGGAATTGAGCACGTCTTGGTCGGGTAGATAGAAATGAGAGTAGGGTCTTTGGGCCAAAATTTTGTCCTTTTCAATACTGTCATCAATGAAACATGCGCTTGGATGCCCATCAGTTATTAGCACTACCCGCTTATTTTCAGCACCATCTCTTTGAAGGATCTTACTTGCCAATCTTAGAGCAGATTGATAGTTTGTATAATGCAGGAAATCAGATCCAGGTTCAAAAGTCTTAAGGTAAGGTATATCCCTGGGCAAAACCTTGAAAGCCAGAGCCCCAAAACCCACTATGAAAACGGAGTCTAAAGGGAAATATTTTTGATTTACTAGATATAGCCCCCACAACGCTCTCTTTGCTGTCTCAATTCGGCTCATGTCGCCGAACATAGATGAATACCGCATTGTAGAGCTTAGATCTATGCAGTACACTACGGCTGCTCGGACATCATCAAGTGTTTCGTATTCTTCTAAATCAAACTCCTCTATTCGCAATGGAATTTGGAGGGAAGCATTGCTCTTAAGTCTGTGGACTGTATTCAGCAGTGATTTTGGAACATTTATAGATCTTGTATCATCACCGCGTTCAAACCTTTTAGTCGAATCTAGAAGTACCCCGCCTCTACCTAGACTCTTCGTTTCATGCATTCCTAATTCTCCTGCTTGCAGAGCTTTTGTAATGTCCCTTAAGATCCTTGCTCCGATATTTATGAAGCCCTTATCAGTGAGCCATTTATCAGACTCCTTTAAATAGCCTCTTTGAATTAATTGAGCAATTATAGCTGCACCTGATAAGGGATTTTCATACTTTGCTTGCTGTTTTTCCTCTCTGTTTTCTAAATCTTGTTCGCAATTTCCTTGGCTAGCCAGTAACACTTGTAACGATCGTTCAAGATCCCTGATAGTTGGAGTTTTTTCTCTTATGGCTTCTCTTCCTAATACCTTTAGCATTTTGTCCAAATCATCACTCGTAATTTTATTTTCTTCCTGTTCTGTCTCTTCATTGTTCATAGGAGCAGCTGAGAAATATACAAACTTCTTAGTGTCTGCAGCATACTCCGAAGTCAAAAGGGCGCTCCGTAGCCATCTTGTTTTCTCATTAATACTGGGGGATCGACCCATCTAAGTCCCTCTAATGCGACCTCTACAATAGCAGCTGAAAATTCTCCCTCGACGTCGTTTCTGAGACGTACCAAGTCGCTTTTTATACCAAACTTGTTCGCGAATTCGGCAAATTCATTTTGTTCCGCTTCTATACTTAATGTCATTCCCTTTACTACTTTTCTCAGCTCGGGAAACATTCCCAGTTGTGATTGGTAATCCAAAGAATTGGATCTGCTATGACTAGGCATTGTCTGAGATATCGTAAATGTCTTCCCATTGGCGAACTCATTTCTAAGCCCTAATAGCTGTTCATTTGTTAGCCTGTGAATATATTGAAGAGAGATCTCCTTTACGGCATCGTTCATAATTGACTTGAGCACATCCATCCGATTTTCGTGATTATCCTCAATTTCAGTTAGCTCAAATTTAACTGATTGATGAATACTGTGGATATCACAAAATCTTGGCACGACTGTTATTAATTGGGATATAGATCTGGTTCGTTCAGTTTCACTGATCAGTAATTCCATAGAGTGAATTCCACCTCTCACACTAACTCCTTTCTCGCGACTGATATCGTGATGATTCCTTGCTAATTCTGCAATTTTTGCTATTGTTTTGAACATAAATATAGGAATAAATACATTGGCGTCATCTGTAATTCTTACCTCCTGTAGAATGATAAGCATTTCATCAAGGTTGCTTTTTGGGTAATGTGTCTTAATGTGACTACGCAATCTATCAAAAAGTGGTTCAATTATTTTTCCTGAATGAGTGTAATCTATTGGATTTGCGGTGGCAATGATCTTTACATCAGGCTTGAAGACTACGGGATATGATCCAGTGGTGAACTTACCTTCCTGCAACACACTTAACAATGCAACCTGCTTACGAGGATCTAAAACTGGAAGCTCGTCGATACATAGTATTCCATGTCTTGCTTGTAACAATTGCCCTGAAGTATACGACTCGATGTCATACAATTCTACTCCTTTCTTGGCAATTTTCATCGCATCAATCTGTCCGACTAAATCCTTTACAGAAATATCGGGAGTAGCCAAAACGTATCTGTATCTCTGTGAACCTTCGAGCCAGTTGATTTTTGTATCCAGCTTATTATTTCTTATCGATTCTTCAGATTCTTTCGAGACTGTGAATTCAGGGTTGGTCCGGCTAAGTTCTACGTCATTGAGGAGATTGATTAGTTGCTCTTCGGGAATTGACATGGGAATATCATTAGTGGCACTGCCGTCGATAACCGGTATGTATGATAATAGACTCTGCGCTATTGATTCCGCTATCTTGGTTTTTGCTTGTCCAATCTGTCCAACGAGGAGAATATCGTGTCCCGCCAAAATTGCTCTGTTTACGGCTGGGAGAACCTCGTCACCATAACCGATGATTCCTAGATATGGGAATTCTTTTCTCTTCAATTTTGCGATGAGATTGCTTCGCANTTGTCTGTCAACCGATACATACTTATAATTAACTTCCAAGAGGTCTCTTAAGGTCCTAATTTGTCGATATCCTTCAGGAACTCCTGCCATTACCTCTGCGTAAGTTGGCTTGGAGGTGTATGAGTGGTGGACGAATTCCTCGACTACTTTAGAATCCATCGAGACTGAGGTACATGATTACGCAATTTAAACTGAAGAGGCCACGCTCTAAGTCAGGTTACGTGTTGCGAATATCCATTAAATATTCATTCTAGTAGTACTATAAGCCAATAAAAATACAAGAAACTTATCGCTATTCAGTTGAGAAAATCCTACCAAAATATTCAGATTGTTCTAGGGTCAATCCATTTGATTCGCCTTCAACAACATTGGCTATTTCCTTGGCGAGTTTCTTTTTGTACTCGAGTTGCATCTGCCGTGCAATCTGAATTCGCTGAGCCTGTGGTGAGCCGGCCCCGTGCATCGATTCGGTCAAGTACCCGACTGCATTCCTGCCAAGTGTCATATTTTCGATTAATCTCAAAATCCTCACCCTATTTTCAGTTGACACTCCTTTCTTTCCCTTGAGATATTTTTCCAAGATAGGACCTGTTTCGGCATTCCTAAAGTCCTTTTCAGATGGCATGGTGACCATCAAACCTCCAGCGATATCCTGCGCAAGTCTTGCAATTTCATAAGGAAAACGTGTGACGTTATGCTTGCAAACATTTGCCAGCATATCATCATTTTGATAGTTACCCGAGGCAGTTTTGTGGGCTTGGTAAGATGAAGCAATTCCAGCAGCAAATATCGTCTCGTTTAAGTGAGTCATTTCAACCAATTTGTCCTTTATATGAGATGCATTTGCTACCCCATTATAGTCTGCAATAGCAGCTGATGCACCGATTAGGACATCGCCAAGACCAGTTTTGCAAACATAACTCCGTCTATGATAACACGTGAATCGTTCTACGAGCATGGAGGCGAATTCTACCTCACCTTGCATAAAGATCAACTCATTAGGAATGAAAACATTCTCGAGAATGATCATCGCCTCTTGACCAGAAAATTTTGCATTTCCTGCATCCAGATCTCCTTCCATACTTCTCGTGTCGCATGATTGCCTTCCATAAATGTAAGTGATGCCTTTTGCGTTTGTCGGTATCGCGCCTACGATAGCATACTCTTTATCCTCTGGTCTGAGTCTCATAGTTGGCATTACTATAATCCAATGAGAATTTATACAGCCTGTTTGATGTGCCTTTGCCCCACTAATGTAAATACCATTTGAATCCCTTTTTACAACATGTACGAACATATCAGGATCCTCTTGCTGTGACGGGGATAGGCTTCTGTCTCCCTTTACATCAGTCATTGCCCCTCCTATCATTAAGTTTTCCATCTGAACCATCTTAATGAATTCAACCAAGCGTTTGTGATAAGGAGTCTTGTACTTGGCATCTATTTCGAATGTAGTCGAATATAATGAATTTAGGGCGTCCATTCCAACACATCGTTGGAAGCACGTGGCGGTTAGTTGGCCTAACTTCCTCTGCATCCTGTTCTGGTTTACTAAATCCAAGGTATTCTCAGTGATATGTAAAAATCTATTCACTCTCACTCCACTAATCGAAGATTGTGCAGACGCGATTTCAGAGTCTCTTTCCGCAATATCATATGTTTCTGCAACTGCATTGATAGAAGGTCTAATCATGGGGTGGTCAACAGGCTCTTTGACTAGCTCACCAAAGAGGAAAACCCTCAAACTTCTGCCTCTGAGACTTTGAATATACTCTGCCCCACTTCGGATAGGCATACTGATCACATAAACATGCTCTTATTATTATTTATATCTTGTTGGAAGTTTTTTGTCTAAAACTGTCTTCAGTTGATATTTTTATATAGTTGTCTTGAACTGTTCTTTATATATTGTGATTAAATTTGGTTTGGTTATTCAAAGTTGGGTCCCTTAGGCATCAGCAAACAGACCAACGAGTATTCTTTCAAACGATATATAATGCTTCACAGTTCGCATGATTCATTGATATTAAAGTGACTGCTTCAATACCGATTGGGATGTTGGGAGTAATTTTTTTTAGAGTATCGAGTGGGTAGGTAGGTAGTATGGAACCAAAACATGTCAATTTATATAAGCTTATAAGGGATTGCCCGAATTTTCCGAAACCTGGCGTCTTATTCAGAGATATTACTCCAGTCTATAGTAACTATCAAGCTTTGAACTATATTGCAGACGAATTTGAAAATATCTTGAAAGGCAATTCATTCGATGTTGTAGTTGGTATAGAATCGCGAGGATTTGTGGTCGCCACATTGTTGGCATTGAGATTTAAAAAAGGGTTAACTATGGTTCGGAAAGCCGGGAAGCTACCTGGAGACACAATCAAAAAGGCATACGATATTGAGTATGGTTCGGCAATAATGGAGATACAGCGTGATGCTATATCTGAAGGTCAAAAAGTACTAGTTGTAGATGATTTAATAGCCACCGGTGGCACAGCTCAGGCTGCAGTGGAACTAGTAATTGAAACTGGGGGTAAAATTGCGGCTCTTGCGATTGTGGTGGAATTAGCTAACCTTCCTGGAGCTTTAAGGCTTAGGGAGAGTGGATACACGGTTCACTCATTGGCGGTGTATCAATAATACTTGCATGGAAGTAACACAGCCGAGATCGGGATCATTGGGGGAACTGGAGTCTACAATGCGGATCTGTTTGGCGAAGACAAACGAGTGAAGATTTACACACCTTTTGGTGAGCCATCTGATCTCATTAATATCGGAGAATATGCAGGGCGAAGAGTTGCATTCATTCCTAGGCATGGGAGAAATCATACTATCCCCCCTCATCGGATAAATAGTCGTGCAAACATTTGGGCTCTAAAGGAGCTAGGAGTCACAAGAATAATTGGACCATCTGCAGTGGGAAGCTTGAGAAGGGAACTGAAACCAGGAGAAATAGCTATTCCACACCAATTCNTGGACTTTACCAGGAGTCGAANGTATACGTTCTATGATGGCGGCGAAATATGCCACATCTCTACTGCAGATCCGTTCTGTAGTGATCTAAGCAAAATCGTGAAAGACTGTGCGATAGAATTAGACTATAGTGTCCATTCAGACGTGACTTATCTTTGTATTGAAGGTCCACGATTTTCTACTAGAGCTGAGTCACATTTTTTCAAAAAAATGGGGGCTGATATAATTGGAATGACGGTAATTCCAGAATGTATCCTGGCACGAGAGGCGCAAATTTGCTATGTTTCCATTACTACGATTACTGACTACGACGCGTGGACAAATTCACAAGTTTCTTCCTCAGGTATATTGGAAGTTCTAAAAAAAAATGTTGATAAGACGAAGAATTTGATCAAACAAATGATACCTATTATACCAGTTGAGCGACTCAACTGTAGCTGCGGAAATTCCTTGGAAGGATCATTGCTATAGATCTATTCTTGGATTTTGAGACCATCAGGAAGAACCACGTCGCCCTCAACTAACTTTCTTTGAATGCTTAGGTGTATTTCATCTGGATCAAGACCCAATTTTCTGATCCTTTGTATTGCATTTTTCGATAAATTTAAACTTATATTATGACCACCTATTCTTCCAAATGCTACAGCTCTGAATCTGAATTCTTGATCACCTATAAGGAAATGACCTATTAACTTGCTCGCGATTTCTCCTCCTCTAGCACTATGAATGAAAACGGCTAATCCCCTATCATTTTCGGACGACTTTTGTCCAATCATTTTGCATTACTCTCGTTTGTTACATCTATATTACGATTCACATTTTTTTCAACGAGAAAGCTCCACCATTGATCGTCGGCAATCTTGTACGAATTAATATCAACCTTAATCTCCAAGTCATCTGAATCAGTGAACGTAAAAATGCCTTCATTAATCAGCTTGATCAACCTCCATCTCCCCTGCCCTTTTTGTTCCCTGTTTATAGCGACAGCCCATTTTCTTTCTTTTTGAATTTTCGGCATGCCTATATTATCAGCTATTTCAAGGATTCCTAGCCTTTTTTCTTCACAGAACAATTCCTTGGTGATCACGCTTCGCCAGACGTCGACTGCACCTATTGTTTTTTGACCTTCGTTAATGTTTATCACGCCGAAGTAAACCACTTTGTCTTCGTTAGGAGGCTCTATAGACATTATAGATCAATCCCATCTATTCTTATTTAGTTCTTGCATCATCAAACGGTCTCTCTAATACCGTTCCAATATTGTCAATTAGAATGTTTTTCTTCACCTGTAAGTTCTCATCTAGGCATAATCTTCTGTACCGATTTGTCACCGCAAATTTGGGATGTAGTGATTCATATTCAGAGGCAGAAATTTTTATAATCATTCCCTTCTCCACCAATGATTGCAACGCTTTGTATGCTATATTTTTTGAAAACTTTGATGATTTGGCTATTTTTTCTAAATTCGTCCTACCATTATTAATGATAAACAGAAAAGCTTTCGACTCCTCGTCAGAAAGCCTGAGCTCGAGTTTAAGATATTCCTTGATATTTCTAAGATTAATAACCAACAATGCAGAAACGTGGGAGATACTCTTAAAGTATCTGCCAAATGTGAGTGTTAAAGTCGAGGCTCATCAAGCAATCAAACCTTATTATACTTGAGATTAGCTCTGATTTTGGCTACGCTCATATAAAATGGTAATCACTATCGATCTTACCTATGCTTCTGACAGACTACGGAATCTTATACTAGAGTCAATCGATCGAACTAGTGTCAAACAAAACGAGAATACTATCGAATTGCAAGACGAATTTGATTTACAAAAAACTAGATCGAACCTTGAGAAACTGCTACAAGAAAACCGTATGGAGGATTTTGTTGTGGCAGAGAATACTGAGAAAGAAAATGAAATAGCAATTCTGAAGAAAGGAGATATAGAGCAAATTGGAATTTTCCTTTGTACACATTGTGGAATTTCATTCGAAAGCGAGATACAGCGTATCGTACATCAACGGATACATTATCTTGGCTAAATTGACATATACTGGTTATAATATGCCTTAAATAAAGGATTTAAATCCATCCAAAGTTGAGCTGGGTGTTGCAAACGGCTCGATACTATTGAGAATATGAATTTCTAGTGCTGTTAATTTATAATATATATATATTTTGATTTGGTAGTTGAATAATTTGCATAAATTACAAAGAGATTCATAAATATAATGCTATGAATCACTTATAATGTAGGTGGAAGTTATCAACCGCATGTCTTCACTAAGGTCGACGGTAATCATAGCTACAATTGGGGCCATAGCCTTCTTAGTTGGAGGTTTTCAATACGCCGCGGTTTCAGCTCAGCAGGGAGGCGAAAGTGTTACGATAGTGCCAAATGCATCTACATTGGCTGCACATGCATTCTCTCCAGACGTGGTGAACGCGCACCCTGGCGACAATGTCACTTGGACGAATAAGGATACGATTATGCATACTGTGACTTCGGGCACTGGATCAAGCGACCCAGCCAAGGGCAAAGAGTTTGACTCTGGTTTATCTGGACCTAACGCACTTACCACAACGGGAAAAACATTTTCTCACAAATTCGCAGCTGCAGGTACGTTCCCATACTTCTGTCAAGTACATCCAACAATGGTCGGAAAGGTCATCGTAGCTTAACTCCTCATTTTTTATCTTCTTTACCAGATTGGTAATCAGGGTTTGATCAAAACGCTGGAAGAGCAATAAAATTATTCTTATTCAAATACTTTTCTCAAATTTTTATCAATGATGAACCCGATTTTTATCTATGTGATCAGCTTGATACACCTACAGCCATAATTTGCCTCGTAATGATTACATAGCAACTAGTAACCGTCGTTCAAAATGAATCGAAATTTGAGATTCAGTCAATCACGAAGCTATATAATGGATTGATGCAAATTTCAGTCATGAGAAATTCCGCACACTCGACACATAGAGTTGCTGTATTAGATGAAGAACTCTGTCAGCCTAAAAAATGTGGGCTTGAATGCATCGTATATTGCCCTGTAAACAAAACCGGCGGAGAATGCATCGTGCTTAATGAAGACCGCAAAAAGGCAGTAATCTCTGAGGAGCTTTGCACAGGATGCGGGATCTGTATTAAGAAATGTCCTTTTGACGCTATTGTTATTGTTAATTTAGCCAAGGAACTCGGATCCGAAAAAATACATCAGTATGGCATTAACTCGTTTAGACTATACAAATTGCCAACTCTCAAGAAGGGACATGTTGTAGGACTATTAGGAAAGAATGGAATGGGCAAATCAACAATTGTTAATATTCTTGCGGGATCAATCAAGCCCAATTTTGGGAACTATGAATCAAAAATAGATTGGGACCAAATTGTCAGGACCTTCCAAGGCACAGAGTTGCAATCCCATTTTGAAAAAATAGCAAGAGGTCAAATGCGCGTTTCAATCAAACCACAGTTGGTTTATCTTATTCAGAGCGCTTTCAAAGGAACCGCGAGGGAATTGATCAAGAAATATGATGAACGAAATGTGGCTGATGTACTTGTAGATGAGCTTGGTTTAAACGGCTTACTTGACCGCAGCGTGGGAGAATTAAGTGGAGGCGAGTTACAAAGATTAGCAGTAGCTACAGCTATATCTAAGGACTCTGATTATTACTTTTTCGACGAACCCTCATCCTACAATGACGTATATCAAAGACTCGTGGTAGCAAGAGTGATTCGAAGACTTGCAGATGAGGGCAAGAGCATAATGGTTGTTGAGCATGACCTCACCTTGTTGGATTATCTTTCAGATTATATACATATAGTATATGGCGAACCAGGTGCTTACGGTATTGTCTCAGGATTGCAAGTGACAAAACTGGGTATAAACAGTTTTCTAGATGGGTTTATACCCACTGAGAATACACGTTTCCGTGAAAAGGCCTTTCACTTTGACACGACGAACTCGATNGAAGATATGATTGCTGATATTTCAGTAGCNAATTATTCTGATTTGGCCAAGGCATTTCCTCCCTTTCGACTGAGGATATCTGCAGGCAGGATACGTCAAGGAGAGATAGTTGGAGTAATTGGTGCCAATTCGCTTGGTAAAACCACTTTCTTAAGCATGCTTGCAGGTTTAAATAAGCCTGATTCAGGAAAAATAGAGCTCGGTGCCAAAATTTCATTCAAACCTCAATACCTTTCTCAAGATTATAATGGCACTGTATATGATTTACTTTCTACTGCATGCGAAGGGAGCACCGACATGTTTTCCAAGGAAGAGCAGATTCTGGTTCCAATTGGAGTCAAGAAACTCTATGAAAAAAACGTCAAAAACCTCAGCGGAGGCGAATTACAAAAGGTGGCTATTGCGGCAACCTTAATGCGGTCGGCGAATATATATGCATTTGATGAGCCTTCAGCATTCCTCGATGTGGAAGATAGAATCGCACTCGCGAAATTTTTACAGCGCTTTGTAAGGGCCTATGACAAATCAGCTATTGTGATAGATCACGATATGCAGCTGATTGATCTNGTCTCAGATTCTTTAGTCATTTTTGAAGGGAGTCCAGGTAATGAAGGCAGAGCAAGTCAGCCTTTCCAAAAAGAGCTAGGTATGAATATGTTTCTAAGGGGACTAGCTATTACATTTAGAAGAGACGAGAATACTGGAAGGCCTAGAATCAATAAGGAGGGCAGTCGGTTGGACAGATCGCAAAAAATTTCAGGAGATTATTATTACACCAAGAAAACGTCCTGAGCTATGCCTCATATGCTGAAAGATGCATTAGCCAGCCGCCTGGCCCCACCAGACTTGAATCTAATTTTCTCAGCATTTGACATGGTCGGGGATATAGTCATTCTAAAAATCCCAGAACACCTAATGCAAAAGAAGGATATTATTGGGATATTATTGGTGACACAATTCTTAGTAACGTTAAAACAGCAAAATCAGTCTTCATTCAAACCTCAGCAGTTAAAGGCGATTTTAGATTGCGAAGTCTCGAATTTCTCGCTGGAGAAAACAAGACTGAGACTGAATACAAAGAACACGGATGCCGATTCAAAGTAGATATTGTCAAAGCCTACTTCTCTCCTAGGTTGTCTTCGGAACGCTTGAGGGTAGCAAAAATGATTTGCGATAATGAAGTAGTTACTAATATGTTTGGAGGGATAGGAACCTATTCCATTCTAATTGCCAAGATGAATAAGACGTGTGTAGTCTACAACGTAGATTCAAATCCTGATGCCGTTAATCTTTGCGAGTTTAATGCAAAACTGAACAAGGTTCAAGACAGAGTTATTTCCATTTTCGGTGATGCTGTGCACGTCATAGAGACTAAATTGTCTGGCAGCTCTAACCGAGTCCTGATGCCATTGCCAGAACGGGCCAAGGAATTTGTTTCTTCTGCGGTTAATGCACTATCCGACCGCAAGGGAATAATACACTATTTTGCTCACGTACTTGCGACGAATAAAAAAGATGGGGCCACTCAGGGTGCAGCATCTACGGAAAACGCATTCAAGAATTATCAGCACAGCTTACTTCGAACGAGGGTAGTCCGAGAAGTAGGTCCAAGGCTGTACCAGATCGTATCAGATGTAAGGTTATAGGATGTCCATTAATCCTTGTTATTTTCATTGCTGGGAGCAGTTGTCATTGTGTAGCCTATCCATGCCATTACTGCCAATAACGCCCCAACCGCCACTACTATGGTTATCTTCAAAATGACCAATCCAAATGAGGTGGCAAGAGTGAAATATGAATAAATGATAAATACAATTATTGATACAGCAAAAAGCGCCGCGCCGAGGATCTTTCCCCGTGCTCTTCTGCTACTCATCCCTCTTTGGACGCTTGCACCATCTTATTTACATATCTTTGTTAAATAAGTAGGTGTCAATTGTTGAATTGGGTTGGTTCATGCGAATTCCAAAGCCATAAGATACGCATCTTCTCCATCTCTATAGTAAGTACGGAGCCTTGATTTTATTTGAAATCCTAACCTTTCGTACATTCTAACAGCCGCAGTATTACTGATTCTGACCTCTAAATAAATCTCGTCAGTTTTCCTGGCAATAACGCCATTAATCCCTTCAACCATTAACGCATTACCCAAGCCTTGATTTCTATGTTCATTTAGTACTGCAACTGAAACTACATGCCCTTTTTTTACGAAACCTAGTTTGCGAAAATTTGAGAAGCCAAATTCAATCTTACACATAATATATCCAACCACCTTACTGTATAGTTCCGCAACTATGAACGATTCAGGCAATTCGCTCAGAATTGATTCGAAAAAATAATCGGAGTAATGTTCTGGTAGAGTGAGCAAATTGATATCCATAACTGTGGGGAGATCTACCGCATCGCAACGGCGTATTATGTAGGGGCCTACCTTACGAAGAGCTGTCTGCAACTAAAATACTAATTTCCATTCAAATTATTTAATCTTATCAGCGTCACATGATTGGAGAATCGTAATAACATAGTAATATCTCGTATTGTAAGGCAGATTATCGTAACATTCCGTGAGACAATCACTTTTAAGTAGGTTAGGAAAAGGCTTTAGTATATATGGTTTGCGGCAAAGAGCTCCGAACTGCGAGGCTCTTAAGGAATGGTAAGATGCTTTGTGTTCCTATGGACCATGGGATCAGTAGCGGTCCTATCAGTGGGCTCGAAAATATTCATGGTATGATTTATCAATGCGAGAAGGCTGGACTTACTTGTATTCTCGTTAACAAAGGCATTATCAAAACAATGCCTTCTCCCATAAGTATCGGCTTGATAGTTCACTTATCAGGTAGCACAGAGTTGAGTCCTAATCCAAATAAAAAAGTATTGATTGGAAGTGTTGAAGAAGCAGTCAGACTGGGTGCAGATGGTGTGTCGGTTCATATTAACATTGGTGCAAAAGACGAATCAGAAATGTTGCGTGATTTGGGAACTATCTCCGACAAGTGTGATGAATGGGGCATGCCTCTTATTGCTATGATGTATCCTAGAGGGGAAAATATCAAACATCCATATGATCCACAAGTCGTAGCACATGCCGCAAGAATTGGGGCCGAAGCTGGAGCAGATTTGATTAAGGCTGTCTATACAGGAGATGTTGATTCGTTCAGACCAGTCGTGAATAGTTGCCCTGTTCCAATTGTCATAGCAGGAGGGCCCAAATCAAGTACCGATCAGGATATAATCGAAATGTGTGCTGGTGCAATGGAAGCAGGTGCTATAGGTGTTACTTTTGGTAGAAATATATTTCAACACGCAAATCCACCGGCAATTATTCGTGCTTTGAGCAAAATTATCATGCAAGGCAAGAATGTTCAGGAGGCTATAGTTCATCTTGATAATATCAAAAAATAAGGAGATAATCGTCAATCCGACCGTCGAAGGATCGAAGTTATCATCTTTCTTGTCAAAGCTGAAGGATGTAAGAATTATCAATATCGATCCGAAATTGGCTGCTGGAAGCGGTTTCAAGACCATCTCAGAATCAAGAGATGCAGATATGATTATTTGCAAATCAGTAGATGAGATGAAGATCGTAAAGTCAACCAACAAGAACGCAGGATTCTACAGAAAGGTCTTAAGCAATGAAGACCTAGAGGAGGTGATTTTTGCATCAGAAGCCAGGGCGGATTTTGTTATCGTTGACTCGAAAAACTGGAAAATCATCCCCTTGGAGAACATAATTTCTAGGTTACACAGATCCGGAACAGTTGTTTACACGCTTGCTAAAACCCAAGCTGAGGTTAGAACGATGTTCGAGATCTTGGAATTAGGGGTTGACGGGGTTATTCTCTCAACCGACGATCCGAGTGTAGTAGAGGCGTCTCAACGCCAGCTCCAAAAAAGTTCTTCACTTGATATAAAACCTATAAAGGTAGTAGAGGTGAAAGAGCTTGGAAGCGGCGAGCGGGTATGCGTTGACACTGCATCCATGCTTGTCAAGGGAGAAGGAATGTTGGTCGGCAGCAAATCAAACTTTATGTTTTTCGTCCACAACGAATCAGAGGGTTCTTCATTTACATCTCCGAGACCATTTAGAATAAATGCTGGTGCTGTTTATTGCTATACCCTAATTCCTGGTGGTAAGACTAAATATCTTTCTGAAATTGAATCAGGCATGGAGGTTCTTATAACTAACGAGCACGGATTATCTAGGCGTGTTATCGTAGGGAGATCAAAGATAGAAACTAGACCTTTGAAAATGATTAGGGGAATAATGAACCAAGAAATAGGTACGGTGATATTGCAAAATGCAGAAACTATCTCATTTATGACAAGTGATACCAGACTGATACCTGTAACTGACGTGAAGGTTGGTGATGAGATACTCGGTCTTGTTGGCACCAAGAGTGGGCGTCATTTTGGAACAGAAGTTGAGGAATACGTCATAGAAAAGTGATTAAGATAAGGAACTTTCTCGCGAATGTTTTTTATCTGAAAGTCGACTATTTTAGAGTATTCAGAATATGGGCTTACCAATAATTCATCATCGATGCAAGTACAGCAAAATCTCGAAAATATCATAATAGCCGGCGACTGTAAAGAAGCATTGAAAAAAATTTCCCCGAATTCGGTCCAGCTGACTGTCACTTCCCCCCCGTACAGGAATGCTATTGACTACGGAATGCATGCAACTGGGAACGGCGGATATTATCGTGGACAAGGTAATATTGAAACAGGAGAATATCTCGACGAAATGGTTGAGATTTTTAATAATAGGATCTATAGAGTTACTAAAGATGGAGGATATTGCTGTATCGTCATTGCCAATGAGGTGGTCAACGGTAGTATACTACCACTACCACACATCCTTTTGTCTAAGTTGGTTCGAACGCCTGGCAAATGGAATCTTCATGAGGAGATAATATGGCATAAAGTCACTGGTGGTACCAACAGGTATGGTTCTTTTGTAATCAATCCTTATCCAAAGTATTACAGAGCTAATATTATGCATGAGTTCATTCTAGTGTTACGAAAGGGAGATGTGAAGACAGGTCGGACTCAACGTGACACAGCACTTCCTGCAACTCACGAAGAATGGACAAAAGAAATAGCAAATTCAGTCTGGCACATTGCTCCAGTACCACCGGGATACATAACGCACCCTTGCCCCTTTCCTGAAGAAATACCTTACAGACTTATGAAGTTATATTCATATGAGGGGGATGTAGTTCTCGATCCCTTCAACGGTAGTGGTCAAACCACGAAGGTGGCATCACACTTCAAACGAAGATATATTGGGATTGAAATAATGGGCGAATACGTTCAGTTAGCGAATGCAAGGCTCGCTGAGGAGAAATTGCATATAAGACAGCAAGCCCTAATCGCGAATTGGAAGAAAATTCCTTCCCACTATTCAAATTATCGATAGGATTATCATCTTTAATTAGCTGTGGTACCCATAATAACATAATAATATATGGCCGCGTCTATTCCATCAAACATAAAGTCTCCGAAGCCCCACCGTTGTAGTCGATGTGGGCGGATGTTCGAGACGGTGGAAGCTTTGAAAGCGCATGAGAGGATGGAGCATGACAAACATAGTCACCCTCCTGCAGGAGTCGGGTAGTTATAATCAGAGAAAGATGATCTATCGTTGAAGATCTGTGCAACAATAGCATCTTCTTCATCTCTAGATTTAGAGAAGCAGATTGAACGAGCCTTCAGAGACGGTTCTAATTTCGTTGAAATTCGATTTGATTATTTACCGCTGTCCGATATGAAGGAATCTCTCCAAATCGTGAACCCTATTAGAAATGAAGCAGTGTTCACTCTGAGGCCTCTTTCTCAGAATGGCAAGTTTTCAGGAAGTGCCGAAGAAAGAGTCTATTGGCTAAAGGAGCTTTCGTTATATCAGCCGATGTTGCTTGATGTAGAACTTGATACGCTTGTGAAGCATGACGAGTTAGTAGATTTTCTACTGGATTCAAAAACTAGACTACTTGTCTCGTGGCATGATTTTGAGAAGACTCCATCAATTGATACCCTTTTAGATCTGGTAGGCCAAATGCGGATATATGGCAACTTTGTAAAAATCGTTACTACTGCAAAGAACATACATGATTGCTTAAGGTTACTAGAACTGTATAAGGTGGTGACAAATCTAAATTTGATATCATTTGCAATGGGTGAATTAGGAGTTTTGTCTCGTGTGTTGTGCACGGTCTATGGAAACTCGCCATTTACTTATGCCTCCTTAGGAGAATCAATCGTCCCCGGCCAGCTCACTGTACAGGAAATGAGAAAGTTGTATGACGGGATGGACCTGTGACAAATTCGATCGAAGATAATTTTGAGACGTACTGCATAATCGGTGACCCTATAGATCGGTCACTTTCACCGGTAATGTTCAATACAGCCTTTAAACATATTGGTCGGAAGTCTACTTATATCGCGTTTCGAGTGCCCAAAGGAGAATTGGAAAGTTCGCTTCACTCACTCCAAGTTACCAAAGTATCTGGCTTTAATGTTACAATACCCCATAAGGTAGATATTTTGCGTTATATGGAAATGTTAGATCCAACAGCAAGAAAGGCAAATGCTGTTAACACGGTTCACATTGCTGGAGGCAGATTAGTCGGCTTCAACACGGATGTCCAAGGGTTTATTGAACCGATCAACCGGCGACGCATAAGTTTGAACGGTATGAAGATTCTTCTAATTGGGTCTGGCGGAGCGGCACGGGCAATAGTTGCCGCCCTTTCGGATCAGGCTGGGATCTCCAATTTGGTGATCGCTAATAGGACCAGTAATAATGCTAGGGATCTAGTAACATTAGCCTCTAATTTGGGGTTGAAGGCTGACTTTGCAACTTTGGAGAATCTTGGGGTATTAGCTCTCAAATCTGACCTAATTATCAATTCCACTCCTCTAGTCTCTAATTTTAGACAATCTCGATTAGACCACGAGCATATTCGTCGAGATAGTGTAGTTTATGATATAGTGTATGTACCAATGGTGACGAATTTACTAGAGCAGGCAAGAATAGCAAAGGCTTCAGTAATTTATGGATATGAAATGCTATTGGCACAAGGCGCTAAGGCTTTCGAAATATGGACAGGTTTAGATGCCCCAGTGGGAGTGATGAAAAAAGCGCTCCTGGGACCTTTCGGAGAGCCTTCGTGACAAAAAAGCGAACACGTGCAACTCTTCACGGTGCGATCTCGATAGTGAACGCACTGGCAACTCACAAGGGGTCAGCACTAGGGATCTCTCTCCGAGTTGTCGCACAGGCAGAGCTTAGAGCTGGAGTTGGTATCTCTGGTTCTGGTCAAACTTATGGAAGACTAATACGCAATATTATCTACAATACAATACCTAAACAAATACTAGAGGAGCATTTAGTACACATAAAAATTGAATCCGAGATCCCGATTGGGTTTGGTCTCAAAAGCTCCAGTGCTGTTTCTAGTGCGGTTGCTTTAGCATGTACTGCTCTCATAAATGAAAAAGTGGAAGATTGCGTGGTATTGGATATAGCCACACGCGCTTCTCTAGATGCAGGAGTTAGCATAACTGGAGCTTACGATGATTCCTCTGCATGTTTTTATGGTGGGTTCGTGGTTACCGATAACCGCGTAAATAAACTCTTTGTACATGAGAAGGCACCGGATGACCTCTTTGCAGTGATTTTCATGCCTACTTATCCAAGAGGAAACCTGACAAAGATACCCACTATGTCAGAGCTATTCCAGGAAGCCTTCGAATTGGCTATGGCTGGGGAATATTGGAAGGCGATGAATCTCAATGGTAGACTTCTTGCGACTGCCTTATCTGCTGAATATGAGCCCGCAATAGACGCACTGCAAGCAGGAGCGCTGGCAGCGAGTATATCTGGTAATGGGCCTGCGATTGCTGCTGTATCACATGAAGCTAAAATAGCAGAAATAAGGAATGTGTTTAATAAATTCGATGGAAGTGTATTAGTTTCAAGGATAAACAATGAAAAGGCCAAAGTGGATACCATAATTGGTTAGAATTCAGAGCTCGAGATCAAAGATCAATGGAACTGTTAGATGTCCATCAAGTAAAAGCTATAGCCATAGAGCATTTGTTATATCTTCTCTTGCTGAAGGACAGTCAATAATTAAGAACCCTTTGTATTCAAGGGATACCCTTGCAACTATCTCATCTTGTAGAGCACTCGGAGCTTTGATAAGACAAGATAACAATATCTTAAATGTAAATGGGGGACATGATTTTCGAGCTCCGGATGATGTTATTAATGCAGATAATTCCGGAACGACGATCAGATTAATGACCTCAATTGCTTCATTAGTAAAGAGTGGATCAACGGTTTTAACTGGAGATGAGAGTCTCCGTAAGAGACCCATGCAGCCCTTATTGGATTCTCTTAATGAGTTGGGCGTACGAGCTTTTTCCACCAAAGAGGATGGTGCACCTCCTCTCGTCGTGATGGGTGGAGGAATAAAGGGGGGTTCGACCGTTTTGGATGGGAGCCTCTCAAGTCAATTCATCTCCTCGCTCCTAATATCATGCGTTTACGCGGATTCTAATGTTATGATACAAATTAAGGGGGACCAAGTATCAAGGCCTTACATTGAGTCGACAATTGAGACAATGAAGGCTTTCGGCGTTAGCGTGCACAACGAGGAATTCAAGGAGTATTTACTGCAACCAACTTGGTACAAACCAACTATCTTTAGTGTTCCGGCAGATCTATCAAGCGCCGCTTTAATGCTAAGCGCAGGCCTTCTGATTGGTGAAGACGTGACCGTCATTGGGATAGATTTCAGTTTACCTCAGGCTGACTCAGACATTGTGAGCATTATTGGGGGGATGGATGGGCAAATCCAGGTTGACCACATTAAAGGCGAAATTCGAGTCCAGGGAACAGAACGATTGAGTGGTGGTGAATTCAACCTGTCTGATAGCCCTGATCTTCTTCCGGTAGTGGCTATCCTAGCCTTAAAAGCAAGATCTCCTGTCAAAATAACCGGAATAGGTCATGCCCGCTTGAAAGAGACAGATAGAGTCGCAAATATTGCATCACAATTAACAAAACTCGGGGCGACTATCAAGGAAGATAAAAACGGATTATTAATAAGTGCTCCTAAAACTTTGAAGAATGCATCGCTTGAGTCATTCAATGATCATCGACTTTTTATGGCATTTACGGTCGCTGCATTATTGACAAATAAATCCACAGTAGCAGGAGTTGAATCAGTCGAGGTATCCTATCCGAACTTTATACAGGATCTCACGGGACTAGGAGCCAAACTTAAGCCAACGGTAGATCGAGAGTAGAAAGAAGCTGCAAACTATTGAATGGCAAAGTTTTATTCCTTTCCATTACTTTAAAAAGCCGATAACAATAGAAAATAAGCAAGTCGTGACTACAACATATGCCAGGAAATATACTCGGCGAACGATTTGCTATGATGAGTTTTGGTGAGAGCCACGGGAGATGCCTTGGAATGGTGGTTGACGGATGCCCCGCAGGCTTGCCCCTTCACGAGTCGGATATTCAGGCACAACTCGATCGGCGAAAACCTGGTACATCAGTCATTACTACACAGAGAAAGGAGCAGGACAAAGTAGATATTATTTCAGGGACTTACAATGGTTTCACGACCGGAGCTCCTATTTGCACCCTAGTTTGGAATCACGATCAAAATTCAGCAGATTATGAATTGATCAAAACTAATCCTAGACCTGGACATGCTGATTATCCGGCTATGGTGAAGTATGGCGGTTTTACTGATCATAGGGGTGGCGGCAGATTTTCGGGTAGGCTTACGGCCACCTTGGTAATGGCAGGATCGATAGCTCAGAAGCTACTTGAATATTCATTGGGAGTAGAAACAACTGCTTATACAAAGGCTATTGGTGGAATCAGAGCACAACAAGTGGACCTTATGGTAGCTAAAAAGTATAGATACACCAACGATGTAAGATGCCCTGATTTAGTTAAAGCAGAGGAAATGAAGTCTGCAATCATGCGGGCCAAAAGAGAGGGTGACTCACTTGGCGGGATTGTGGAATGTGTCACTACAGGAATTCCTATTGGAATTGGAGAACCAATATTTTCGTCATTAGAATCTGAGCTTAGCAAAGCATTATTCAGTATACCTGCAGTTAAAGCAGTGGAATTCGGTTCAGGTTTCAATGGCACTAGCCTGAGAGGTTCAGAAAATAATGATCCTTACTTCAAACAAGACAGCAAGGTGCTAACAACTACCAATAACTCTGGTGGTATTCTCGGAGGGCTCTCAAATGGGATGCCTATTGAATTAAGGGTCGGGTTTAAGCCTGCATCTTCTATCGCGAAAACTCAGAAGTCTATCAATCTTTTGACGGGGGAACAAACAGATCTTAGCGTACCTGGTAGGCATGATCCATGTGTAGTTCCAAGGGCTCCTCCAATCGTAGAGTGTGTGGTATCAATGGTACTGGCAGATCTTGCTCTTAGGGGTGGATTTATCCCACCAATATTGCGTAGGTGATCGAAAATTAGTGAATTAGATGAGTTAAACGACGTGAGAGCCGATATACGTAATATCACTTCAGATATCATACGGAATGTACAAAAAAGGAACGAGCTCTGTAAGCAGGCTGGTGAGATCAAAAGCAGGCTAAAAATTGATGTCAGGGATGAAAAGGTCGAAAATGAAATAAGACTTCTTGTTTCGAATTTATCTAACGAAATTGGAATAAATCCGGATTTTACCGGTAGGCTTCTAAATATCCTATTTTCGGAATCTGTAAGATTACAATTGAAGGAGCAACGCGAACAAGCCAAATTTGAGAATCATTTAACCATATTTTTAAAAGCCAAAGAGCTCGAAGCTTCCGGGAGAGAAATCATTCACATGGAGGTGGGAGAACCTGATTATCCTCCTCCCGAGCCTGTGAAAGGGGTCCTTTCAAGTGTTTTTGAATTGAGAAGATATCATTACAGCGAAACGAAAGGCATAAGTGAACTGCGTAGATCGATAGCTCGTAAAACCGGCAATGGAATAAATCCGAACAACATCATAATTACTCCAGGTGGAAGGTTTGCTATTTTTGCAGCCATATCGTCCATCTTGGTGCCAGGAGATGAACTTATTTGCATTGAACCGGCTTGGCCAGCATACGGAGAATGTGCTTGCTTCGTTGGCTCAACAATTAGTTCATTACGAACAACCTTTGAAGATGAATGGAATCCTGATTTAAAAAATCTTGCAAACATGATTAACTCTAATACTAAAATGATTGTGCTGAATTATCCTAATAACCCAACAGGGAAAATTCTTGAAAAGAAAATCCTTGATCAAATTGTGTCAATGGCTAAAGATCACAAGTTGTACATCCTAAGCGATGAGGTGTATCGTGATTACGCCTTCAACGGCTACACAAGCATATCGGAATATGGATATGAAAGAAGTATAGTAGTCTCTTCCTTTTCTAAAGGCCATGCTATGACAGGTTTCAGGATAGGTTACGCAATTGCTAAAGAGAACATTATCGATAGAATGGCAAAAGTTCAAGCAACAGCACTTACGAGTGTTGCAGAGCCCATGCAGTACGCAGCACTAGCTGCTGCCGAAGTTAGTACTTTAGAGAATGCAAAGCGTATCAGCAAGAGACTGGACTTGATTTGTGAAAGACTACGAGAGATGTCCCTTCGCTTCGTAAAGCCTGACGGAGCTTTGTATGTCTTCCCAAAAACGGGAAATGGGCAATCTGATCTTAAACTCGTACACAGAGCCCTCGATCTAGGTGTTGCAATTGCGCCAGGCAGTGGATTTGGTGCTCAATACGGTCAATTTATTAGGATCTCTGCATGCCAGACTGATGATAAGTTAGAAAAGGGGCTGCATTTGTTAAACTCCGCCCTTCGCTCAGGCTAAATAGACTAGGCTAAAAAGAACTATGATTGAAAAGATCGCAATTATAGGTGCCAGTGGCAGGATGGGCCTTTGGTTTTCTCGATATTTTAAAAAGAGAGACATCACTCTTTTACTCCATGACATTAATAAGAGCCATCTAAAGCACGCCCAAAATGTAATTGTGTGCAACGGCATCGAAAAATGCGTCAAGAATGCGGACCTCGTTTTAGTGTGCGTCCCAATGTCAGAAATACCGCATATGCTTCAATTATGTTCAGCAAAGATGAAACCTGGTGCTATCCTTGCTGAAATTTCTTCATTGAAAAGCAGGTCGTATAAGCAGCTTAGACAAGCCTCCAAAACTATACAACCTCTGTGTATTCATCCTATGTTTGGCCCGGCTGCAACCAACATAAGTTTATTGAAAATAATACTTGTCCCTGTAAGAAACGAAACAATTGAATTGCGAATTTTGGAGGAATTATTCGAGGGCGCTATTATTAGTATTATCCGAGACCCTAAACTCCACGATAAGTTGATGTCAACCATATTGGGTGTAACATACTTCACGAATCTGGCATTCGCCAAGTTTGTGTCGAAACAAGATTATCAGTCGTTAAAAAAATTCTCCGGCACAACTTTTAGAATCCAGTCCATACTATCTATGAGCGTCTTGATAGACGATCCTGATCTAGTTTTTTCACTTCTCTCCGAGAATTCTATGGTTCGGAATCAGATTCATAGGTATATGATTGAAGCAAGAAAGCTGGAAGGATATTTTTTTCAGAGAAACCGGAAGAAAGTCAGGTCGTCGCTTGATCAAACAAGACTAGTTTATCAAAAAAAAAATCTAGAATTGTCGTATGCTAATATCTATCGCATGATCTCCTCCCTGAATAAAAACGACAGTATTGCAGTATGAGCACTAGCTAAGAAATTACCTAAGAAAGCCCGACTGGGCGAAGTTGATGTGACCTACTAAATGTTAGGTTAATTTACATTCTTGCCGGGAAGATTATAAGCTCCTGTTCTATAACAGCCAGCCAGCACTAACGTGAATTTATTTTTGTATCAGAACCTTAATAATAATAGCAATAAATAGCATGAAATATAAATTGTCACTGAAATGGACAAACGTGACATGGCTAATATGCAACCGAATAAACTAATCGGAGAAAGCAGCCCTTATCTACTTCAGCATGCATACAACCCGGTTGAATGGTATCCATGGGGTGAAGAATCAATTCAGAAGGCCAAAACTGAGGATAAGCCCATTTTCCTTAGTATCGGTTATAGTGCGTGCCATTGGTGCCATGTGATGGCTCATGAGTCCTTCGAAGACGAGGATATCGCAAAAATAATGAATGAAAATTTCGTGAACATAAAAGTAGATAGGGAAGAAAGGCCTGATATTGACGACATTTATCAAAGGGTCTGTCAGCTCGTGACTGGTAGTGGGGGCTGGCCACTTTCTGTGTTTTTGACTCCAGATCAGAACCCATTCTATGTGGGCACATATTTCCCTAAACATGCTAGATACGGCACTCCGGGTTTCGGTACAATTCTTGGCCAGCTGGCTGATGCTTATAATAACAAGAGAAAGGAGATTGACTCTGCTACCGTCGAGTTTTTGCATGCATTGGAAAGCTCAAGCAGAGACGCCATACAATCATCTGGTGTCAGAATTGATCGATCAGTTTTAGATGAAGCTGCAATCGGGCTTTTACAAATTAGTGATCCAATTTATGGGGGCTTCGGACAAGCTCCCAAATTTCCCAATCCGTCGAATCTGTTATTCTTATTGCGTTGCTACGACATCTCTGGGATCAATCGATACAAAGATTTTGTCCTACTCACGGCAGATAAAATGGCAGCAGGTGGGATCTACGATCAGATCGGTGGCGGATTCGCACGATATTCTACAGACCAGAAATGGCTGGTTCCGCATTTTGAAAAGATGCTTTATGATAACGCCTTGCTCGTGCAGGTATACACGGAGCTTTACCAGCTAAGCAAGGATGAAAGATATTTGCAAGTAGTGACGAAAACTTTGGATTACATATTGCGTGAGATGATGTCTCCCGATTACGGATTTTACAGTGCACAAGATGCAGACTCAGAAGGAGAAGAGGGAAAATATTATGTGTGGTCAAAACAAGAGATTGTCGAGACCCTTTCCGATGAAAGGGTTTCCGACATTTTTTGTGAATATTACGGAGTTTCACAGATGGGTAATTTTGAAGGAAAGAATATTCTGAACGTGAGGACGTCTATCGGTGAATTGTCACGCAAGTACGGACAAAAGCCTGAAACTATAAAAGACCTGATCAATAATGCATCTTTGAGACTATTTGAACTAAGGAGGCAAAGAGTCAAACCAGGCCTAGATGATAAAATACTAACAGCCTGGAATGGTTTAATGATATCTGGATTTGCAAAGGGATACAGAGTAACCGGTAACCAACGATATCTTGATGTTGCTGAAAATGCTATTGAATTCATACAATCTAGGCTGGCTAATGCTGATGGTAGATTGTTTAGGACGTTTAAGAACGGCATACGTAAACTCAACGGGTACCTTGATGACTACGCGTTCTACGTTAATGCATTATTGGATGTCTTCGAAGTTGATCCGAATCCTCTATATCTTGAACGAGCGATCACACACACGGATTTTATGCTAGAACACTTCTGGGATGCGGGGGATCGCAATCTTTATTTCACTTCAGACGACCACGAGAAGCTGATCGTCAGGACGAAGAGCTTGTATGACCTTGCCCTGCCAAGCGGCAATTCAGTTGCCGCTTCAAACCTGCTTAGGCTACATGTTATGACTCAAAATCCAAATTACCTGGAAAAAGCTGAGCAGATTATGGAAACCGGCTCCAAAGCGTCAAGCCAGAATCCTTTTGGATTTGGACAATTATTGGTTGCCATATACATGTACATCAAAAAGCCTATTGAAATCACCATAAGAGCTGATAATAATATGGGAGAAGGAAAAAAAATGGTAGATTGGGTGAATAAGCAATTCATTCCTAATGCAATTACCATATTCGTAGAGAAAAATTTTCAATTGAGTGGTCTGCAAAAATACTCTATTCTTAAGGAAGCCGGTTCAAATGGCTCTGGCCAGGACTTCGCATTAATTTGTAGAAATTCCACATGCTCGTTACCACTTTATTCATTTGACACAATGGAACAGAAGCTGAAATCCATGCTCTGAAAAGATCATATTAAACACTGTTGTACGAGTTAAGATTTTCGGATGTCTATTAAGATTCTATCGCCTACCCTGGGGCTTCCAATGTTCTCATAGCGTCTTCTTGGCATAGTAATCTGAACTATGGTTTCAGCATAAGTTTTGACCACAGTCTGTGGTTGGGAATTTAATATTGCCTCTAAGATTGGTCGTACTTGATTCTTCACTTCATTGTCAGTAATTACACGATCAATAGATTCTAGCATCAATTGTTGTTGCGATACAGCTTCAAGCTCTACGTCCTCGCTCAGAGTAAGGGCCACGTTTATGCCACTATCTATTATTTGATTGATTCTATATCGGACTGGATCTTCCAACTCAATCCACTGAACTAATTTAAGCTTAATAATACTTACTTGCGATTTAGGATTGATCGATTAAGAGTCATTAAGAGTAATTACCAGCAGCTCATTTAGCAGAATATGCTAATCTTTGGTAGTTTTTGACAATAATTCTATTTTCTAAGATGAATTTTGGCGATTCCGTTTAGGTAGTCGATATGTTCTACTATGGGATTGGCTGCAGACTCTGGTAGTTTGGCAAAGAGTTCATATCTTCTCTGACCAATGGTAGAGATGCGGACTCTCTTAAGTTCGGGTTCATATGTTGCATGAATATCGCTAGGAGCTGAAATGCCGTGGATATGTGCTATGATTTCAAAAAAATCATCTCCTTCAATGACTTCTGGCTCAAGAGAAGGATCGACATCCTCTATTTTTGGTCTCAGTTTTTGAATCTGCCTCACTGGGCGAACGAGCGATGGTTGTCTGCGGCTTACCAAGTACTTCCAAGCAAAGCCAGTTCCAACACCAGCAATGAACCCCCCTATGTGTGCCAGATATGCAACCCCTCCAGATTGACCAATCAAACTAAAGATAATTTGTAAAATAAACCAAAAAGGTAGAAACGCCAAAGCAGGTATTCGTACGGTTGTTATAAAGAATACAACTATTATGGTGTAAATTCTAGCTCGTGGAAACAATATCAAATATGTGCCTAATACCCCTGAGATTGCACCGGAGGCACCTATGGCTGGAACGTCTGCCATTCCAGTGGATAACGCATAAATGCTATGAATGAGAGCTGCAAATATGCCCCATATTATATAAAGGGCCAAGTATTTGAGATGGCCAAATCTATCCTCAACATTGTCTCCGAAAACATACAAGAAGATCATGTTTCCTGCAATATGTAATATTCCACCATGGATGAACATCGATGTCACCACGCGTGGAATGTCTCCCGCAAGCACCAGCCTAGGTATCGCTCCATATTCGAAGTAAAGTTGTGCGGTTGCCCGTCCAGCAGTGAAGTTGTTGGTTGTCAATACCTCCCAGGTGAATACAACAGCATTGAGTACAATGAGACTGTAGTTTACATAAGGCCTGCCTTGGGTGCGCCCAGCATCGTCATGGATAGGGAACATAATTCCAATCCCTTAATGCGGCTGTTAGTAGGATTTCTCTAAAATTGCTCTAGAATCCAAATGGGTTCCTGTTCGGCATTTCACCGTCCCCTTTCTCGCTATGTGCTTTCCTCGAATGTCTATTTAAGCGCTCTTTGTCTTCAAATTCTAAATTACAATACTTACACTTGAAGACTTTGTCAGTTTTCCCTTTCTTTTTGAATAAGTCTATCTTGAACATTATTTAATAATCCTCATAATTCATTATAAATTAACCTTACGTTAACAAGAAAACACATTTAATGTTATAAAAACATTAAACAGGCGGTATGAATTAATTTGTTGACCTAGTCCATCACGATCATAGTCAGAGTGGATTTTACCCCATTAAGTTTACGAAGTTTCCAAGTTATTGTTTCCTTGACCCTTTCCATCGTGTTTGCTTCAACTTGAGCAACGATATCATAAACCCCATAAACTTGATAGACTTCCTTTACTCCTTCAAGCTTCTTCAGCTCATTTACGATCGAGTCTTCGCTTCCTAGTTCAGCATTCATCAATACAAAAGCCTTAGGCATATGAGCCTATTCTATTGTGAAATATAAAAATGTGATGTGATTTCATAGATCAATTAACTCGATGAGTTACATCCACTACTGACTCAGTTGATGCATATTCGGCTCTGTATTGGCTAGGTTAACAACCACAGGTTTGAGTCGGAAAATCGAAGCTATACATTTCGACTACCAAAGCCACTAGCTCAACTGTGTGGATCATTCTCATAAAATTAACCAACTAACTCACACTCAAGCGATTTGTAGACCATGAGCTACTAAACTCATTGCCTATTTCTAAGTGTCTTGCTTATCTATATTGTAGTAGATCGGCTCAACCACTAAAATCAATGGTATTCAAGTAGATAAGATGTCAAATTAATGTGTGTAGTTTTAATCCTGAGCGTACCCGTGCAGCCAATCATCTGCCTTATTCCATGTAAAAAGACTTTAGATATGGCCTAATGTATATTGCCTGACATGAAAATCAATCACTGTAGTTTTCCTGAAGATATCTTGTACGATATCGAAAATTTTGTTTGGTCGAAGACGAATAGTGGCGAACGAATAATAACCATTGGCATTATTAGTTGTCTAGGCTATATCAGCGGTAAATTATCAAATATTAATTTGAAACCAGTCGGTATTGCTGTAGAACGAGGGAAAAGTTTAGGCACAATCGAGAGCTCAAGGTATTTTGGCGTGGTGAGATCTCCAGTAAGTGGTGAGATTGTAGAAGTTAACTCGTCCCTCTCGCATAACCCGGTGCTCGCAAATCAGCATCCATATACACAAGGGTGGTTTGCTAAATTAAGGGCCACAAAGATCGGTGATGAAGTCAAGAATCTGCAAAACATAAAGAGCTGTAGTGATGATATGGCGGCATTAATTCAAAGGCACCACATCATTTGCTTTGATTCTTTTCCAGACTATGAGTTATTTCAGGTAGGAGTTGAATGCGCTGCTACACTTGCCAAACTTGATGAATTGTTGGAAAAAATTGCAGTTGGTAATGTTGTTCATTTGGTCTCTGATGATCCAACTGCAGATTTGGAAATGATACGATGGGCAGAACAAACCGGACAATCTCTGTTGGACACAAGAAGAGAAGAAAACTTATTCCACTTCACTATCGAGAAAACACAAAAATAAGTTGGCCAGAGGTCTAACTCTTTGACTAGCAATAGTCCAAGTAAAGGTACAATATGTAATCCGAATCTCTACGTAGACCCAATTGCTGCTAAAAAGCCTTATGTTTGATGTCTGGGATAAGGATCTCGTCAAGCAAAGAATTGTCATTGTCTGGATTAGTAGTCGCTATAACGGCTAGTCGCAGGGCTGGGGAGCTCGCGAGCATCATCAGATCCTTTGGGGGCATCCCTTATATCGCACCCACGGTCGGGATTGAGGTGAATCAGCCCTTGAATAAAGAAACAGTGCTTACTACAATGAGGATATTTCAAGAAAAAATGGATTATGTAGTTTTCATGACGGGGCCTGGAGTATATTCCTTAATGTCTTCTGCGAGGGATCTTGAACTAGAAGGGGATCTTATTAGAATGTTACAGGATGTCCAAGTTATAGCTAGGAGTGGTAAGCCTAAGGAGGCATTAACCAAATGCGGCCTAAAGACTCAAGTTATGATTCCAAATGAAAACACTTTTGAAGGAATTGGCAAGTTATTGCTCTCGCTTGGAGTGAGTGGAAAAAAGGTCTATATCTTCTGGCACGGCTCACACTCATCTGACTTGAGACGAGTTCTTGAAAATCAAGGTGCTCAGGTTTTTGAGACTCACACATACGTGTATTCTACTGATGTGAACAAGGGTGGGGCAGAAATTCTCAAAATGATGGGATATGATTATGTGAATCCGGACGAGACCAGAGTCATAAAACTAATGGAGGATATTTTTGCTTCTAAGGTGGGCGCAATAACTTTCACAAGCCCTCCTGCGGTAAGCCGATTCTTTGATATAGCTTCCAAACATGGGTTAACAGATTCTTTGCTAACATCGCTCAAAACGAACATGATTGTGGTAGCCATTGGTCCTTCCACCCTAAAGGCCCTCGAGGAAAATAATGTCCGTGTAGACGTTTTACCAGAATATTATAGAATGGGGTCAATGATTAAGGCTCTAGCTGACTTTGTGAATAGTAGTGAGGGTTTGACAAAAATTCAGAAGAATCGTAGTTGATAAGTCTAACCAGTTTAGGCTATTAGATATTCAACCTGAGAATCTATCTTAGGTGGTATGATCTGCCATTCCCATAATTCAAAAATCACTTAATATTTCAGAAGTTCAGGACAGACATAAAGCTGCGCTATTAAAGGTGAACAAGAGATTATTCGCAAATAGATTATCCTGTTAGGTTCTCAAATTACGGAAAATATTTCAATATCGAACTTTGAAATCAATTCATGTCTGTCGGTAGGGTTTCATTAGTCAATGGATGCAGAGGCGAAAACGTTTGACTTTGCTTCTCTAAAATTGAGGGCTTTCTAATTACCTTGTAAACCCATTCCCTTCCCTTTTTATTTCTGGACAGTTTATTTCTACTTGAATACCTAAATAGGTAAGTAGAAATCACGCTTAAGGAGATTGGCTCTTGGTATTCATCTTCAAAAATCTCTAATATATCCGAAGTTGTGAAAGTGCTATGAGGAAACTTTTGTTCTATTAAATACCATATTTTGGAACCTATTGAGGTCAAGTTTTCTTTCTCATTTGAGCTTTTGACTTCATTTAGGCGATCCTTGCTCTTTACATCTAATTGATCTAAAACCTCTATAAACTGGATGATTTTAGATTTCGAGATATTACCTTCTAGCGCTAAATCATATTTACCTCCGTCCCCATCTTCAAGCGAAATCTTGATTTTTTTTCTATTCATTATTAATCTGTTGGATCTTCGTTATTTGTGCAACAAATCCCTGATTTTTAACGGGACTACTTACAACCATTATGACAAACAGCTAAGCTTTTTTTTAGCTATACTGGCATTCAGTTGGAGCACATAATAGTATTGACAGTCAGTAAACTAAACCATTCTTCGACGTCTAATAAATTAATTACATTATCTTAAATGTCGATTCATGATCTCCATCTGCAACATGAACGTGAATAAAAAAGTTGTAACTTTTTCAATATTGCTAATGCTGGTGATAACATGTTGTCTCTCTAGCTTGTCTAAACAATCAGCGTCGGCGTCAACCTCTCGAAGCAGCGGACCACAATTTAGTATTACGTTACTTCGTAGTTCTGATCGCATTGGACCTGTAAATATTTCGATTAATGACACTGTTGTCGCGACAAATATTGACTCAAACGAAAAAAGTAAATTGGTGGTGCCAATAACTATTCCTGACACTCTCATGAACGGAGCTGTGAGGATATGTGCTACAGGTATCGCGTCTCCTGCACCACAAATTTGTACTGACGTTCCAAGTTTAAAGAACAATGACAAAGGGCTGGCAACACTTGATATGTCAAAAGCTATGTCTGGATAGAGCAATCATTGCTAGATTGTTACTATCAAGCTGGGGTACGATTTATATTTAATTAGTTGACAAAACAATCATTAGTTGGAAATAGATCACGTTNACGGTAATGATCGCATCCGTGCGAAGCAGAAAAAAGCTACAAAAAAAGGCATCATTTTGACAGCAGCGATCGTTGTGGCGATCATAGTAGCTAGCTTTATGGTATACTTTATCCCCTAGGCCGACCATGACATTGAGATCGTTATTATCAGGAATTTATCCAGTGTGTTAACCTTACTAAGTACGAGCTTATCAAAAGTTTGAGTTGATTCATATTCTAGCTGATTTTGTATTCGTGCTGCTACCAATAGTGGCTTAATGATTCTCTACCTAAGTATACTGGATCACCTGCCGTTGTTCAGTAGCGACTCATACTCCCCAACATTGTAAAATGGTTGATTTGAAATCTGATAAATCAAGCGTTTTAAGAGACAACTAAAGTGTCAAGGAGAATGACCCTTAAGAGCGACTGGTAGGAACGAAAATAAGATCTTGCTAATCCTAAGTGATCCATTTAGTAGCAACATGTCGCGATGGGCTGAATAAACCTCTGTGACTAATCTAATTGCAAAAAAGTAGCAATTGTTTTAAAATCATTTCAAAAATGAAATATGACGTGGGGCTGGAATCACGTTTTTTTCAGATGGTCCAAATTCCAGTGTGCGATAAACCTTTGCTGATTTTCTTTCAACTTGGGATCCATATGAAGACTGAAATAAATCATAAATCTCCAACCTATTTCATCGCACTCGCTACAAGTATGGATATAAGATGACGAATAGTTGTGTGCTTCTCCTACAATACACTTCGACGCACGTTTTAGTTCAAAGTACCAACGTATCCAAGTTAGCGACATTGGTTTAGGTAGTTTCCCATCGCACTCCTCTAACCTCTTAGCCCACTTTGGAGAGATATCGCTTAAAGTCGAAACCACTCTCGTTGGCTCGGTTTGTTCAAAAGCAACTAGCTTTTGTACCATGTGTATAAAATGCCATTCATAGTATATGAAAATTGTTGTTCTAGTCACAAAAAGCAAGGATAAGAAAGTGATCAATCAGGCCATCTTCCAGATTTAATTGCTAAATTCTTATCTTATTTATTTTTTTATCAAATTCAACTTGAATTGATATCTCCCATTAATTGGATTTCATACGTGGCATCTAATGAACTAAACTAAAGTAGTGCTTCGACTCCCAGGTTCGTTCGCTCACCGACCGGAGCCCCCAGCCCAGATATTGCAACCACTTTACGTAATTTTGCAACAATGAGAACATAGGTGGTGAAACATGGAAACGGCAATTTACATGCTTGAAAACATTGATGGTACTACTTCTGTACTTTAATTGAGTTCGAATGAAATTAGTTGCCGTGATTTGGCATCTAGTTAACCCGTAATCCATTGGATCTCATTCCAATACCATATGGAATTTTTAACCAACAATTTCAAGTTTGTTGATTTTCACACAATCCCTCGAGTCTCTCCATCTTTTCCAGACCGCGTCAGAGATAATTAGTGCAGGTGTGAAGTAAGTTCCAACACAGAGAGCTGGGTGTCTATTACAAAGCTTTGGCGGATTAGACAGACTGGAAAGAAGGGCTGTTTATCCAACATATTTAAGAAAGACCTATGGTTTCACGTAATGGCATTTTCTCATGTTAAGCAATATTCTTTCTCAGGTCAAGTAGGTAGTAGGTAAGTTATTGTGTTCATGCACCTCAAGTACAATATTATTGCATAATTTTTGAGATTATCATGAGAATATCCTCGATTCTGTTTACAATCTCAATTTGTAAACACGTCTGTAAACAATCCTGTTAACAGTTAACAAACTTGTTAACAGACGTATGTATAGTCTATGTTTAGACATAGACTCTGTTTGCTTTCTACGGTAAGCCTTTAGCAGGGTGTATCCTACTATTCTATCCTACAGATTGAATACATTTAGGTGCTAACATGAAGCTTCTAGAACTATAATAAAGGTACAAGCTATAACTGACTATAGTTGGGTGTGTTCTAGCTCTGTTCATAGCATCGAAGCTGCATATGCCCATCTATACGGATTACATTAAATAAAGAGCCAATTCGAACTTTAGAAGCTTTATATCCAAGAGCCTCCGTGAGGAATTTTAGATTCTGATGACCCCGACCCTTAAAGAAATTGCGGGAAGAATAGTCGAAAGAATCGAAGAAACTACTTCAGTAAACGAAGTAGCCTATAAGATGAAGGTTAAAAATGTGAGCTCTTTGGTGGTCGTCGATGGAACGGGAAAACCGGTGGGCTTAGTTACTGAACGTGATTTAGTGAGAAAAGTGTGTACTCTGGACGTACTCCCGAAGACTGTAAAAATTGGAGAAATAATGTCCTCACCAGTCGTCACAATTAATTCAGAAGAGTCGCCGTCTGCAGCAGCGGATGTTATGCTGCATAAAGGTGTAAAGCATTTACTAATCCTAGATAAGGATAAACCACACGAGATTATAGGCTTGATTACGCCACTAGACCTACTCAGATATCAGGAAAACGTGGTAGGAGAGGACAGAGAAGCAATCAAGAATGTGTTAGATACATACGAGTCAATAGGCTATTACTAGTATGAGTGGAATGCTGGTAAGAGTGGAATCAAGATATTGTCAGTACGGTAAGCCACGATAAGTCCAACAGCTGCTTCCTTTCTCGTTAACCCCAAATTTCATTCAAAATCTAAATGAATAAGATTACTGAGGTAAGGGTCGCGCAATTATTGACTGATTAGTCAATCCCACAGGTAAATATGGCGCACACCATAAAACGATGGAGAAGAAGTACAAAGACTTCAGGAGGAAATTGAAAAAGTGGGCGCGACTTTGCAAGAGAAGAGCGTTGATATTCGGACCATAGAGAAGTACAAGAATTTGGAGGAGGAATTGAAGAAGTATGGCCTCTATATGGACCACCCTCACATCCTGTTATCAATTCTTCCTAAATTCAAGGCAATGGGGTACGACCCAAAAAGGATCAAATCGATGAAACGAATGGAAAGGAGACTAAAAGAATACGTGTTTTTCTCAACATTTTGCTATTTTTTATATAACAATTTCTGCTATTTTTGAAGTATAAATTTCGATTTCAGGAGACTATTCACATATGTCAATCATAGAGAATCAGGTATTAGGGGACGCAGTGACATGAGATGGTTAAAACAAGCGTATTCAAAACGACTGCTAAGGGTGACTGCCGTTTGTCAACTCAAACTCATGGCTGTATAAACAGGTTTAACGGTGGTAGTAATAACAATAGCGTGAGAATGGATTGAGAAATAATGGATTAGATTGAGAATAATGAGACTGGGATTGAGAATGGATTTAGAATCATGAGAATGGATTGAGAAATAATGGATTAGATTGAGAAAAATGAGACTGGGATTGAGAAAAGAGATTGGACTGAGATAGTGATATGCGATTAAGTATTCGCTGTACTTACTGCAACCGATGTGAACAGATGCTTGTTGACATTGTCTTTATATATCGTCTTCTGATTGGTGTTTTTACCCCGTAGTGGGCTGATTTCTTCAAACAATATGTTAACAATATGTTAACGGACATTGTGAGAATATATATTTTCTCAAAATTGTTCTCAAAATTGCCCTAAAACCCCCCAAAATAGGGTATTAAAAGGGGGTGTAGGTGTACATGAGAGTGGTTTTTCTCATTCTCAAGAATAAAAATGAGAAAGAAATTTGTTAACAAGAATTCTCAAAAAACCCTAAAAATCTGTTAATTCCGTTAACAGAGGGTGTTAACCGTTAACCACCTGGGTTAACCGTCTCATGTCTTATGGTATATATAGAACAGTCTATAATACGATTCTTATATATGTCTAGACCAGAGAATGAACCCCCCCTTGTAGCTTTCAGGCTCACGCGGGAAGAGTATGATGAGGCTGAACGAATAGCAATCATGGCGTCGAATCAAGGTATGTTAAAAGCTCCCTCTGTTAACGTTCTGGCAAAAGCCTGTCTTTTTGTGCGTATAAATGAGTGGAAAGAGATTGAATACCAGGCAGAGGTCGAAAAACAGAGGCAAATACAAGAACAGAAAAGACAAGAGGCTTTGAAAGCGGCCGGCATCCATCCGCAAGGGTTCAACCGTGTTTGAGGATAAAGATGTACAATGGCTGAGAGGAAGAATCGAACA
>AF_2010_repII_A100DRAFT_1000005_pt1 | contig 39360 bp, 36 predicted proteins | sample AmaForreplIIA100_FD_9198 | JGI IMG/M metagenome (IMG submission 9198) | reverse complement strand
ATGGTATGCTTTAGAAGAAAAAGAACATGGGGTGAATCAGCTGCGTGTAATTGGAGGAGTATGTGATTGTTGTCTTAAAGCTGGTATGCAGTTTTATGATGGGCACACAGGAGGATCATTCCGTCAGAATGACCTCGCCGATTTCAGCTCTGGAGGGTACGGCATTCGGAGAACGGTTATTGGACAGAATAGGGATCCACAGTCTCATGAGGATCTAAACCAAAAAAGTTTGAATATACCCATGCACAAGGTTTCAGCAATAGAGATCGCAGAGGTTACGAAAATAATCGAAAATGCTCATAGATTTCTGCAAATAGCGTTCGCTGAAGAACTTTACATGTATTGCCAAGCAAATGACTTGGCCTTTCCAGAATTACGAGATGCCCTAAACACAAAATGGAACGTAAACATTCTGGAACCTAGGGAAGGAATAGGAGGACATTGCCTTCCAAAGGATACGAGGATGTTCTTACAATCATCTAAATCAAAGAATAAAATATTGTCGGCAGCTGTACAGGCAGATATGGATTATCAACGAAGCAGAAAAACCATGCATCATTTCACCAGCAGCCACAATTCTCCAGAAAGGCGAGCTAAAGAAAAAGACCAACTAATTTCTTCCCATTAATCTTTAGATTTTGGATATCAAAGATCAGTAAGCTGGTGATATTTAGCTATGCGAAACTGAAATGACAAACAAAGTGACACTTATCCTAGGTGGTTACTTGACCTTGTACTGGTACCCATGTCATGCTAACCCCAACATTATTTCGAAGCTAATATCGGAGCAATTACCGAATAGATATTGAATTTTTCCTGGTTCTATAAAAAGCACAATTAATCTTTCTATCTTTTATATTTCGTTCTGGAGAACTGACGTATCTTCTTGCCTGGGTTTAACAAATGAGTGGGGTCAAAAAGGTTCTTTAAGTCTTGGAAGAGAGAGAAAATTGCGGCACCATACACCTTCGGGATATATTTTACTCGCGCTAAACCGTCGCCATGTTCACCGGTTATGGTTCCGCGCTGTTGTATTACCTTGGTAAAGACTTTATCTGCTAGCGAATTCAGTCTATGTACTTCAGATGGTGAGTCCACGTCTACTAAAGGCCGGGTGTGCAAGTTTCCATCGCCCAAGTGACCGTAAAAGACATAGTTCAAGTCGTTTTCGTGATATAATTCCAATAGAAATCGGACATGCTCTTCAAGAAAATTCGTATTGACGACTGTGTCCTCTATCAAACCTATAGGCTTTCGACTACCGATAGTCATCTTCATAATATTGTTTAGTAGTCCCTTTCTTGCAGCCCAGGCCCTATCCACACTTCGTTGGTCGCTTGCAGTTTCAATGAAATTACAAGTAGGCGCAACTTTTTCCTTACATTTAGACACCCCTTCTTCAACTTCACTCAAATTATCATTCGCGAATTCAACAAATACGAAGCAACCTGGGTCACTTAATTCATTGTTAGGTTTATTCGAATAAAAAGTGCTATCTAACAATTCGATCGCAACCGGCTGAAACCTCAATAAAGTTTGTACTGATGTAGAAGCCTTTAACACATTTTCAAAAGACAAAATTAGTAAACTTCTATATATTGGTATATCAAACATTCTGAATGATGCTGAAGTAACCAAACCCAACGTTCCTTCGGAAGCAGCGAACACTTTGTGGGGAGAAAAAATTTTGTCGCCTATAACTGCATCCAAACGATAACCACAAGAATTCTTGTTGACCTGCGGATACCCTTTCTGAATCAGGTTGACATTATCTGAAACTAGCTCAATCATTTTCTTTGCGTACTTTGTGCCATGGTCTGTGTCGCTTAGCGAATCTAATGTTCCATCAGAGTATACAACGTTTAGACCTTCCAGAAAATTTGTGATGCTACCATACCTCAATCCGTGCGGCCCACTTGAATTATTTGCAATCATTCCACCCAGAGTGCAGTAATTGCTACTAGCAGGATCCGGTGGAAGAAACTTTCCTCTTTTCCTCAATTCTTTGTCTAGTATTCCCTTTACCACTCCTGGTTGCACAACAACATATTCTTGCTCTATTTGTAGAATTTTATTCATGTGCTTTGTAAAGTCTATCACTATACCATCCGTAAGAGATTGACCTAAGAGTCCCGTTCCTGCCCCCCTGGCCGTGATCGATAAATTCTTGTTATAGCAGTAATTGCAAATTCTTTGCAGATCGTGTTCATCAGATGGCTGCAAAACGATAGAAGGTGAAAGTGTATAGTGACTTGCATCAACTGAATTGATTTTTCTGGTCCATTCATCATCAAATACCTCGCCATTTGCTATACGCCTTAACGCATCTGTAGCTGACTCTATCAAGCAGTCTATACAATCACGTCGATCTATAACTTATTTTTCTTGTATAACCCATTATATTAGCTGGCAGAAATTCAAGTATATGCCAAGTCATCCTTCATGGTTCAAGTGCAATAAACAGAATTGGCTGTCGAGCTACCATCCTGGGAAAAACTACCAGTTGAACAAGGCCGTTGGGGATTCTACGAGGGGCCAGTTTGCGCCGGATTTTAAGCGCCAAAACGACAATCGTTACTATAATGAGCGGAATTCGTTAGCGTCCAGTTTAAATCAATAACGCTAACCTGTTACGTGCGAATAGATTGAATCCAGTTGACCTATGACATTAATAGGAGCATTTTCTGAAGGTAGTCCATGAATGCGTTTCATACGATAGTCTATAACATCAAGACCACAGGCTAAGGCCTCTAAAGCGGTTTTGCTCAAATTTTCTAGGAGAATTCCATCAACGTATCTAATGTCTACATATGTTCCGTATTTCTTCAGAAAGGAGGGCATGTCGGAGTACATTATAGGATTCTGAATTCTATTATAGACGTCGATATCAAATTCTAGTCCATTTGTCCTGCAGTGATCGAGGGTAAGCTTAATATCGATAGCCTCAGTGTCGATAGTAAGAGCCTTATCGATTTTTACGGTTCCATTAGGAGCGAAGTGCTCTATATCGATAGGGTTAGGAATATGAACCGCATTTTGAACTAAAGATATTAGATCTGGTGTTGACACTACAACTGCATCTGCAAGCACCTGGGCCTTAGAATGGATACTTTTTTTAGATAATGCAGCTTCCTTGATTCTTCGGTAAGTGAAAATACCTCTTACCGCTATGTCTGACAGCCTCGATCTATGTGGTAGCTTTTGGTTCTTTATTCCCCTAACGTCAGTTCCGTGATAATGAACAATAATCTTCTTTGATTTGCCGAATACCTTTCGAAATTCATGTACTAGATCGCTTCTACTATGTATATGTAATATATCTGAGGAACGCGCTTCATCTATGCTTTTCTGCACGAATTCCTGCAGTGTTGTACTAATGATGTACTCTCTATAAAATTTGCTTATCCCAAATTTGTCATATTCTTTAACCATTAAAGCATTAGATTGGTGCCCCCTCAAGGTTTGATATTTTGCTAGAATAAATGCTACTCCGGCTTGATCCCATAGGTGCAGGATTCGCATATACTGCCGAAATCCGAAGAGCCTAACCAGTTTTCGGGATGTTCATTTCTGAGCTGCTATCTTGCTGAGTTCCTTCCTTCTTCATACTGATACCTTCCTTGTTCAAGCCGTGGTATGGACTTGGGGCGTGTCTCATAATGTTCAATAGGTATCTTCGCATGTGTGCCTTTTCATCTTCTGTCACCCTGCCGTCGATGAGATCTATCAGGAAAAGATTTATCGTCGCACCTATTTGGTTCTGATTAAACAAGGCCTCTGCCTCCACACTGAACTGATTTCTCCTATGCCAATACCCTATTAACATCCCCAAAGGTAAGTAAATTGCAACAAACAAAATGGCAAAGATCCAAATATTGATATGGAGCTCTTGAAAGATTGGAACCCTCTGAAGTAAGAGCTGGTACTGTATAGTTATGAAGTTAGCGAATGTCATGAGGAAAATCAGATAGATGGTATGCCCATTTCTAAAGTCCAACCATCGTCTTCTAGCCCAGTTGTGACTTCTAATATTGAGGAGACGTGATAAGGATGGATTCTTCTTCAATCTACTAACAGCATATATTCAATTGCCGTATATATAACTCATTTACATCCTGAATTACTGCAGCCAAGTAGCATGCCTCGGGGATTTAACTGCAGCTTCGACTTATTTATCAAGATCAAAAGATATCTACTGTTCAAGCCTTTTGCATTTCCTTGATCATTTTGTTCCTGTCACGTAAGTCATTTTACTATTTTCTGTCAGCGTTGTCAACTGGAACCCGTATTGGATTAGCTCTTGCTTCACCTGCTCCGAATTATCTCCGTGTATTTCGATCACTATCTTTCGAATTCGATCAAGCGCCTGTTTTGCTCCTTTCAATACGTGGACTTCAGCACCTTCTACGTCAATTTTTATCACATCAACCCGACGACCTTTAACTATATTATCTAATGTATCACATTCTACTTCTAGTGTTTTCCCTTCAGGATGAAGGATGTTAAACCCATCAATATCTGCGTCGTTGCAAACACTGTACAATTCTGAATCCACTCTTGCCCCATCATGGGATCTCTCAAATAGCGTAACCATACCCTGGTGGTCTGACACTGCTTTGTTTATTGGTGTTATAATCTTTTCAAAGCTGTTACACGATATGTTTCTGCATAATGCCTTGAAATTATCTGGATGTGCCTCTATAGATATAACTTGAATGGCCTTGTTCTTGAATTCCTTTGCCACATTTAGTGAGTATAGACCCACGTTTGCCCCTATATCCACAAATGCCTCATTCTCTTGCAAGGTTAGGAATTGTTTGACCTCATCTTCTCTTGGGATCAACAACATTTGGAAATCACGAGTTCCTTGTCTCGGAATTACTTTAACACCGTTTTTGGCCAAGTAGACCCTTTCTGGCAAGAAGTCGAATTCGGACATCCTGGTTCTCTTTAGAAACTCGTCTCGCCTGTTTTTTCCCATTTTGGCGCGTAGAAAAATCCTGTAAAGAAGATATCGGCCACGTGCTATTTTCCAGAAAAAAGAGAAGGAGTATAAAGGATTCATTGAGATTAAGTATTGATTGATGAAAGGAAGGAGATTATAAAGATTCCAGGCTGAATTATATTGCTCAAATAAAGGCTAATTCCTGTACTACGAATTCGCAGGTCAGAAGTGATATTTTAAGTTTAGGCTTTACGTAAGACTTGCTCAAATGCGCAAACTAAAATCAGAGCTGAGAGTTTGAAATACCACTTAATCGCAATGGTATTGAGAAACTGACTAACCTAGATATGCAAGTGCATAAAGATACTAACCCTGGCGGGGTTTCTTCAATCTAATCAAGAAGTATTCAAAGTCATCATTAAGCTTATCTATTAGTTCTGATGAATGTGATTTGTAAAGTTCTTACTTCAGTACTTGTGTAAATGGAAAGAGTATATATTCTAGCTGACTTAAGAGCTTTAGATGCTCTCTGGATTAAGGCGCATCATTAAGAAGAACAGTATCAGGGTTGCACATGTCCATGACTGAAAGAAATGCTGGTGCTAAGACACCCAATTTGAGAGATTATTGGGAGACCAGACTAAAGGATAACTTTGGGTTACAAGGCGTAGGTTTCATCGGGCTTGGAAAAAAGTACAATAAATGGATGTATAGAGTAAGAATGAGAGTGTTCCTAAATTGCATAAGGTCCTTACACCTAGATTTAACAAATAGTGAAGTTATTGACATTGGCTGTGGAACCGGTTTTTACATAGGGCTATGGAAAAACGAGGTAAAAGTAGGACACTTAACCGGGATTGATATAACAAATATTGCAATCCAAAACCTCAGAGCAAAATTCCCTGATGTTAGATTGTACACAGCTGACATATGCAATGACACGGAATTGCAATTAATCAGCAATAACAATCAATTTGACATTGTATCTGCATTTGATGTATTATTCCATATCACAGATGATAGTAAATTCGAGCAGGCAATAAAAAATGTTCACTCAATGTTGAAACTAAATGGGTATTTCATCTTTTCAGATAATTTCATTCATGGTGATGAGATTAGATCAACCTACCAAGTTAGCAGGTCATTATCAAGAATTGAAAAATCTATTACCGAAAATGGATTTGAGATCATTACACGCAAGCCCATGTTCGTATTAATGAATGCCCCTGTCGATACAACTAAACAGGGACCAAAGAGACGATGGAAAGCCCTTACTCTAATGATAGGGAAAGGCGAGACGATGGGCTCTATTCTAGGTTGTATACTATATCCTATAGAAATAATATTAGTATCAATATTAAAAGAAACAGCTTCAACAGAAGTCATGATGTGCAGAAAAATTAAATAAACTCATACACTATCTCCTCGTACTTATTCGATTTAATTGATGGAAGGGTTACCGAGGAAGAAAAAAAACAAGGGCGAGATATCTTTTAGATATAATGAGAAAGCCTGAAAAGGTCAACTAAAGACAGCAGTGATTCTCTACAAGATCGAAAAAATCAGAAAAAATAAACATTATGTTCTCAGCAATTAGATGCAATCTCATACTGATTAAAATCTGATCGGGTTTTTTTGGTTATTCGCTCTATTGCCATACCATTATGTGGACCGATCTGAACCACAGTCTAAGGTCAGAGCTAGTTTTTGCGCTAGACCCGTGAAGATGGATCTAACGCCTCGCATGGTGGAAGGATTCAAATCTTCGACTTCAAGGATTCGAATATCTCCTCGAACTTAATTTGCAGGCGAGCCTATCACATATTTCATTAATTGCGTCTCAATAATCTCGTACTTTAGATTGTCCGTATCACGCAGTACTTGCAGTACCTTCTCAAGATTGTGCCCATGCACTTCAATAATTAGCTTTCGTAACTTATTCAGTGTTCTACCTGCGCCTTCCAAAGCAGATACTTCTCCGCCTTCTATATCAATTTTCATGATGTCGACTCTTTTTTCTTCCAAGATATTGTCGAGAGTATCACATTCTACCTGTACCGAACCACCGTCGATTGGAATAAAGTTTAAGTCGTGAATATAATCAGTAGACAAACTATAAAATTCAGATCGAACACGGTTTCTCGTGTCTATCCTATTATACAATGTAGCTATCCCCTTATGATTAGATACCGCTTTGTTAATAGTCGTAATACATAAAAAGTTATTAAGTTCGATATTTTTATTTAGAGCTTTGAAATTTTCAGGATGTGCCTCGATTGCTATAATTCTCACTCCATCGTTTGCATAATCTTGTGCTAGTTTCAATGAATAATAACCAACGTTTGCTCCGACATCCACGAATGTCTCTCCCTTTCGCATTCTCAAGTGAGGCAAAAGTTCCTTTTCTCGAGGAACAAAAAACATGTAAAAGTCATCCGAGCCTTTCCTTGGAAGAGCAAGAAGCCCATTGAAAGAATAGGGTCTCTCTGGTAAGAAATCCACTTCTGATAAGCCAGTTCTTTTTAAATGTTCGTCTCTGTTCTCTTTTCCAATCCGGATGCGTAAAAGTACCCTATATGCGAGATATCTATATCTAGCGTACTTAAGAAAGAGGGAAAGGGAATCCATTTCACGACTCCGTAACGATTGACTCTTATATCTTTTCTGTGGTATGGTGTTTCAAGTCTTTGAGAGTCCTAGCTGAACTTTTTTTTGCTTTTATCTTTATGTGTCCATCTCATTTCGCCTTTTAAGCCACAATTTGTAAGTAGTGCTATTAATAGTAAGTAATCTCGAATATTGGGGGCCTAAATTCCAGTACATCAGAATTTAAACTAGATCAGTTTGAAATATGCAAGAGTGAACCAGAAATTCTTCTTAAATGATCTGTAAGCTTCATAGATTGGTACAATAAGCAGAATCTTAAGTGCCCGCCTTTTCGAAAGAGCATGGCACTCTCCTACAACATGTCCTTGCTGTATTTGTACATCCTTGGGAACACTTAGGACATCAGGTTCAGGCCTAAAAGCCATGCCAGTTCGCACATGCTTATTATCTATTATCTTTGTATAATGGTCCGATATTGAACTTGGTATTTTCAACCAGGTCCTTCCCTCTTTGTCAAAGTTAAATTTTACAATTGTATCCTCCCCAAATTGTGTATTAAGATCCATTTCTACGAAAGGATCTTTTTTTATTAATGTATGGCCCAACCATCCGATGCTAGGTATTGTCTCCCTCCTGACGGTGAACGAGTAATGATCAATTCTGCATCCCTCGATGGCGTCTGCCTGCTTCATGTATTTTTTAATACCCTCAAACCAACCTCTTCTCAATATGACGTCAGAATCTATTATTGCTACCCATTCTGTTTTTGCTANAGACATACCGTACTTTGTTGCCTGACCTAGGTTCAGTTCTGGACGAGAATGGAACGAAACCTTATCATATGATAACGCTATTTCCCTGGTCCTATCCGTAGAGCCAGCATCTATGATAATCAATTCCCTGATAGGCAATTCTGTTAAGACAGCCTCCAAGCATTGCCTTAGTGTCTCCTGGGAGTTCTTAGTTCTAATAACTGCGTCGATAAGGCTTTGATCTATTGCCAACAACCATGCTTAGTAAAATAGGCATCATTAAAATATCATTCTAAATTAGAGGCGAAAAGTATTTTCTAGGACATATACTATTTCTCGCATTTTTGTGTATTTAGAAATTATTATGTCATAAAACTCAATTCTGCAGTCTTTGGACTCTTGCAATAAGTGGAAGAATATAACGTTTTTGTCTTTAATGCCAATTTCGTAGGTGTTTGATTTGAAAAATCATGTTAATAGACATCTGAGAATCTGTGGATCAATGACTGGCGATATATTCTGAAACCATCATCTCTATGTCCCTTGTGTATGCCTTGTTGCTTCCATGGATACGCCAGTGCTCAGTTGTAGCTTTGCGACAAAAGGATTAGAATTATTTTTTAACTTAATTGCTAGAATAATTTGCGTCAGATATTTCTGCATATACTTTATGGTCGATTCCCAGAACATAAGTAGAAGAGTCTTAAAATAATCTTCTCTTGACCAATAATTATTGTGTATTCGAATACTCCTCCTTCCAAATTGTTTTATAGGAATTTCTTCAGATAGGGTCGACCAGTTTTTGTCCCCTATTTTGAAATATTGACATTTCCATCGATCTAATTTTATTTTTTTTTATCATGTTGTCTTTGTTCTAAACTCACGCGAATACATGCTGCAGCAAAGCGCAAGTAAAAAAAAGTAACCTTGAATTTTCAACTTAAGAAACAAATTCTTAGTCATGTCTCAAAACTATCTTCTTAAGCCTTCGAATCTGACCATCTCGTATAAACTTCCTAATACTTGGTTCATACATCCTATTATATCCTATCGATTTCGGTGCATAGGTCAGATAATAATATAGCATATAGGTTGCACCCATTCTACCAGTGATTTCCCCAGTTATGAAATACTTAAAAAATCTTCCCAATGCAAACAGAGGATGATACCCGAGTGTCCGCATACTTGCTCCAAATTCGTAAAACTTGTGGCTTGTTCCTAATGGTCTAAGGTGTTCGAATTTAGCTTCAGGTATAACAGTAAAAGAATAGTGACAACGGTTAGCCTCGTATAATATAGCTGATTCATACCCCATTTGCTCAGGATATAGGCCGCTCCACATCGCACTTTGGAAAAAAGTGCTTCTGACAAACCTTCCTGCTCCATGAGGCATGACATGTTTGTCCTTGGAGTAGCTCCCAGAAGCGATTGCAACAGACGGATTTGAATCCAAAAATGAAGTTACTTTTTCGGCATAATCCCTAGAATACACGGTATCGTCAGCTGCTATCATGTGATAATCCGTTGCAGGTTTTTCCAATTCTTTGGTTTGCTTGAGAGCCTCATTCCAATTCTGAACTACCCTACTGATGTCATAGCCCAGATCAGGGTTCGTGATTATATATAATGTCATCAACTTTTTCCTAAGTTTCTCCAAAATATCATGGGTCTTGTCACTCGATCCATCGTCAATCACGATCATGAATTCAGGTCTGAGTGTTTGCCCATTTATCGACTCCAGAGCATTAGCTATTGTGTCTTGCGAATTTCTGCATGTCACAATGGCGAAGTAAGTACCCACCTTTTGTGTTCAAATTGAACAAATTTATTAATATTGTCCCAAGGCGACTAACCTCATTGTTAGTCAAATAACTTACATCCTAGATGAGTTCTGTTACTCAAAAGTTCACAAACCCACTGCTAGGTGAAATGAATGCACCAAGCGTAAAGGAATTGAAGGTTTTGATTCTTAATTGTCATTTTAGATTACTTTAAGTAGTTAATCCTCGTCTGTCATGACCCGATTCTACCATAGATCGAGACGTATATTGTGTTATTAAATGCTGTCATGATCACAACATCACTTTGGGTTTTCATCAGCTTGATAACTGAGGGTTGAATATACGTGATGTTATTCCACAAGCCAAATATCAATCAGAGAAGCGATGAAACATTCTACTAAATATTGGATAGATTCGTAAATAAAACCTATTATGTAAAATAATTTCAGCACAATATGCCCAAGGTATCAAAAATGTTTTGCCTTCGTAGAGAACGCAACAATGCTTCCTACCGGGGTTCCGAAGAGATTATTACAATCACATTTACCATATTATAGGATGAAAATAGCTCACATTAACAATCCTTCAGGTATTGCCACCAGCCTGGCTTCAGAACAAAGAAGACAGGGACATGATGTAAATATTTTCGTATTTAATCAGATCATATTCAACCAATTTGGGGGGACTAAACTTAGATATTGGTCACCTCTAGATAGATGGAAACTCTTCACGAAATTGAAGATGTACGATGTGTGGCATTACCATTATCCCTACGGCTCCTTGAAAAAAAGATTGGAAAAAAGAAATGCAAATAAAATATATTTAAAGCACTATCATGGCAATGATCTTAGAGGTCACCATGAAGAAGACTTCTGCCTTGTATCCACACCCGACTTATTGAAGAATGCACCTCGAGGAAAATGGCTCCCAACGCCGATAGATTTAAGGGAAATAAGCACCACAGCTTCAAATCATTCTTCCTACGAGACTAAGGATCTCCACAACCATTCAATACCTAGGATAGCTCATTATCCTTATTACAAGAATTATGAGGCTTCAGACTACTATAGCGAAGTACTTACAAGATTGCAAAACCAAGGAAAGTGCGTTCTAGTCAATATACTAAATCAACCTCATTCAGAGGCCTTAAAAATGGTTGCAAATTCTGACATTGTGATTGGCAAGATAATCCCTGAGATAGGTTGGTTTGGAAAATTCGAACTTGAGGGTATGGCCTTGGGCATTTCTGTTATTGCGTATGTCTCAGATGAGCTTTATGAAAGGTACAGACCCCCGATTTATAGGACGACCATCAGCAATTTTCAAAAGGATCTACACTCTCTGCTAGCTGATTGCTCAATAAGAGAGCGACTATCAAAAGAGGGTTTAGAGTATGTAAAAAGGAATCACTCCCTGGAGTCAGTGGTTAAGGCTGTTATGGCTTGCTATCGATAAAGGGAGAGTATTCGAAATTTATGCCGCATTCCTAAACCGTTTCCTCTTTTTTTCTGAATAGGTCGACCTAATATGTCGATAGCTCTTTCACTTTTCGAAAGCTTTATGACGGCAGAGGGCACAATCCTCTTTCAAATCTTAACACTCTTTGTCTAGGACACGTGTTTGAAAAATAGCTCGGGATCGCTAATTACGTACGACATGAACAGTAACAACTTCAGCGGGATGATAACTCCTTCTCTAAGCACAATTTGATCAAATCCGCAGCATTTCCTTTTCCGAAGATCGGCTTTCTGCTAAAGTTCAGGTTTCTTGGTATCCACTTTGAAACTGCTTTAACAATCAAATTAGTATGGGTACCAGTGAGAATATTTGCTCCTTCTTGGATTGTCTCAACCCATTCTGTATTTTCTCTAAGGGTTACACAAGGAATGCCTAGCAAAAATGCTTCCTTCTGTAATCCTCCAGAATCAGTCACTACCTTCTTGGAGTTAAGCAAAAGTGCGATGAAATCGATAAAGCCAGTTGGCTTCACAACCATCACGTTTCGACACTCACGAAGCCTAGTGTACAATTTGACGCGCTTGAGAAAATGGGCAGTTCTTGGATGGATAGGGAATACTATCTTAAAATCTTCCCTCTTTGAAAGTATCTCACAAGCGTGAATAACTGACTCCAGGCTCTCTAGGGAATTAGTATTTTCTGCCCTATGAATAGTCATGAGAATGTATTCACCTTCTTGACCGTTTAATCCTAAACAATCGAGAATAGTTGAATTGGGTACTAGCTTTTCTACTACGTTTCGAACTATTTCCACCGATAGGTCTCCAGTACGCATTATTTTTCCGTTCACATGTTCTCTTCTCAAATTATTAAGAGCCGCGATTGTAGGACAAAATAAGTAATCACTGAGATGATCAGTCAATATCCTATTTGTTTCCTCAGGCATTCTCCGATCGAAACTCCTGAGCCCGGCTTCAACGTGAGCTACTCTTATTCCTGACTTGGATGCGGAAAGTGCACCAGCAAAAGTTGAGTTTGTGTCACCATAGACGAGCGCGCAGTCATATTTGTTACCTTTACCTAGTATTGGTTGAAGCTTCTTTAGCATATTTCCGATTTGAACACCAGGTGAACCTGATCCGACTTCTAGATTGAAATCAGGTTCTGGCAGGTCAAGTTCTTTAAAGAATATTTCGGATAATCTATAATCGTAATGTTGACCTGTATGGATTATAATATGATCTGAAAAGGATCTTATTGCAGCATGGACTGCAGCCAACTTAACAAAATTCGGCCTAGCTCCTACTATTGATGCAAGTCTCATCGAATCTCGAATTACCCTACATAATAGATTTTCTATAAATCCTTCTAACTTAAATTCTGTCCCATAATAATCAGCGTGCTGTAAGCCACTATTCAAATATGCTCAACACACACTAAAACAATTCTTCGGACGCTTCGATAACTACAACCTCTTTGTGTCTTCACATATTTGATGAATCTGGTAGTAACTTCAAAAGTCTTAGGTAGCATTTTGGAACAAAATGATTTGAGAATTTTGTCCCGAATCGTATTTGGGCTCATCTTAATAAATTGTACATCCTCTTAGATTAACGATTTTATACCTTGAATTAGCACTATCTCAATTAATCAGGAGGTCTTGTACACACTGTGTCGACCTCTTTTTTGTAACGGATAATTATAATTATACTGCGGCAGAGAATAGTATAGACGTTTGAGAATTTTACACTTGTCACATGAGTCATTGCCTGACTGGAGAGTCGAGAAAGCTGCAATAACCGCCTTGAAGAATGGTCACGAGGTTGTCTTTGCAGGAAAGAGTCCCGAAAATTATACTAGCAAGACATTTTCAAAAGTGTACAGAATAGATTGGACCGCAAAAGCTAGATACGGCGTACCTGTCTATTGGGGCTATGTCAAGAAGCGGGTTGCGTTTATTATTGGAGATGCAAAGCCCGATGTTGTACATGCTCATAACGTCTTTTCCGGAAAAATGATTTCCGAATTCAATATTCCTTTTGTTTACGACGACCATGAGTATTGGTCTAGCCATGCAAGGCTGCTTAAGGAAATCGTCAGAAATCCAATACGGACTTCGGCAATACTACATCTAAAGAATAGGGCTCTCATTGTTCGCCGTTCCCTGATAAACTCTCACATCATACGTCTTTGGAGCAAATGGGAAAAAGAAATTGTCTCTCTTTGTCCCACAATTACAGTCTCCCATCAGATTGCAAGAGAGTTAAAGAAAATCAAAAATAGTAAGAAGATATTTGTTATTCCGAACTTCCCATTTAGATCAGAAGTAGGAGAATTAAAAAAACCAATCTTGCATCCGATGGTATCATGTACTTATGCAGGTGGTGACGGTCGAAATTTGGACAAGTATCCGAACCGCGACATTGATGGTTTTACTGATTTGTTCGAAGACGGTCATGATATAGGCCGTCTAACGGTGATCGGTTGGAATGGTCCTTCATCGCAGAATGTAAGATATACCGGCTATCTCAATAGGAAAGAGATGTATTCAGAAATGTGCAAGCACTCAATCGGGTTGATACCCTGGAAAAGACATTGGTCCCACGCGTTTGTAAGCCCCAATAAGGCTTATGAATATGCCCATGCTGGACTATTTGTCATGTGTACCGATTCCTTCAGAGCAGTGCTTGAAACATTGAAAGGTAATTGCGCTACTTTTGAAGATTATTCATCCCTTACTTCTCAATTGGAGTTTTTTCAAAAAAACCCTGGTGTACTATATGAAAAGCGCATTAAATTATTCGAATTCGCTAGAGAAAATCTTATTTGGGAGAAAAATGAGAAAGAGATACTCACAGCATATCAATCATGTAGGTAGCCGTTCGAAGTTGGTCGTGCTGATTTAAGTCGTACACTAACGAAAAAAATGCAGCGGTGGGATTATAAGAATAGAATTATTAGAGTTACTATTCTCAAGGTATACGTGGTCCCGTTTGGACACCACATCAATTATTCTACAACCAATGGCGGGACTATTGTACTCTTAAGTATTCGAGTATGATATCTAATATGTTTACTAGTAATAACAATCATCACTTCGTATTCTGGATAGTCTTCGGAGTGTCCCTAACTCCTTAGAACGACATGAAACAAGCATTGCTTTGCATCAATGGACCTCAACCACGAACCCTTTTTTGCAATGGGGACTTTGGAAATATTCAAAACTTCTGGAATCTCCTTGTAGAGAGCTTCATACTGGTGAATGAAATTATGGGGTGCTGCTTTTCTTGGCATCTGCTCTTCATACCAATCTATGTTGATTACATGTTTGTTGGACGACTTAACCAGTTTATGCAACACAACCCTTATGTCTGATCGGAGAATATGCATCAAAACTTCAGAAGCAATTACAAGGTCATATTTCTTTTGCACCTCTAAGGAAGTGATATCCCCTACTGCAAAACTCAAGTTTGGTTCCTGCTTGCTACCATCCTCATCAGCCTTCAACAGTTCTTTAGCATTTTTGATTTGATCTGGAGAGATGTCTAGAGCGTGGTACTCTAAAATATTTGAAAAGTTAGTTAGCAATAGGTTTGTTACACGTCCAAAACCACATCCAATTTCCAGCACGGTGGAAAAAGATGAAGTGGAAACATTACGTTTCATATAATCGATCAAAATCCTCTCTTGTAATTCGAATACCCTGTTGTATTGAAACTCTTCCTTGTAGGTTCTACCATGCGTTAGCCAGTATTCACGAGGATTATAGGACATCATGAGAAGCAGAATACTATCATACTTAAGGATTTTCTCTCCCACTTGCAAAGACTCTTACTATTTGCACTTGCCAATAATCTTAATCGTTATTCAAAAATTGGTTAATTGTTTAATACTTCATTGATGATGACACCTAACATTGCAATGAATAAGATTTCATTTTGATTATTTGGCTATTATGGGGACGTCAGCCGATATGTTGAATCGATCATTTTATAGTTTTATGAATTCTATCTTAGCCGCTGTGAGTAAGGTGAGTCCTATTAAACCTACAAACCTATCCTTGAGCCAATTTTGGACACAACTCTTATTCGATTCTAATATTCACATTCGCACCCTCAAAGCACACGAAGTATTACTAACTGTCTTGTTATTGATTCTGCTACGGCTTGCCGTACCTATCGTACTACGTAATTTCAAATGGCTTAACCTGATTCTTCAGCCACGAGGTTCAACCCCAAACTTTTTCATGGAAAGTCCATTTCTTGTTTAGTAGGAAATTACTTACAGATGCAACTGCGACAGCAAAAATCAGCGATATTCCATATTCAAAACCTGATTGGACGAATACATATAGTAGAAGTAGTTGAACTATCGCACCAACCGTACTAAGTGCAACAAAGGTCACATATTGTCGCATCGTCCTTCTCGAGAAATTCCTGTCTTCGAAAGTCCAGATTTTGTTCAGAAAAAAATTCGATGTTATTGATAATATTATTCCTATTATTGAAGCCTCTATATACCAAAGATTAGAGATAGCACCTTGAGTTAATAGAGTTGATACTATAAAATTCAATAGAAGACCCGTAGCACCAACAGTATAGAATCGGCCTGCCTTCGATAAAAACAACACTGATTTTCGCTTTTCAGTTATACTCTTCGTCGATTTTTTCGATTGTCGGCCATATCTGTACAAGTACCAAACAGAATTAAGATAATCAAAAATAACCCTGCTATCTAGCTTACTTTTTCCAGATTTTCTATCGATAAATGTGTATGGTACTTCTATGACCTTGACGTCTTTAGCCTTAACTAAAATTTCAAGAAGCAATTTGTATCCGTATGTATCAATCCTGATGTTGTCAATAATGTGCCTTGGAAAAGCAAAAAAGCCTGAGATTGGGTCTCTTACATTACACAACTTTAATCCGTGTATCGCAATTTTTGCTGCCAGCCTACTGAGTATCTTCCTCCTGTATGGCCACCCTTTAATTGACCCTCCGGCCATATACCTTGATGCAATGACTATGCAATCCGGATCGCGTAATAGCTCATTAACTAGAACAGGGACAGTTTCTGGTGGATGAGAAAAATCAGCATCCATAACTAAGATGTACTTACCCGAGGACGACTTTATTCCTTGCAAAACGGCAGAAATAAGACCATGCTTACTATCCCTTTTGACCAGCTTCACGATAGATTTTGATTTCTTAACAACATAACCTTCATGTTCTTCGGAAGTGTTAACAACATCACTATCCACAGTGGACGGATTTTCAATATAACCGGAGATAAGCCTACCCGTGCCATCAGGAGAATTATCATCAACAATCACTATTTCCGTAAATAAGCCATGTGGCAACTTGCCTCTTATGACCTCAACCAAGTTTAGGATATTCTCATGTTCATTATAAGTAGGAATTATAACGGAAAGATCGGCATTTTTAAGCAAATTTCTTCTATCTTCATGCTACAAATAACTTAAACGTTATGAAATAAACCCTCATTACACACTCTATCCCTCCCCAAATAGTGGAGGCTAATTGATCAATTGAGCCGGATTTGCAAATTGTTATGCCTGGACTAACCATTGACAAATGCAACGGTTTGCTAGCTTGGAAATTCACGCATATCTTTTCTCCAGTTCCATATAACGTTTCAAATCAACAAAGCTATTAAATTCGCCAAATGTCACCATAAGATTTCTGCTTCTTTCAGTGGCGCCTGATTGTTTTAATTCTGTGAGAACATTCTTTATAGCAAAGGTAGCTGCATACAATGCAGACAAAGGAAATAATGCTATCCTGTAACCCATATTAAGTAGCTCACTTGCGTTTAATGTCGGTGTCACTCCTTCTTCAATCATATTTGCTACCAATGGAGCGGCTACTTCATCTGCAACCTTAGATAGTTCCTTAATAGAAGTGGGCGCCTCAATAAAAACTGCATTTGCACCAGCTTTGAAATATCTTCTACCTCTATCGATTGCTTCATTCAGTCCTTCACATGCCCTCGCGTCAGTTCTAGCGACTATAATGAAATCTTCGCTCTTACGCGCCTCTAAAGCTGCTTTCAATTTTAACAGGTAATCATCGGTAGAGATGATACTTTTGCCCTGCATATGTCCGCATCTTTTCGGCCAAACTTGATCCTCTAAGAATATTCCAGCTGCTCCTAGATTTTCCAAATCCCTTACCAATCGCCACACACTAAGAGGATTTCCATAGCCAGTGTCTGCATCGACTATGACCGGGACCTCAACAGCTCGAATTATCCTTCTGGCATTGTCTACCGTTTCACCAGCATTTAAGAAACCAAAATCAGGCATACCAAGCAATGCGGCAGCGGAGCCATATCCAGTTTGGAAGATTGCATCAAAGCCTATATGCTCTGCAATCCTGGCACTTAGTGCATCGTATACGCCCGGCATAACGATTATTGAATCACGCATTTTTATCCGTTCGCGCAAGGTTCGACTGGTCACTGGTTTTTCCATTTGGTACATTGTCCCAGTAAGAAATTATTAAAGCTAATATGTTGAAATAACCCACGAAATGGGCTCAAGTATCTATAACTCTCATTTCATTTCAGGTAAGTTCTAGTTTGAGCTAAATGTAGATTCAAATGTTTTTTGTCTCTAAATAGCTCTAAGTGGAGGTTAAGCGGGGGTGGAAAACTGAAAATTGTGATTGCTTGATTTCAAACTGAGTCTCAAAGTAGATCATCTGTTTTTAATGCGATCGAGAAGCCGCTGAAACGGACAGTTTATGGTATCACAGACGAAAGCACCTTAGGAATCGTGTCCGCGAACACCATTTCTAATACTAACCTGAGCTTCGTAAATATAAACCCTAGGAGAAGTGGCATGAATTTTTTTTCTTACTACTGACCACTCAATAAACTTGTAGAAACCACGTATGAAATATTTGATATATACGGGCATGAAATAATTTAATATGCATAATGTTTGAGCCTCATCTATTGCAATACGATCAAACCAAATTTCTATGGATAGGTATCAGTCTGATAATAATAGGCTTCTTTTTCACAATTTGGTTGAATATATATACTGTAAACGGGGGTCTGAAGGGAATTCCTATCTTAGCTCAGTTCTTAATCCCTACTACGTTGATCGGGGTTGGCTTTAGCACAGTGGCCTATCAGTTTTGGAGACAGTACAAAGAAACTTTTAGATCTTTCAGAAACACGAAACGCTCTGACATGTAAATATAATCTGCTTCTGAGGCTAGTTAGGAAACATTAATAAGTCACTAGCGATATTACTAGTGATATGCTTTCAAATTGGTTTTCAAGAGTAGGGAGTGTCATTCCCCGTGGTTTCTCTAGACATTACATACTTGGACTCCTAAAGGAACAAGAATTAACAGGCAAGGAAATCATCGATAAGGCAATATTTCAAAGTGAAGGCAAGTGGAAGCCTTCACCTGGTCTTATCTACCCTATGCTCGGTCGTCTGCTTGAGGAGGGACTTGTAGACGAGACTGAAAACGGCAGGTATAGAATTACAAGCAAAGGACTGGAGATGGCTGGCGACGTAGAATCTGTGCATAATATGCTACAGAAACAAATCGACGTGATGCTGAGGGTAGGAAATGTCGGAAAGTTTATGGCGAGAGATTTACTAGACAGGGTCTGTACCATTGGATCAACCTTAAGCTCAAACTTGGACAGAATGACGGAACAGGAACGTGAAAAATATAGGGAATTTTTGCTAACAGAACTAAAAAAAATGGATGATCAAGCCCAAAGAAGTGAGAGAATAGCGGTCGAATAGGGAATAACCATAACAAATCTTCACTTAAGAAAACTTTTCGGATTCATATTCTCAATATTTGTATCCATTGTGGCTAGATTTGGATTACGTAGCAGAGCCTCTTTTGCAAGGTGCCTCCAGTGACACTATCTTACAGTGGGAATACAATAGCTGGCATCCCAAAAATTAAAGCTCCTTGAAGTTACTAGGTAAAATTGAAAGTAAAATTGCCATCAGATTCAAAGACTGATTCTATTAGATCTGTTGAAGGAGCTTTAGCCCTTTGATTTGAATTACCGTTATAAACCAGGAAAACATATTCTATCTTCGTAACAAAATGCGAGTAGATCACGTTGCAATTGCCGTTAACAATTTGGATGAGGCCGTCAAGAACTATGAAAACCTGTTGAAGATTGATCACTTAGAGGTAGAAGATGTTGCTAATGAAAAAGTTAGAGTAGCAATGCTGGAATTGGCAGACACTAGGATTGAACTAATGGAACCAACAGCAGATGACAGTCCGATAAAAAAGTTTTTGACAGATCGCGGGGAGGGGATTCATCATATAGCCATAACCGCTGACAATATCGAGGAGGATGTGTCAAAAGCTACTAATAGAGGTTTGAAAATCTTAGGCGGGTTGCGTGTTGGATCATACGGGAGAAAAATTACCTTTGTTCATCCTAAATCTATGAATGGCGTGCTTCTCGAGTTTTGCGAGGCTCCGCCGACTGTTGCCGATCGCAAAATTCAGAAGAACAAGTAGGATTTATGGGGCAATCATGCCTGCCCACTTTGCACATGCGGGCTTAATCTGTCTTCCACTTAATGGAAAGATGATCCAACTTAGTAATTTAAATGTCGTTTATGTAGCTTTTCTCTGCTCCGATAGCTTTTGTTTCAGTAGAAACCTTATTCTATTAATGCCGTCTATTTTTTCGATTACTTCTATTACAGATTTTGGAACATATTCCCTCCACCGATTTGAGCTGGGAATTAACTTTCTTATGTTGGTTCCATTGTATACCCTTTTTTTAGTGAATTTTGGCGTTGAAACTTTGGATTGGCAGGATAACAGATTGGCGACGAAATCATTGCCGGAGTAAATAGAATCAAAATCAGGGACTAGAGATGTTAAGTGTGCGAACCAACGTGCATTATTTTCGTCGTTTATAACTGGTACAATGTAACATCTTGACAAATCGAGCTTCGATTCTACTAAAGCTGCATGAATCATCATTACTCTCTCCCCGGCAGTGAATGGATCAGTATAAGTGTAATTGATTTGAGCACTTCCGATTGCTACTATTAGTTCATCACAATCCTGCAGTATCTGTTTGGCGAGTTCGAGATGCCCCTTATGGAAGGGCTGAAACCGTCCTATCATTAATCCACGATTAATCATATTTGCCATTGTGAATCCCGAGGACTTTCTTTTGTACTTCGATTGTCTTTTTATCGATTTTTATAAAAAGTGGCTCTGCCTTACCCAATAACTGCCCTGGTTGAATCAAGATACTTGAAGCAGAATCCCAACTCTGCTGATGAATATTGTCAGGCATTCCTAGCTGATTCCAGATCCTCTGGCTAGAAAACGGAATGAAAGGATTCACGATTACCGCAACCGATCTTACTGCATTCACAGCAACAAATAACGTAGTAGGGGAACTCTCGGGGCGCGCCCAAGGCTGCTTTATCTGGAAATATTGGTTGAAATGAGTAACGAACTTCAGTATCCTTCTAAGCGACTTGTCAATCTCCAGTGAACATAGTAGTGAGCCGACCTCTTCTGCAATAACACTAATTTGTGAGAGACTTACCTGATCCTCTGTGTCGTATTTGCCTGGACGAGGAACACGTCCAGAAAAGGTTCGTTGAATAAAGGTCAGAGTTCGGTTTATGAAATTCCCAATATTTGCTATTAACTCATTGTTAATCTTATCTGAAAAAGCATCCCAATCAAAATTGATGTCCGCTTGAGAATAAGGAGTAATTGAAGATAGATAGAACCTCAGGTAATCAGGATCGAATGTTCTGACAAAGTCCCTGAGGCCTATATACCAATTTCTACTTTTTGAAATTTTTTGATCGTGAAGTAGTAAGTGACCACGACACGGAATATAATCTGGTAGTTTGTACTCCTCATTTATGCCCATTCGAACTGCTGGAAGGAGAAGGTAATGATGATAGACAATATCTTTCCCAATGAAGTGATAAATTTCAGAATTGTTCCAAAAAGACTTCCCGTCAATACCTAACTTTTGCAGAAAAGCATTTAGGGTGGAGATGTAACAAAGATGGTTGTCGAACCAACCGTAGAATACTTTTCCTTTTGCATTACTCAATGGGACTGGTATTCCCCAAGATAGATCCCTAGTTATGTCCCAATCATGCAATCCTTCTTTTATCCAATTGATCACATAATTCTTGATATCTTCCTGAAGATTGTTATTGCTGTCAAGCCAAGCTCTTAAGCTATTGGAAAAACTGGATAATCTGAAGAAATAATGATTGCTCTCTCTTTTAATAGGCTGGTTCCCACATATTCCGCATCTAGGGTTGAGGATTTCTTCCGGCACCCTGCCACATTTTTCACAGAGATCAGAGTACTGATCTTCGGCTCCACAATACGGACATTTCCCTCTAACATATCTATCAGGCAAAAATTTCTTATCGAAGGTGCAATAAAATTGAATTACTTTTCGTTCATATATATAACCATTTTTGGAGAGCTTCTCAAAAACATACTGTACGAAGTCCTTATTTTCCGGAGAGCTCGTTTGAGAAAAAGTATCAAATGAAATTCCTATTGTCTTGAAATCTTCATAATCCCTTTTATTCCAAAATTCGACGTATTCAGTAGGAGTTTTTTTTTCTCGCTCTGCGTTTATCAACACTGGGGTTCCAAAATCGTCGGAAGCGCAGATATGATAGATCTCTTTTCCGGTTAAGCGAGAATACCTTGTAAAGATATCACTAGGCAGATATGTCGATGCAATATGTCCTAAGTGGATTTCACCATTTGCATAAGGCAAGGCGCTTGTTACTACAGCTTTTCTGACAAGCTCTGAATTTTGCACAGAAAAATTTTTCGGTTTATATCAGATTTTAAGCTATCTGTAGTTAAGTTGAATTCAAAATATATTGTTCTTGTGATTCGACAATTCTTGAATTCAAGATGAATCAATTCTTAGATTTTCAGCTTCAAGGGCCAGGCGTGCCACTTCCGAGTTAGTTTCTTGCGGAATATCATAAAGTCTATTCTCCAAGGAACTATGATACTCAGAGAGATAAATAATTGCCAGTAATTGGTTCGCAAACGAAAGTGCCATCACTTCAGGGGGATTTCCCTCTGCTCCGACCAGATTGACAACCCTTCCTTTTGACAATAAATATACCCTGTTAGAGTCGAATTCATAACAATCTATGTTGGGTCTGATGAAGTGGGGTCTGTGATTTGAATTAAGGTAGGTTACATCGATCTCAACATCAAAATGTCCGGCATTACATAGTATTGCACCATCTTTCATCTTTTTCATATGTTCTGCTCTAATAACGTTGGTTGCGCCTGTGCAAGTAACAAATACATCTCCAACAGGAGCCACATCAGACAAGGGCTTAACTTCGAATCCATCCATATGTGCTTCGAGAGCTTTTACAGGATCGATTTCTGTTACTGAAACTATTGCTCCCATTCCCCTTGCTTTAACACAAACGCCTTTTCCGACCCAACCGTAACCACATACTACGATCCGCTTCCCTGCCAAAAGTATCCCTGTAATCCGCAGGATGCCATCAATGGCGCTTTGTCCGGTCCCGTACCTATTGTCGAACAAATGCTTAGTTGGAGCGTCGTTTACCGCTATAATCGGGTAATTCAAGAGATTATTTGCCTGTAATGCTTCCAACCTCCTTATGCCTGTTGTGGTCTCTTCGGTTCCTCCAAAACAGTGGGATTTCGTAGCCTTATGAGCAGCGGTATGCAAATCAGCTCCATCGTCAGTTATGATATTGGGCCTAAATTGGAGAACTTGGTTTATGCATTCATCGTATTCACTTTTTGTTTGACCCTTCCATGCATAAATTCGTATTCCGTTCGAGTACAAGAATGCTGCAATCTCGTCCTTAGTAGACAATGGGTTTGCCGAACAAATTGAGATTTCTGCCCCTAGCGACTGAGCGCCAGTTGCCAAGACAGATGTTTCTTTTGTAACATGAAGACAAAAACCTAGTCTTAGACCACTAAGAGGCTTCTTTTCTTTATTTCGTTCAACAATCTTCTCAATCATTGTCATACGCGATTTAGCCCACTCATACGACGCATGGCCTTCTGCTGATAAATCAGGATTGAATATTTTTCCGCTCAAAGAGCATCAAGTCGAAATGTGTAAATCAATTATCGATATATTGGCCTAATGTGACTATGGGCTATCTAAGACTCGTTATAATTTGTTTTTTTGACATACTTCAGACACCTAGAATGCGACTTTGGGCTCGAATACACCAAATACCTCTTTAAAGACGTTGCTTATCTCTCCCAAGGTTACACTTGATTGTACTGCATTAATTATATGTGGCATCAGATTTTCGTTTGGGTTTTCTGCGGAGGTTTCAAGGGTGCTAATCGCAGCCTCAGCTTTTAATTTATCTCGATTTCTTTTGAACTCCTGGAGTCTAGAAATCTGCCTGAATTCAATCTCATTATCCAGTATGCTAATTTTGGGTTCTACTTCTTTCGTATCTTGATACTTATTTACTCCTACGATGATTCGCTCAGTCGAATCAACTTCCCTCTTCAATCTATAAGCATTCTTTCTTATCTCATCCTGAAAGAAACCCTTCTCTACAGCTGCTAATGCGCCTCCAAGACGCTGTATTTTTTTCAGGTATTTTTCCACCTCTTCTTCAATAGTCTGCGTGAGGTATTCAACATAATAAGATCCACCTATAGGATCGACTGTCTTCGCAACACCTGTTTCCGATGCTATAATTTGTTGGGTTCTTAATGCAACTTTTACCGACTCCTCTGTCGGCAACGCAAGTGCTTCATCCCTAGAATTTGTGTGTAAAGATTGACAACCGCCAAGCACTGCTGCTAGTGCCTGTGTTGCGACTCTGACGATATTGTTGTCGACCTGCTGAGCAGTAAGGGATTCGCCACTGGTTTGGACGTGAAATCTCAAAAGGAGTGATTTCTCGTTTCTTGCGTGGAACATGTCCTTCATTATTTTAGAATAAATTCTTCTGGCCGCCCTAAATTTAGCAATTTCCTCAAAAAACTCCATTGTCCCACAAAAGAAAAAGGAAAGTCTCTGTGCGAAATCGTCGATTTTGATTCCCTTTTCCAGACAGGTCTCAATGTATTGGATGGCGTTGGCAAAGGTGAAAGCGAGTTCTTGGATTGCTGTGCAACCTGCCTCCCGCATGTGATAACCAGAAATACTGATCGGATACCACTGATGTACGTTCTGCGAACAATACTCTATAGTATCACCTATTAGCCTCAGAGACGGCTTCGGAGGGTAGATGTACGTATTTCTAGCAATATATTCCTTCAAGATGTCATTCTGTGTGGTCCCTCTCAGAGCTGCCTGAGAATAACCTTGTAGCTTTGCTACGCTAATGTAAAGAGAAAGCAAAGTCGAGGCAGTCGAGTTGATTGTCATTGATGTACTAACTCTATCCATAGGAATTCCATCAAAACACGATACCATATCCTTCAGAGAGCTTATAGCAACACCCGTTCTACCAACTTCACCTTCTGACTGGGGGTCATCCGAATCACGCCCCGTTTGAGTCGGAAGATCGAATGCTAACGATAGGCCGGTCTGACCGTGGGAAAGTAGGAATTTGAATCGATTGTTTGTCTCCTCTGCACTTCCGAAACCACTATATTGACGCATGGTCCACAAACGGTCAGTATACATGCCAGCGTAGATGCCTCTTAAATATGGATACTTCCCTGGTTCTTCTTCCTTGGTTGCCTTTCGAATAGAGCTCTTTCTATAAAGTCTTCTAACCGAAATCCCAGAATCTGTTTTAGCCACTTCGTTCATAAAGATGTCACATTAAAATTTTGTCCGCCAGTTCTTCCGCTGCGAGGTATGGATCTATTTCTTTATTTGTCATTTTCTCAATATATTCTTGATATCTCTTGTCCTTCAGTAGGTTCGACGTGACCCTATCTTCTAGCATATCCAAAATAATATCTTTCAATTCGATCTCTAACATCTTTCTTTGGCGAGCCTTATAATTTTCTCCCTTAATAAGTAGCATTTTTTCGATACTTTTGGCAATCTCCTTAATTCCATCCCCCGTTTTTGCAGATGCTTTAATCACTTTTGGTCTCCGAGGTGTGTCTCCAACAAAGTCGGTTATCGAGTTGTAAAGACTTGATGAGCCTTCGAGGTCTCCTTTGTTAATTATGTAGAGGTCTCCTATTTCTGTCAGACCTGCTTTTATTGCTTGTATGTTGTCTCCTGTTTGAGGACTAAATACTACCGCAGTTACATCAACTACCGAAGAAATTTGTACTTCTACTTGACCTGCTCCTACACTTTCGACCATCACCAAACTAAACCCAGCAGCATCGAGGATTCGTACGACATTTCTCACCGATCTTGATATGCCGCCTGTTGCCCCCCTTGATGCTAGACTTCTCATAAATACACTCTGATCATCCATTGTACTTCGCATTCTTACCCTGTCTCCTAATATAGCTCCGCCAGTAATTGGGCTAGTGGGATCTACGGCGATGACTGCTATTTTGTGCCCAAGATCCTTAAATGCTGGCACCAAGCTCTCGATCAGGGAACTCTTCCCAGCGCCCCCTGCGGCGATGACTGCTATTTTGTGCCCAAGATCCTTAAATGCTGGCACCAAGCTCTCGATCAGGGAACTCTTCCCAGCGCCCCCTGCGCCAGTGAAACCCAAAGTTTTGGCCCTACCAGTTTTGTAGTATATTTGGCTTAAAATTGCATAAGATTCAGGTTCCTTGTCGTCTACTATCGAAATAGCTCTAGCAAGAGAACGACGGTCGCCCCTGAGAATTCCCTCCACTAAAGGATGCATTAAGCATTCATGAGAGGTTCGCACATATTAAACACTTTCAATGCATATGAATTATCGGTCGATAGTATCCGCTCAACACTCTACAGTGGCAGTAAGTTTTATAGCCTATGCCTTTAATGTTCCTTGATGGCTCAAGATGAGCACCGGCTCAGCTCGCCCCTACAACAGCAACAAAAGAAGATAAGGGTACTTGTGTCAAAACTTGGACTAGATGGACACGATAGAGGAGCACTTGTTATTTGTAGGGCATTAAGGGATGCAGGCATGGAAGTAATATACTCTGGCCTTTTTTGTACTCCCGAGCGAGTTGCCAAGATAGCTATTGATGAAGATGTCGACGTTATTGCCATGAGTCTGCTTAACGGTGCCCACCTTGTCCTTTTCCCCAAAGTCGCTAAACTTCTAAGGCAGCGTGGAGTAACAGACATATTAATAATCGGAGGAGGTATTATACCAGAGAGCGACAAGAAATTATTGGAAGGGGAGGGTATTACAGGTAATTTTGGTCCTGGGACTCCCTTACCTGCTATAGTTGAACATATAAGATCCAACCTCAAGAGGCGATCATCATACTCGACAGGTGCAGGTTATCAGGTCAAATAAATTTTCACCCACTTTTGGGGGCATAATGTAGGTATTAAGATGAAATTCATGTAAATTGTCTCTTTTTTAATTTTGGGAACCCTCTATCTTCTCTAGATCTCAAAAGCACTCCTCAACGATTCATGGTCCTCAAATTGAACTAAGTCATATTTAATCTGTATTACCATAATACAAGGGCTAAAAGGTCGTCATTCAGCAGGATAGTTAGGATCAAACAGATGATATGATTGTAGTATCAAGAATATGCAGTGGTCTTAGCTCTTGCAATAAATGGTGGTACTAAAAAAATTCTAATTATTGATCTACTACTACGAGTTTTAGCGTTCCTTTTTTCTGCTTTGTGTAGGTACTCCCAACCTTTCATTTATCCTTCTTATCAGATTAGCAATCTCGATTGGTTTCCTAATAAAACACTCGACTTCCATGTTAGGAAATACCTCCCTTAGTGCTTCGTAGTAAACTTCAAATGCAGTAACAAAACATACTTTGACAGCATCTAGTTTTTCCAATTCCCTGTATAACTCAAAGCCATTCATTTTTGGCATCCTAACATCGATAAGCAAAAGATCATATATTGAAGCCCGAAAATTCGATAAGGCCTCGACGGGGTCATTAAACACATCCACTTCGAACCCGTTTGTTTCCAGACCCTGCCTAAAAGTAACGGTGATATCTGAGTCATCATCGACTATCAGAATCCTTGTCATACTCAAACGATGGATATGCCATGCTATTATAACTTTTGAAAAACAAATAGGTATGATTAGTCTCTGTTAAAATCAAGCATCATATTATCGTAGACAATTCGGTTTTTAAGAATAGATTAGGCTGGAGCTAAGCGCTAAAAGTTCTTTGTTCTCTAAAAAATAGCAATTCTTCAATCCATTACTTGACGCGAGCTTAGCTGGATATAACTGTGAGAAGAAGATGAATTCCAGCAGATTCTCAACTTTATTTTGTTTAGTTGAAGTTATGTCAAATGATGAGACGTTCACTTTGCCCAAGTGGCTACCAATAACCTTGCTAACTTGAGCATCACCTGCACTATCGGCGAAGATGATTATCGTATCATTTGGTTTAACGCTAAAAATTGGAGCATGACAAAAATCATCTAGATTGTATGCAAAGGAGCTAACACCAAACACTTCATTCATCTTAAGTGACCCATATAAAGCGGCAGGATAGGCTAGACCGTTTCCTAGGAAAATGTGTTTTGATGACCCTAGTGCTGTATGATCAGTCAGTAGCTCTGCCTTGGCAGAGGATTCATCGTATATTTCTTGGATGTTGTCCAATTTCACCTTTCTAACAAGTGAAAGACAAAACATCGTGCTGGCAGTAAATCCAATAGTTCCAGAAGTAGCTTCTTTCTCGCTTTTATATCTCAGCCTTAGCAGTTTGTCTGAAGTCTTACCTAATGGGCTATCTGGATTTGCAGTTATTGAAACAGTTCGCTTAGCATATTTCTTTGCCAGTTTGGCAGCTAGTAAAGTAGCCTTTGTACCACCTGAGACAGAAATCAAAAACACCTTTCGGTTTGAAACGATCTTCGGATTCAATACAATGTCCATTGGATGACAACATTTAGCCCTAAAGTTCGAAGCATAACTACCGATCAATGAGGCTACGTATGAATCTCCTGAACCTGTGAAAACGCAGCCATTGATATTTCGTTCGATTAATGGGAGTACTAATTTTCCTAGCTGTTCTATCTGATGCTCAATATCTCTATTCATGGCTTCGATAGAACGCATAATAGGGATCGACGGCTTAGCAGCTTTAATGTTTTTTGAATCAAAATTCGTATAGACATATTTATCAGACGGACCCAATAGTAGGTGTGCAGAATTACTATGACATCTTAGAGGTTAGTAATCTTGCCTCGCTGTCAGAAATCAAGAAATCCTTCAGGATTCTTGCAATGAAATACCACCCAGACAAGAATAAGAATTCTGAAGACTCCAAAACTAAATTTATGCAGATTATAGAAGCATATGAAGTTCTTTCAGACGAGTCAAATAGAAAAGATTATGACAATAAAACCAATTATGGGATGCGCAATTATACTCCAGCAACACAGTGGAATCCCTCTGCTGATTTTGATCGAATATATAGCTATTCGGAGATCAAAAGGAAATATCGAGATGCCTCGTCACGAGGGGGAATGTGGGACATAAGTGAGACTGCCAGTACCAGCTTATGGAAGGCCACGATAGTTCTATTTGGCGGCTTGGGTGCATTAGTAATTGTTATTATGATGTTTCATTGACCACGTCTGGTGCATGGTTGTAACAAAGGATTTCCCTCCGCGCTCTCAGCAGGGTCGATTAGATACGTGATAAAACCATCAAAATATATGAAAGCATGCAGAGACAAAATAATAGCATGAGGCTTAGACTAGTTGGAATCCTTCTAGTTGTATTCGTTGCGGGGATATTATTGATTATTATAAGCAATACATCAACCAGCCACACAAACGCAGATAACTTCCTCGCAAGTATTTCTGCACCTCCGGGTAGGATTCTAAAGGCTGAAGTCATCGTAAATAATTTCACACTTAAAGCCGATTTGGCCCTCACCCAAGAACAACAAACTAAAGGGCTGGCCGTAAAGAACACTATGAATGAAACTCAGGGGATGCTATTCGTATTTCAACACCCTGCCTTACAATCATTTTGGATGAAGGACATGAAGTTCCCCATCGACATTATCTGGATGGACGCAAATCGATCTGTAGTTTATATTGCGCCGAACCTGCAACCTTGTCCAGCAGTTGGGGATTGTCCCGGTTACGTTCCTACTAAAGAATCGATGTATGTCCTAGAAACGACAGCCGGCTTTTCACATAGACATCACGTGATACCAGGCACTCAAATGAATTTCCGACTTTTGGGATGATAGTTTGTGCTAATTGGAGAGTCAGTTTCAAAGCAAATATAGTATACGATTCAATATTCATTTCTTTTGTAGATATCTTCACAAGGGATGTCAAAAAGCGGATTTTGATCTTCTAGATAGCAAAAATCAGCTGGTAGTTTTGGAGAGTGAATTTAATTTATTAGATTAGAGGATTTTCTGGCAAAAATCAGATAGGTGGTATGTCCTATCATCCTCATAGACGGCCTGGTCATCCCTTCTCGAGCTTCGATACTACGTAGCATTAGCTCTACACAATCGATATCTATGAAGCTATTACTCTTTAGCTCAATTGCCGACTTTTCGAGCTGGTTCATTGTAGGACAGATAGCAATGAATACGCCACTTGGCTTTAGGGCAGGGTATACTTGCGATATTATATTCCAAGGGTCACCTAAGTCTACTATTACAGTGTCAAAAGGGAACTCGGCATATCCTTGCATGGGATCATACAAATGAGTTGTAACATATTTGGTCATTGCAGCCTTTTCGATATTTCGACTGGCAATTTGAAGATAGCTTGGATTTACGTCGTAGGTATGGACATGGCCGCCAGGCTTTACAATACTAGCAAGAAAGGTAGTTAGGGCCCCACTACCTGTGCCAATCTCTAAAATCTTTGATCCGTTCTGGATTCCTGCACGCGCTACGATAAATCCTAAGTCCTTTGGATAAATGATTTGGGTTGCTCTTTCTGATTTCATTATAAAATCATGGATAGTTGGTTGGACCAAATGAATGAGTTTGCCTTCGGTGGTTTTGATAACGCTCCCATATTCTAGCCCTATTATTGACGAGATATCTATAACTCCCAAGTGAGTGTGGAATTTCTTCTCACATCTAGCTCTAGTCAACCATTTTTTTGATGAGGTGTGAAAGAGCAACACATATGATCCATCTTCTATCACCATTAGCAAAAAATATGACGGATTTACAATAAATAAAAATCCTTCCCAACATATTTCTACTATAGGCACTTGACTAGCTAACGGTCGGATATAATCAATCAAGCTAGCATATCCCACGATATTTTCACAATTGATACAAAATAGGAATTCTTGGAACAATGACATGTACAGAGTTATCCTGATCTTTGAAGTTAGAAAGAATAATTACAAACATCTCCTATCAATATTTCTTTGTATTAGTTAATTGACAGTATGCTATCACTGATTAGGAAGCTTTCTCTAATATGGATACATTCTTCAATGTTTGGGCTAAAAGTGGGTTCCAACTAACTGTATGATAATAAAATGGTAGTAGGTCTGAGTAGAAACACACAAACTGGACCCTGAGGACGATTTTTGAGCGATTTGACTAGGTAGTGAACAGTGGTATTCGATATTTTAAGCACAAATTCGTTTACTAACCTGGCTTTCTANTGCTGAACTGGAGAATGCTTTCTCTTACGAAATTTCATCGAAGATTCTAAACCTTTAATAGAGATCAATCATTCCAATAAATAAAGTATAGATAACGTTTTGAAAGTGTGGCATAATGAAGGTAACCATTTTTTCTCATGAATCTGACCTAGATGGGATCTTCTCTGCGGCTATTGGATTAATTCGATATCCTCAAGCAAGAGTAGTGTTTCTTAATTACGGCAAGGATAGCTTTATGAAGCTGAAAGCCTTCACAGAGATCAACGCAGACTCTAACGAAGAAGGGTTAGTTATAGTAGCGGATCTGGGGCTCAATCCTGATCCTGTTTTAATAAATATCTGTAAAGATACATTTTCAACAATACGTAAGAGTAATTCGCGTGTACTTTGGATAGACCATCATCCTTGGTCAGAGGAGACGATCAGAGAGATTAAGCCTTATGCAGAGCTAATTCTTGAAAGCGCTGGATCAAAGTGCGCAGCTGATTTGATGTATGAGAAATTTCTATTGGGACACCCAGTCGCAAAGACGCTCGCTAGTTTGGCACATGCTATGGACTATTTTACGTTCGATCAGTTTCTCACTCCCACTTCAGAATTGATCAGATACTATCATACTTTTTCTGATCGTTATACTCGGCTCACTAATCTGGCACGTAAATCTTCACTAGGAATATTGTGGGATGTACAGATGCAGATAGAGTATGCTGAATTTGTACTATTGCGTGACGAGGCAAAAGAACAAGCTTTTTCAACATTACAAATCCGGACAACTGGAACGATTAAAACTGCACTAATTAGAACATCACCCTACATTCAAAATAGTCTATTTTCCGACGAAGTGTTCAAAAGGACCGGCGCAGACTTAGTTATTTTTTACGGTGGGGATGGGAGAGTGAGCATTCGACGAAATAACAATGAGATCCCATGTAATGAAATAGCGAATCGATTAGCTGATGGAGGAGGCCACCCATTCGCTGCTGGTGGTATGCTTCGCAGTGACCCAAATGATCTCGATGCGGTGATATCAGAATTAGAAAGTGCCGTTCTAACTTCATTACATAATGTTAAGGCAGAGAACTAAAGAAAGTCATAAGTGCTTTGAATTGGAGGAATCTCTCCTAAGATTCTTATTTTTAGCTGTAATACATACCATTTACTTCTTAGACTGTTCATTACTACAACTAGAATGATCTGTCTATTTACCAGGGGGTCATTAACAACAAATGTAAACATTTCGTTGCTGAGAACACTATTTTGTATTGGAATTTATATAGACTTACATTTGTTTTTCAATATACATGAGTACCAATAAGGAAGCCCTTCCAGTTTTTCGATGCATTGATAGAAGCCAAATTATAAGTTGTGCATCAATTGTAAGCTCTGGAGGTGTAATCGTTTTTCCAACCGATACTGTTTACGCCATCGGATGTAGTCCTTATAACGATAGAGCCGTTAAAAGGGTGTTTGAAATTAAAGGTCGAAATGTGGCTAGGCCATTTCCGGTCTTAGCAGCTAACATAAGGGATGTCGAGAGAATTGTTTCACTGGGAAAGACCGGTAAGAAATTAGCCGCTAAGTTCTGGCCTGGTGGACTAACTATAATAAGCAAACTAGTGGATTCTACTATTTCCAGGAAGGTAACAGCTGGACAAATGACAATTGGAGTAAGAATCCCAAATAACGAATGTGCTATTAAATTGTTGGAGCATTGCAAATATCTCGTAGGAACAAGTGCAAATATCTCAGGGGAGAAATCTGCTCGTTCAGTATCGGAAGTGTTAGCATCTTCATTGCGAGGCTTCGATGCTATGTTGGATGGTGGCAGTACTAAGGATGGTAAAGAATCTACAATAATTGATTTATCTGGTGACATTCCTCAATTAATACGGGAGGGAGTCGTATCGATAGCAGAGATCGAACGATCCGTCCCGAATTAACTTTTGGATTCATGATTTTTAATTTAATTTTATCGACTTCGCGGCATCATGAATTCGATGCTCAAAGTGAATTTCACGTCATACTCAAGTCCTTTAGAGATCCAAATCCAATCTCTCAAATAACTAGCCTTTCTGGTATACTGATAGCGCGCACCAACTTGGATCCATTTCAGGTAGTGGCAAGAATGAAACGTTTAGTTCACGAGGAACCTTGGAATGTCAGATTCATCCTCCGAATGATTCCTGTCGAAATAGCCTTGTTTGGCGCTGGAATAACTAATATCAAGGAAGCCTCAAAAAGGCTGTCATCCAAGATGAAGGCATCAGATACCTTCAGGATAACTGTGGAGAGAAGGCATACCCCAATGACTTCAAGCGATGTAATTTCTAATATTGGATCTGCCTTTGATAATGCTGTCGATTTAGAAAATCCTACTTGGCTTGTTTTAGTAGAAATTATTGGAAAGATGGTCGGTGTCTCAATTCTCAGGCCATACGAAATATTTAGCTTAGTGAGAGAGAGTAGACAAGAAGTATGATCATCTATTCAACAAGGCCGCTTTCTCTGAGAGAAAGCTAGTGAAGGTGAGGTCATTTAGTAGACGTTCACTCGAATTTAGTCCTAGGCGCTTAGAAATTATTTCTCTCTTCAATTTGCTAGGCAGAAGGACAGAATTATCGGAATCGTTAAAGATTTTGCGAATTTGTTTTGTTGCAATCGTCAATTCCTCCATTCGAGTTGAAAAAAGTATTAAACATGCAGGTTTATGATACCTTAGACCAATGCTACTTAGGGCAAGCGAAATTTGATCAACGCACGCAATCCTCAGCAGCAAGTCAATTTCTAGCTTGGACGCCAAGAGTAGCTTTCTTTTTTTTGATTCGAGAGTTATCCTTAAGGCACTAATGACATGATCGACTCCATAGACAGAGTCAGCTCTGACTGCTTGTATTAAAACCCCTTCCGGCAAAGTTGTTCGAAAGTGATTAATTAATTTCCCAGCATCCTTAACGTCGACATTGGAGATCCCAAATACTGTGGCATACATATTGTCCACATTATACACATTTTTCAAGTATCAGGATGTTTCTATGAATAGCAACACATTTAGTCCTTATTCAAGAGATCATGAATTTTTTTGTCTTCACGCTAAGCTATTTTGGTCCAGCCAAAGGATTCGGTGAGACGCTCTAATATTGTAAGATGCGTGGGCTGTTCCGATATCCTGCATACAACCATCTTAGCAAAACTTGATAGTCACATTTGATTTAAGAATGGTTTCTAATTCAGAAACACAATTGGCACCTTTTTCTTCCAAAAGGCAAAAAGCTTATTCATTCTCGGGTCATATGCCAATAGCTTAAATCAAAAACATTGCTTGTTTTTGATTTAATATATATCGAAAAACAGGTATGCTTTAGCACCCGCCTTACTTTTTATATTATTCTTCATTAACAATTAAGGCCTAATGGTATGAAAACCCATCACACACCATGATAGAGGCGAATTAGAAAGATTATATTTTAGTGAGCGCCTCCGTGCACGACACTAACTATAGTTACTACGTCACCGCTCCGGACTATCGTATCGTCGCCATCAAGCGAAGATGATTCCACACCATTGACAGCTACTAGGAGATTTATTCGATTCAATAGAGAAGCGTCCGTTACCTCGTTACGCAGAAGGCTTATAACCTGAGAAATAGAGAGACGAGGTTGAAGTATGACCGTCGAAGATTTTCCTAGTGCCTTCTTTGCCCCGCCTAACAGCCGTACGGTTATCATTATTTGTGAATTTCTAAATCTGAGATTGTTCGGTATCTGAATCCGGCAATCCCTCTTCTATGCTTTCTCTTCTGACATAAGCGGTAATGAATCCAGCAATCTTATTTCTAAGAAGTTTTGATCGTATATTAGCCAAATTTTTGAGGGTTTCTTTGTTTTGATCAAAATCAATCCCAAAAGTTTCTGGATACCGTTCCAAGAGCTCACTGGATATTCGCCTAATTCTATTCAATATTACGTCATGGTAAAATTGCTTATTTTATCTTATTGTTGTAGTCAACTTGAATCTTGATAATGAATCTCGGATTTACTAATTTGAATTAGAAGTAGGATGTTTTGATTCTATCATGTTCCGAGAGAAAACAAAAATATCATATTCCGAATCAGCCATAATGGAATTTGTGATCTCCCGATTAACTTTGAGCGCTTATAACCTCAAATACTTGATATCATTATCCAAAAACTCTTTTCCCTTGGAATGTTGCGCATTTTTGATTGGAGACACCAAACTTGGAGATTTGAATGAATCACTTGTTATCGACATTATATCGGTTAGGAATAATGAGCGATCTGTCAAATCCTTTAGCATCGAACCAGAGGAGGTACTAAGCGTCTACAGGCTTGCAGAAGCAAAACACCTTCAAATTGTTGGAATATTCCATTCCCATCCATCTCGGCCTATTCCTTCTCCCACCGACCAGATATATATGGAAATAAATCCCGTCATCTGGTTAATTCATTCTACTACAACCCAGGGCATAGGAGCATTTATTTATGAAGACAGGATAAGAGAAGTGGAATTGCGGGTTACGGAGTGAGCCTATCTGTGTCACGTGGATACAATACCGCCTCTCTAATGTTATCAATATTGGTTAGTGCCATAATCAGTCTATCGAATCCTAGACCCCAGCCTGAATGAGGAGGCATACCCCAGTTAAATGCCCTTAGATGGTGCTCAAAGTTTTCAGGATTGAGGTTCTGCTCAATCATTCTTTCTCTTAGTCTGATTGGATCGTGCTGTCTCTGCCCCCCAGAAATCAACTCCAAATGGCCAAATTGGAGATCAAATGAATGACTAAGGCTCGGATTATCATCTTTTTCCTTTATGTAAAAGGGTTTCAATTTAGTGGGCCACTCAAGGATAAAATAGAATCCTTTATGTAATTGCCCAAGTGCCCTAAGAGAAGCATCAGAAAGATCATCTCCAAATTCCAGCTTTTCCCCTTGTTTCTTTAGCTCTTCCACACATCGCTCATACGTTAGCCTCTTTAAAGGAAAGAAAGGCTTTGGAATCAAAGATACAGAAGGTTTTAAGCCCTTTCTCTGGGTTTGTGAACTTGAGCCCATAGAAAATATATTCATAAGAACAAGTTCGGCCAAATTAATAATTTCGTCCATATTCGTGAACGCGGCTTCAATGTCTACACTTAGAAATTCGCTTAAGTGTCGAAGTGTGTGGGATTTCTCAGCCCTAAAGTAAGACGCTATCTCAAATACTCTATCTAGTGCAAGAACAAGTTGTTCCTTATAAACCTGCGGGCTCTGGGCCAAGTATGCTCGTTTCTTGAAGTATTCGAATTCGAAGAGATTTGCGCCGCCTTCACTTGCACTCCCAATAATTTTTGGGGTATTTACCTCAATAAATCCACTCGATCGTAGGGTATTTCTAATATTTTCAAGGATTATGGACCTTAAAATGAAGATCGAAGCGGTTTTAGGGCTTCTCAAGTCAAGGGCTCTCGAATCCATTCGTTTATCTAAAGCAGATTGAACCCTACCCGTCGGATCAATGGGGAAAGGAGGAATTGCGTTGTTAACTAAATAGATCTTGTCAGCTTTAATTTCTAATAAAAAGTCATTAGATTTGCTATTTTGAACCAGACCTGATACAATTACTGCGCTTTGTCTCGGTTTATCTCGAATAAGATCNATCCCTTGACCAGATACTACGGCTTGAGCCAATCCCTTCACATCTCTTACTGTTAGAAAAATCACTTTCCCGATGTCGCGAATATCCTCTATCCAACCTGCGATAGTAGTCCTCTGACCCAACAGACCTGTGTCAATTTGATTCGTGTAGTGAGTTCTATTCATATCAGCCACGGAACAAATGGTCTGGTTCTATTGATTATGCTTCGTATTCTACTATTAGATCAACATTCCTGAGATCTTTTGCAATATCAAGAATTCTTGTCGCCTTGGCTACAATCCGTGGGTCTTTTTTATCAATCAGCACTCTAGTTAGCTTTTTACCGTCAGGTAGCCAAAAGAAGTTCATATTAATAACCTTTGACGGGAAAAACAGATTTTCAATAAATTTTTTGCCGGTTGCTTGTGCCTCGACCAACCACACTAACTGACCAAACTCTACCTCTAGCTTCTTAATAAGGTCTGGTTTGGATCTCAAAAAAGTGATATCGGTTCCCTTAAGAAAAAGAATTAGGTCCGCTCCAGACCTCGCAGCGCTTATCAATGATAGATTGTCCAAATCTCGTTCTACCCCAACGATCCGACTCAATTTTATCGCTGTTTCAATTTCAATTGGAGTTAATTGGCCTGCTTCGAGCTTTGCCTCGCATCCAGAACAAAGAACCCCAGTTTTGGCGTCAAACGAACAAATGGGTGTCTTCAATTACTTCGCCCTCTCATATTGAGATTTAGAGTCTAAGCCAATTATATATGTCGCTGCGACTCTCCTTTAGCAAGCTTGTATGTTGGATAAACTTAAGCTAAGACACGGTTTGAGGCATGACTTGTAGAGATGAGATCGCATGATCGTCTATCATGGAAGTCACTCCTAAGCCAACCGAAATAATTCGGATCTTTAGATTCATTAGATCTTCTGCAGATATCTTATATTTCGACGCCAACATATCCTTTACCTCAGATTCTGGGTCCAAGATTTGGTTTGGCTGAGACTGAATGGTGATATCGAGCTCCTTTCCGAGTAAGGATCTTGGTATTTTTGAGGACGTATCGTTCAATATCGAGAATAGAATTTTGTCCATTGTTATATCGTGCGGCAAGCTCGGTAGTGCATTCGCGGAATAGAAAACCTGTACAGTTAAGGGACTGAGTTGATTTTCAGATTGCGGAAGCGCAGGGATCGTGGCACTATTCCCTGAAAATGATGCAAGGCCGCCAGCACTTATCTGAGGCCTAACTATTACAAAGCCCTCTAATAAATTGGAAGTCGTATTTTGAACATTAAAGAGTTGGAGAAGGTCTTTGCATGCAATACCACTACTCGTTGCAGATTGCAAGGTCTTCAAGATCGAGGTCGTGCTTGTTCCGTTGTTTGAGACTGCGTTCCATAGAAACGGGACTGTATACCCCTGATTGTTATAAATGCTAATGTCGGTGTCATATCGACCAGGCCTTAGCGGGCCCTCATTACCCGACACTGAACCACAGATGAATTTAACATTGTAGCTTACTTCCTTAGCGAGTTGTGTTTCGTTACTAGTCCCGTTCGAATTGGAACGAGAGTACACAAAAGCTGAGGTTGTGGTATGTTTTGTGGTGAGATCGATCAACTTTGAAGGAGTTAGATAATACCCTGCTGGGGCTTCAGAAGCGGTCAAATTATAAGTTCCGGGCCTTAGGCCAGAAAGGGCAATTATCCCAGGAGAAGAGTCAGAAGAGCTACCTAAACCTGCCCTTACTGCATAGTTTTTCGAACCGTCGAGAGGATTTGGCGAAGAATCCTGAGCTATTTTAGCAGTTTGTGAATCTATAGATATTCCCCCAAGGGTATTCCTGGAAGGTTGGATGTAAGTCGCTACAAAAGTCACGGCCGCTGCTACTACAATGATTGACGTTATTATAATGACATTTTTTAATCTCATACGGAGTAAGGCACAAGAATTAATATTTGCGTCAATTTATACTATTGGAAGTGGCTTATCAACTTAGACTAAATCTGGAACTCGGGATTGAAATAAAGTTGGTTTCACGATCATCGAAGTAACCAAGAGCTAATTTAAAATTTAGTGAATAAAAAGAAGCTACTGCTAGTCAAAAATACTTCTTTGTATTGTCTTTGACGCCTCCCAGAATTTGTCGCTGATATAATGTCCATTGTCTATAACGTAACCCGTCGACATAGTGGTTGCAAAATCGCTGTCCACCATAGCAATTCCCACAGCCAATGCCTTATTGTAAGCTTGGTCCTTTACAACGACTATCTCATTTTTCTTGAAGACTTCCATACATGTAATGCCTGGGCGCATCACCTTTGCCCCGTTGCATACAAATTTTACCGCTCCCATGTCAACGTGAACCGAAGGGAAACGATCAAGGATCTCCCTCATGCCCAAGTAGGGTAAAATTAACGATTCACGAACCTG
>AF_2010_repII_A100DRAFT_1000004_pt1 | contig 45832 bp, 41 predicted proteins | sample AmaForreplIIA100_FD_9198 | JGI IMG/M metagenome (IMG submission 9198) | reverse complement strand
TGGTACGCAGTAAAAAGATAATAACGTCCAAGTCAATGTTCGAAATTCATTTTATTAATAAGCATGTACTCATGCTAATGCAATTGATGTCCACTTTGTCCAAGCAAATTTGGTGTTTTACTTGTAACTCCATCCAGACTGTCTGCCTTCATAAGGGATGTCCGAATCATTGTGATATGTGCAATAGAATTAAGGAGATTAAATTGAGCAGATCAGCCGATGCCGATCTAGCAATTTGATAGTTAAGATGAACTTTGACTTAATGCTTCCTTCCAACTGAGTGACTTCATTGAATTAGTAATTTATTGTTATAAGACAAAAATCGGAGGCAAAGGTTAAGTACCTAAACTGTTTGACGTTCTTAAACAAAACTACAAATATTTGAAGTTCGCCTTGAGCACTAAAGGCATCATATTCTTCCTCCCTTTAACAATAAGGTAAAAAATAAGTCATAATATTCTAATATCAATGAATAGCGAATCGGATTTACTTGTTAGGTGTATAAAGTGTAATCATCAAAAAATCGATCACGATAGATCTGCAGCAAGAGATAAGATGAAATGCTTAATTTATAAATGTCAGTGTAAAACCTATGTCTCTGACAGAAAATACTACAGGTCCACCAAGAAGTAATTTCGGAATCACATTCCCAGAAGCAGGATGTCATTTGCTACCAGCTTTATCGCAAATTCAACGCGCAGTGTTGTTTGACTTTAATTTCTTTCAGGTGAAATATTAACTACATTACGACGTTAGCTACTATATCAACGGGAAAAATCGTAGTTTTTTAGATGTGATCCAATCTTAAAGTCTTTTGTTATCTAGTTAGTGCTGGTGAAGGTTTTAAAACTGAAGACGCTATGAAAAGTTAGCATGAATAAACAAGAAGCTCCTATTACCCAACAGCACATTAGAAATAGAAGTAGGCTCGACGTAATCGCGGCTATTTTAAGGGAGGTCTCTGGAAGAGAAGCTACAAAGACTCGAATCATGTATGGTGCTTTTCTGTCATCAACGCAAATGAGAGAATATGTGCCATTTTTATTAAATAGTGGCCTGTTAACTAAGGCAGAGCAATCCATATACAAAATAACAGGAAAAGGCATGCGCTTCTTAGTGCTTTGCGACCAGTTAAACAACATGATAGGGGACATAGGGAAATATAGAGTTTATGAATAAATGCGCATCAGCCATTTCAGAAGAACCAAGAGGCTGGGTAGCGATTTGGAAATGGGTTCAGAAATTCAATTTCATAAATCATATTACCATCGCAAAAGAATATCTGTTTTTCCAATCGATGAAAACTATCTTGCAAATTGACCAGCAAATAACTTGGTTACTTGTAGCAGTAATAGAACCAATAGACAAACAATTTCTTGAGGTTTATATCAAGACATGGGAAAATGATAGTTCCTGAATGAGTCATTCCTACTATCCCTTATTATTTACGGTAGATATATAGTATATAAAAACTGAGGAACATGCATGATATTCTGAAGCACGTGCATCTAGGACCAAGATTTTATTCTGCACGAAAAGAGTATAGTTGAAGAACGAATGAATATCTGAAAGATAGGATAAGAATTTGATGATTGATACGTTTGTAGGAAGGCTGAATTATAGATTGGAGCCTTGTAATTCTATCTATCTTCAGACATGATAGCCTTGTCAGATCCAGCCCTAAATTTGATAATATGATGAGGTAATGCATTATGCAGACATGCCTGACAAATAACAATAAATATTTAAGGGACAACCTTTCCTCTCTGGTAATCAAATTCGTCCAGCATCGGTATGAGCTAAGTTGCTAGAAAAAACTATAGCGAAGGACTCATCTTATCAGTAACTAAGTTAGCCAAGTATTTTAAGAGGCGCTAGTTCATAGGAATTTGTCACTATGTCCTCGACAGATCATAGCGGTGACCGCGACTCAAACAACACTACAAGAGATTCAGATAGGGACCAGAATAAAACGAGCATAGTTGAATTACTAGACGAATTAATTTCTCATATGAATTCAACTAGGAGCGTTTTTAAAATTATGATATTGTCGTCCTTTATTCTCGCCCCATTATCCCTAATGTTGGCTATCGTGTTCGTAATTCATCCCTTCTTCATGCACAGAATACTATTCAGATTCCCCGACATAGGAATTTTTCTGTTATTCTTTATAGGGGTTTCAATAATGTTGGCTTCGATGTGGCTCTTCATTGGATTTAGTGAGAAAAAATTCTTTTCAAATTGGGATAGGAAGTTTAAAAGATATACTTCGCTGAAAAATCAGCTTGATAAAGAACTTGGTGGATAATACAAGAAACCTACGAACTCGCATGATTAATTTGCTTCAGAGTGACTTTCTTTTCTATGCTTTACTGTGCTGCTCCTAAACTTCTCATGCAAATCTTGGATCAGTATACATAATTGATCAGAATATTCGCGATAGGCATTTGTGTTTTATAAAGGACACCTAACCTTCGGCCCAGCCAAAAGACTCTTGTCAGGCATTTATGGTAAAATCGCGCTCGACTAAAATTTGCAATATATAGTGACGTTATGAGAGATAACATTATGATAGACAACCGCCAGGCTGTCATAATCCAGAAAAGTTACAGATCTGACACGATTGGTATACCTCACCATCAAGATGATTGAAATGTGTATTACATGCCATGCAGGTGTGATGAATGTCGTTAAATCCATTGCTTGTTACAAACCTAAAGCTTTCCAGGTGTTAATTCTTGCACTTTATACATCGACAACTACAAATTGCCATGCTACATAATATTATTTAAAGATAACCTAATATAAAATGAGATCAATGAGCAGCTAATTTATTATTCCGACTCGATCAATTCGGTCCTAAATGACTAAATGTGAGTGGACACATCTGATTTTAGTACTTTTTTTGAAATATTTAGAAGTTAGGCAAATTGCAGTATATTGTACATAGCAACAAAAAACATACATTCTGACGCAAACATTTCCCGTTCTGCATATCTTTTGGGATAAACAAATGAATTTGGGACTGCCGCTTTGTAGATATACCAAGCAATAACCTAGCGAAATCTTTTTACCTAAGTGCAAAGCCGTTGGCTATTATAATAGTCCTTGTTCCAAATGCAACTATGCTCACCATTGCTATAATAGTAAAGACGGTTACAGCGTTTTCCCACTTTGTATTCTGACGTAATTCAAGAAGAATAACTCTCAGGCCATTAAAACCGTGTATGGAAACTAATACTAGAATTGATTCAAGAATTATTACATATGGTATGTTATGATAGTTCATGATAATGTTATGGAATGATAGACTCTGCTCAAACGGAACTATGACGCGAAACATAATATGGACTGCTACAGTAAACAATGCCCCTATTCCAGTCAAGTAGTGAATCTTCATTATCTGACTTTCTTTTAGCAGGCTCATCTGTTCCTTCTTTTTCAATACTATCACCCTTTTAACTTCTTCCACGTAAGGATTTTTTGTATTTATTTATTCAAATTTGGAAAATTTATTTCAAACCAGGGGACTTAATAATTGAAAATGGTGCATAAGCAACATTTATTCGGATATTTCCAAAACTGCAAATGAAAAGCAAGTAACTAAAATGCTGGGAATACGAGATTATAGAGCATCAATAACATAAAGTTGATGCAGTATCCCTTGAATATTCGCTACGATTGCCTTATTCTAAATGTATCGGATAGTCATTTAGTGAACATTCAGATGTAATTGTTAGCTCATCAGATTGTGTTCCAGGTCGATCTCACGCGGCTTGAATCATTCTTTTGGCTTGTAATATTTAAGTACAGTCGGAATTTACATCTTTACCTCCATTTAACTATCGAAGGGATGATCGAGACTAGCATCATAACTGTAGAGATTAGGAAGATAAAATGGATCGAATTTAAAAATTCATCGACTATTGCATTAGTAAAGAGGGTATGAGATACATGAAATGAACTTGAGAAAAGCTGCTCGGCTGTGTTCAGAGAGAGTAAATTCGTCATTATCAAAAAAACTAGACCGATACTGAATGAATTTCCCATCATTACAAAAGTAGTGCTTATGCCTGCTGATACCCCTCTTCTACCAGATGGCACCGAACTCATTATAGAAGCTCTATTGGGCGATGCAAATATGCCCATACCTGCACCTACTAGGAAAAGAGGTATTACGATTTCATAAAAAGATGTCGTAACTCCAATTTTTGTAAGAATAAAGAAGCCTGCTGCTGAAACTAAAAGTCCTACTGGCGCTAATATCCTAGCTTTGTACTTATCATGCACCCATCCACTTATCGGAGCGAAAAAAGCTAATGCTACTGAAACGGGAATTAGATAAATGCCTGCTTCAAGGGAGCTAAGTCTCATAAATGGACCTTGAAGATAAAATGACATGATCAAGGTGAATGCCCCTCTGGCTAGAGAATTTAGAAATATTGCAATATTACCGCCCGTAAATAGCCGAATTTTAAATAATGAGAGATCAAACATTGGTTTAGGTGCTTTTTTCTCGATCAAAACGAACGATATTAACAAAAATATGCCACCAATGGTTAATAACAAGGTTTCAAAGATATTGATAATTTTGAAGGCTCCGAGTGTTACCCCGAGTAATAGTGCGCAAAGCGCCGCCGCAAACGTAGCATTTCCAAGCCAGTCTATTTGTTCTTTTCTTACTGTACCTAGTTCCTTTAATTTGGTATAAGACCAAATAGTAGCAAATATGCCAATAGGCAGATTAACCCAAAAGATAGACCTCCATCCCAAAGCCGAGGTGAGGAATCCGCCGAATACTAATCCTACAACTGATCCTACTACGATAGACATTTGATTCAATCCCAAAGCCTTAGCTCTTTCATTTTCTGCGAATGTATCTGTTATTATTGCTGCACTATTAGAAAAAAGAAATGCCGCTCCGACTGCTTGAAGGATCCTGAACAATATTAATTGTTCGCCGGTTTGCGCTATACTACATAACCCAGACCCCAAAGTGAATAGTGCAAAACCCAAATTGTACAATTTGACTCTGCCAAACATATCTGAAAGTCTTCCAAAATTCAGTAGAACTGCAGCAGTCACTAGCCAATATACAAGGACTATCCACATCAAAGTAAAAAAGGATGTATGCAGGTCGATGGCTATTGTGGGTAAAGCTATGAGGATTATGTTACGATCGAGAGAAGCCATCAACGTCCCAATTGTCGTGTTGCTTAATGTAAGCCATTTGTAATTCATCTGTTGAGAGATGCCATCTCCTTGTTCAAGCAGCATTATAGAAGTGCTAGATAGTTTATCCGATCGTCAGTCAGACCCAACTCAATCCCCTAGATTAGATCAGAATTACCTTCGTTGAAATCTAGACATCTATAGTAGTTAAGGAAACCAATGAAACTAGGTCTAGCTAATTCTATAAACATCATAACGTGAAATTAAAAATATGATATAAATATTTTAGTACATTCGACGAACTAAATACTAAGTAGTATATTCCAGATATTTTTCAATTAGATTGGTATTTAAAGCATTTATATATTCAAGCGGCAAATATTTCGTGAAGATTTCTGGTATATACTTCACAAGATTAGGAACGTTAACAGTTACTTTGATTATTCTTTTCTCCGTATGCTTGTTTTTTTCATTGCACGGGGTTGTATATGCAACGTCGTCCTTTGGTTCTAATGAAACTCGATCGCTCTTTAAAAATAACAACAATACCACGAGTGTTCCATCCGTATTGCGATGGTCATTATCTTCAAGCGGTAACACTACAACTAGTGCAGAATTACCAGATAATGGCAGATCTGACCTCGTAACAGGAACTGGTCCATATAAGGCTGACCATACTCATCATAATAACGAGATGAACTCTGGCTCAAGCGCCCATCACGAGGATAGCTCTAACTCAATTAGCCTAGCTCAGAAGATAATAAAGAAAACTAAACAGAACTTTAAAGCAGGAGACGTACCATTTCCTTGACAAAGACTTTTCTTGATTTTACTGATACTGTAATTATTACAAAATCCCATGAATCCGGAGGCACAACACGGCGCTATCTATTATCCACTTGTCTGTTTAATTATTTAGGCTCTCCACCACCCAGTTTCCAAATTGGTATTTGAGATCAATCTTACGGTCATTGGTAGAAGAGCTCATCTACACATTTGCTATACACTTGTTATTAACAGTTGGTGTATTGAGCTATAGGTAGCTGGCTAGCTTAGAGATATCATCTGTCAAGACCTGGCGTAAATGCTTATTATAGATCGCAGCAGCTGGATGAATTGTTATCAAATACTCTCGCCCGTTTCTTTTTATAATTTTTCCCCTATTTTTCATGATCGACTTTCCATCAAGGATGGTTGAATATGCAGTAGCCCCCAATATACAAATAATTCTAGGACAGATCAAACAAATCTGTCTCTCTAAATAGGGAACACATGCAGCACTTTCTTCATCCCCAGGCATCCTATTTCCAGGGGGCCTGCATTTAACTATATTGGTTATGAAGACTCTTGACCGTTCTACTCCTGCTTTATGCAGCGCTTGATCTAAAATACGTCCAGCAACTCCCACAAATGGTCTACCAGTTTTATCTTCGCTCTTACCCGGTGCTTCACCAACGAAAACTACCTTAGCTGAACCAGGACCTTCTCCCGGAACACAATTCTTTCTACTTTTAGAAAGTTCGCAACGCACACATGCCACTACTTCACTAGCAATTCTTTCTAATGATTCGTTAGATTGCATCTAACCACAACCCAAACTTTGACGATCTCATATCTAAGTGTGCCTCAAGAATGTGTTTCTCCATTTTCAACCTTGGAAGATTACAAAATTTAGGTATACTCATAGAAGCTCTTTATATTGGCGCCTATTTACATGAACCAATGGACGCAATGCTGTACCAGAAATGGGCCAAATTTAGGATCATCTTTCTATGCATCACATGAGTGATTCATCAAATTTAATGGCTCTAATCATCCGTTTGTACCCCACGATTATTTTGCCATTATCTAGTAATATCGGGGAATAATTTAAGATTCTGATCTGCTGCTCATTGTTTGTCTAGTTAAATCTGCATAAAATCTTTATGTGTGAAAGCCAATCGACTTCCACTTAGCTACCTCCAATTATGAAAATCCGCGCATAGTCCAACAAATGACTTCCCGTAATACTCAAATTAGCGATAAAAAACAGGTGATCGATCTTCTAACTGTCAAACTTTAAATTTCTTTAATTCAGCGAGAGTCGATTTCAAGGATACTTCGGCGCCATCAAATGATTCTACTTCTGATTTCGGGATCTTGTACTCACCACGTGCGCCCTCAGTACTTATTACTATAGACGCATCATCCACCGCGTCAACATTTCCTACATCTGCTCTATCTTTGGATCTTACATTTTTATGAACAATTCTGTCCCAATCTAATACTGGTGGTTCCGACAATTTTTGATTTCATACATACATACCAATGTCAAATATATAAATAGTACTCTCCATATCCACTTGGAAGCTCAGATCCACTTTAACAAACAATTTGCTTTATACCGACTAAACCTTGCTTTCGATCCACAGTCAAATATATTAAAAGATGACCTATTTCGACAATATAAAACTAAGAGAAAGACATTTTTGTACGGCTCGTCCATTGATTGAAGTTTAAAGTTCATGACAAATTATTGATATATAGGACTTACTGATCGAGAGGCGAGATATTCTGTTTTTCCTAAGCCTTTGGTTTATTCCGTTTTCGTCTTTCTGCCTTGGCATACTTCTTGCTTGCTGACCTAATCGCACTATATGCATGAGTCTTGTTTTTCTTTTTATCTACTTTCTTGTGTATTGTTCCCTTGCGCATTATAGAGTAATATATTTCAAAACGATATTATATACTAATGGTTGGATCATTTTCCTGTCCAAAATGATCATATTTTATGAGCTTTCACAATTCACAAACTTATGATATCATCTGACATTTGTCTTATTTCTGAAAAAAAATATTATTTAGAAATTGTAGTAATGTCTAAACGCTGATATGTACCTGGTTGGTAATACTAAGCAATTTTTCTTAATTTGTTGTGGATAAGAGGGTAAAGTAGATATAGAAACATTGAGTCAAATAGTTAATCTGTCCTCATTATCGTTAATTCGAACCTCACAGTATCTCGATTTCGAATTGCCGATTATGTGTTAATAATATTATGCTGTTAATAGAACCGCCCAAGATACGAAGTCTTAGGGTAAAAAAGATAATCCTTTTACCGTCGTAATCATCAACACATAATGATCAAATCTAGGGTTGGCACAAATGTTCCAAAATAGAAGCATTTGGTTTTTATGAACTCGGAAACTTTTTGTGGACCATGAAATTCAAAAAAATATAGACCCATGATTCCAAGCCACCAATTAAGGGTTACGAATGAAATCGAGAATTATTATATCTTCAACATTCTGTATTGCAGAGGAGGTAACAGTATGTAATCTACCATTGTAAGGCCTGATCTCATATTTTCGCATTAGCTCGCAAAGATATACAAACATGTAGAAAAAAATAATAATAGTTTTGTATACCGAACTTTCAAATGTTTAAGAGCTTGAAATATGAGGAAAGTGTATGATAAATTCAATATCATCCAAACCATCAACCGAGGTGGATTCTGCATAACTAAAGCTCATGACGTAATGACGGCCAGTGTAGTAGCTGCCCGTCAAAGCACAACTGCTATGGAAATCAGCGCAAAACTACTTATCGGGGATTTCAACGGATTACCAGTTATTGATGTTGATGCAAAGGTAATAGGCATAGTTACTGCGGTTGACATCCTTAGAGCCCTTAAGCAAGGTCGAAACCTTGAGGGCTTGCGAGCAGCCGATATCATGACACGGAATCCGGTGGTAGTCGATCAACATACTGAGATAAATGAAATAATCGATATTATCCTTCAAAAGTCTATAATATTAGTCCCTGTCGTCGATGAAAGACGCAAACTGGTGGGAGTGGTAGGTCGGCTTGATATTTTGCAACATAATTTAAATGAAAAATTCGTTACGATAGGTCAGACAAGTAGCTTTGCTAAGAGTACTGGAGAACTTGGTTAGGCTAGTGAACCTCATTTAAAGAACGCAGAATTGATCAATACATTCTTGGTATGTTTGATTTAGCAAATGATTAGATCAGGCCAGGTCATGCAATCCTTTTAGCTACGTTTCTTCATCTCGCAGCCTATTTAGCGAGTTAATTCGGAACATTACAGTCCAAGCCTAATAAGCTTTAGATGAATAATAGGTAAGAAGATTCACAAAACTGTTTATCATTGTCTGAACCCGGTAGAAGTAGACATTATTTAATTTCATAAATTATTATTGCATTTTCTTTAGGAAAGATGATTTGTAAGAACAAAAACCTAGATTTTTTGAACTTAATTTATTAGATCACCTGTTCATTTCTAGTAGATTAGTTCCTTTGTACAAGGTATGTCAACCTACTTGCTTCAATTTCAGCTGTCGCATTATAAGAATATCGATGGTATTTTATCATGGTAAATAAAGTTGGGCTTGAAATATCAGGAAATCTTCAAAAATCAAATCAACACATTAAAAGAAATTGGTATAACAAATTTCTTGCTCTTGACATTCGCTTACCTCAATGCTAGTGGTAACTGCAGATTGCCCAATGGTTACTTAATTTAGGCCAAGAAGAAGCACCTGAACCATCCACTTGCAATTCTTGCTACTTCTTCAAGCTTCCCTTCTTCTTCAAAAAGATGCGTGGCACCTGGAATGATTGTAAGCTTCTTGTTTGCAGCACCAATCTCCTTTAGTGCACATTCGTTTACCTTCAATACTTCCTCATCATTCTCTCCCACTAGTAACAGGGTAGGTGCTTGAACCTCCCTCAAATTGTTATTACCTGCTAAATCGGGTCTCCCTCCACGAGAAACAATTGCCTTCACATCAGTTTGCCGCTGAGCTGCCACTACTAACGCTGCGGCGGCACCAGTGCTTGCACCAAACAGGCCGATATTAAGATTTTGAGTATCCGGATTATTTCTTATCCATTCTATTGAAGCAATAAGTCGTTTTGATAATAAGTCGATATTAAATCTTAGCTGCCTTGTTTGAAGGTCCATTTTCTCCTCCTCGATCGTTAAAAGGTTTACAAGCAACGTGGCAAGCCCGTGTTCATTCAGTCTTAAGGCAACTTGTTGATTCCTTGGACTATACATACCACTTCCGCCGCCGTGGGCAAAAATTACAAGTCCAGAAGACTTTTGAGGAATATGCATAATAGAATCAATGGAAGCCAAGCCATTCGGTTTTTTCCAGTGTTCAAAAATAGGAATTTTTACCAATATTGATAATGATTCTACAAATCATACTTCATATTAGTGTTAGCACACTTTCATTAAGGAGGTTAGATAGAGCTAGTCCAATATAAAAGTGAATGTTAGGTACCGAAATAACCTTTGGTTGAAATAAATTAAAATTTAAGTCCTTGTTCGAGAATTACTCAAATAGTCAGTATCTACTTGCGTCCCTTAGACACTGAATAGTCGCACGGTTGAACAATTATACTATTAAAGATAGACTTAATATTAGTATGAAGAAGTGTAAGCACATTGGTGGCAATATCAGTAGAGTTACGACTATCTAATCGGCATTTATAATTTCCAGGAAGTTCTAGCTAAAATTGAAGACTTTGATTGAATCCTTTTCAATGTACACGACAGGATTTGAAAGCATATCAACCATTATAAAAGCCGGCAACTTTGGTTCTTAGTTGAAGAATTCTATTGGAAAAAGGAATTGTAACCTTTCGAATAATGTAAAATAAACTATTATACTCAAAGACGCTACTGAGAAATACAAGCCCGTGATAATAGATTACACCATGCACCTTCATTTTATAGATAGCAGGGAATCTAAACGAATATCAGATAACAAATTATAGTAGTGACCTATTTTTTCAGATTTCTCTTTTTTTTATAAAGCACGTACTGTGAGTATTTCTCTTATGGCCCAACTCCACGTTATATATTGAAATTCAAAACTACTCTAAGTTTCATATTATATTCAGAAGGCCAAACGGCTACGCTAACTTCGATTGAACTCACCTTTCATTGTGATAGGTACTAGTAGTAGTTTATTGTCCCTATTAGAAATAAGAAAGTATATCACTTTCTTCATACATACCTATTAACAAATTAGGCATTCTGGAGGTAACTATTTTTCATTCTTGGGATTAAACAGAAAATCTAATTATCAGATAGTAGGAGGGGAATTAATAATTAATGCATCAAGACTTGATAACCATAATCAATTAGAAAATCTAAAATGGAAATTAGAAGTCCTTACAATTAAGAACACAAGTTAGAGGCAGAAAGAAGTGTAAGTATTATCTAATGATAGTGGGATCGACATGAGATGAAAATATGATGGCAGGGGGTTTATGTATGCATGTAAATGCATGATCAATCCTATCGCAATTAAGACAGTCAAAGAGGTGGTAACGATCAGTTCTGAGTTGCATTTGCTTTAGCTATGGTTTTGCTCTTCTCTTGATTTAATTCATCTAGCGTCATTCCGGTAGCCAAAATTATAGTCCTTTCGTCATTCTCAGAAGTAAAGATAGCGGCAAACGAGGAATTTTTTAATGTTAGAGGAATCGTTTCGTCGGCTGACATATTGAGTTCTAGTTCCTTTATGGGAACGATTGAGCCATAGTCATCTATGTCCAGTTGAGTAACTTTTACTTTGTTTGCGATTGTATCTATGTCATTTATTTTCACTAACATTGAAGGCATTAAAGTATATCCATAAGTTCGTTCTAAGGTTTTCGCCATTCGAGCAATTAGTATTCCACCATAGATTTATCTCTCGCCAAGGACAAACCTCATCCCTTGAAATTCCTATATATTTTTATTATTATTTTTAAAATTATTTAATCTAACTCATTCATTTAAAAAACTCCGAAATATGACTGGTTAGCAGCTCGGGTTAATTTTGTTCAAACATACACCCCCGAAACAGCATAGTTAATGTAGGAACTATGTTCGTGCTAGGAATTTCTTAAAAAGATACCAATCTGTTCATAGCATTGAATTATCAGCGATCGGTAGCATAAAACAGACATGTCTTGCCAATAAAATGATCGAGGCAATAATTACATCAGCCTTGAGATAGATATAGGTGTTTGAGAAAAATGTAGCAATCTGATTCGTCGTATTCTTACTATCAATCGAGTAAAGTACAAGTACCGCACACAAACAGTATCTCTTATATAATGGCTGTTTCAGTAACGGGTAAGCTAATGTTACTTGTCTTATTCTCTTGGCAATCCATAGATTATTGGCATCGGAGGCCAGCCTATTATCTTCTGGTATAGCTCAACCTGCCCATCATTCGAATAGCTCTCAAGGTCTTCTAATGGACTTCTGATTTCTAATAAGCTCAATCTTCGAAAAACATATTGGCCCCTTTAATTAGTAGCGATTGAACAACGAAAACTAACTAAATGAATCGTTTCTCATCAGTGCTTGGCTATGCTACGGTTTTAACAGGCTTTTCTTTTGCCCTAGTGAGTGTTGTATTTCTACAGGGTCTCCTGATACCGTCAGTCAATTTATAATCCCTAATCGGTGTCAAACCAAATTTAATTTCTAGAATCACCTTACAAATATTTGGCCATCTATTCGAATCGCAGATCTTTCTTCGATTGAGCTTTTTTTGGTGATTTGCATGGGCCATTGCTCACTGCAGGGTTTGGGCTTGGGTTAGGCTCTGTATCAATATAATCCCACAAATTTTCTAATTTGACTAACATATCCGGTAAAAATGAATACTCTGGTCAGAGGCGCTTTCATGGTCAATAACAGCTAGTCAGCATTTGCAATTGATGGTACATGTTGTGTCGAGCTATTTTCATCTGAAGATATTGCATTCTCGTACTGCGAAAGGAGACTCAGATTATGCAATAATGGTAATATGGGTCAAAACAGGAGTTCTGAACATAATAGCCATTGTAACGACTCAACGTCTTAGCATAGTTAGAAAAATAAAGTACCTAAAAAGTATATAGATAACTTGTCTCAAAATTAAATAATGCAACTCCCCGGATCATCATTTCTAACAGATAATGGGATAATCCCAAATAGTGTGCTGCTGCTAACTGGTCCGGTTGGAGCTGGTAAGAGCATATATTGTAAGCAGTTCTTCGTAGAAGGCATATCCAATGGTGACTATTGTATTTATTTGAGCTCAAGTTTAACCGAGAAGCAGTTTAGAAAGCAATTTTCGAACATTGAAAGTGCTAGATTAGCTCAAAATTCAAAATTCATAAACCCGTATCTAACTGAAAAACCTACCAAAAATAACGATTCATTTCCCTTACAGACTTCTCACTATCTTAACAGTGAAATTTCTAAGGAAGTAGAAACAAATCAAAACATCGACTTGTTGTCGTTGACTTTGACAGAAATCGAGGAAACTATTAACAGAGTTAGACATGTTTCTAATGACGAGAACTATAAGGTATCTTTTAGCAATATGACCAAATCAGACTATTTGTCAACTGGTAGTTCTATTCGTGTTATCGTTGATTCATTAACCCAGTTAATGATACTATTTAAAGAACATGCGATCCTGAAGTTCATCAATGATCTTTCCTTTATCCTCAAAGATGCAGATGCCATGGCAATAGTTACCTTAACCCTCCCATTAAATGGGATTCAGAGCAGTGCATTGAGCTCTATTTTCGATGGAACTATGGAAATGCAGACGGAAGATCGTAAGGGAGTATTGACAAGAAAAATTCGTTTAGTTTCAATTAAGGGTGTACACCATAGACCTTCTTGGGTTCATTTCAAGATTTCTGATGATGGTGTGATCTCATTTTTTGACGAATCTTCTTCGTTGACCTGCACATTATGCGGAAAAGCAATTATGGGTACTCCTATCCTTTATTCGGATTTCTCGTTCGACAGTCAAGCATGCTTAGAAACATACAGAAAGCTTACAGGCGTGTATGGCCAGACTATATCAGATATTGGTCTACCATCTGAAGTCATTAATGCCAATTTCTTCTTCGTAGACATTGTAAGTCTCTCTGATCCATGGCTTCCAGTTAAGAATCAGATAGAAAAGATCGAAATTCTAAACAAAATGATAGGTTCTTGTGAAACCTACAGTGGTACACCTAAGGACAAGAAGATCGTCCTACCTACAGGAGATGGGATGGCAATAGGCTTTCTGTTTAATCCAGAATCACCTCTGCAATTAAGTGGTGAACTTCACAGAAAACTTAGAAATTACAATCGCAGCAAGTTTAATGAAGATATAATGGGAGTGAGAATTGGATTGAGCTCTGGCCCTGTGTTCATAGTTAGTGATATAAATAATAATCAGAATGTATGGGGTCCTGGCATAGTACTTGCTCGCCGTGTTATGGATATAGGTGATAGTTTCCATATCTTACTGACGGATAAAATTGCTGAGGAGTTAATAGGGCTCAAGGATGAATACAGAAATACGATTAAATATCTCGCAGAGTACCAGATTAAACACGGACAAAGGATTAGATTATATTCTGCATTTTCAACGGAATTTGGAAACCCAGACCCACCATCTAAGTTGACTTGATTATTACCAAATACAAAGGCGATTTGTTCAATAAAGTGCACTGACAAATCGTTCGATATTTCCTCAGATAAGATCCTTGATTGTAACAAATTTTACACGTAAGAAATAATGCATGACTGACAATAAGGCTGTTAAGCGATGATTCTGCTATAGTTGTACTTGGTTTTGAAATACTGTTCAGTTTTCAAGAATATATTGTTGTTTCGATTTTAGCTAAGGGCTCATTAGCTGCATATAGATTCTAACATTTATGATTTAGTGGACCAAGGTCGCTAGCATACTTGCGAAACAACATGCAGTAGCACAGGTCTGTCAAGCTGGTACATTTATACTATCTCTAATATAGCTACAATACAGCCATTGATCAATGTGCCTATTAGGCCCTCTATAAATACACATTGGACTTAAAACGTCACGAGAATGACCACCAGGACCTCACCGTCGCCATCATCACTTGTTACATGATCTTAATGTACATTATTACTCTAATATTGATGCCAGCTGAAGATAACTAGAAGGATTATGTGATCATCAATTTAATTGCCTCTTGTACCAAATAAAATCTGAGTGTTTTACACTAGAATATTCTGTCATAGAGCCTAGTATATGCATTTACGCTTACAAGGGTTTGCTTCTTCATTCTTGATTACCGTTCAATACCTCCGAAATACGTTCATTGGATACTTTTACGTAAAGGGGATCTATTTCTGTTCCAATGTAATTCACGCCAAGACGAATACATGCTAATGCAGTAGTACCTATTCCCATAAACGGATCATAAACAAGCATTCCATCTTTCCTTCCATGAAGTCTTATGCAGAGCTCGGGTAATTTGACTGGGAAGACCGCAGGATGTGGTCGTCCTTCTTGAATAGTCGGGTAGGGTATAAACCAAACATTGCCTCTGTCTCGTTTGTCCTGCGTAACGGATTTCCATCTACCGATATTTGTCTTATCTTGATACTTGACTCCAACTCCCAATTTGTCAATTTTTACGTTAGCATTTTTGGTGAAGTGAAAAACATATTCCTGGATATTTGTCAAATAACGATCACTAGTAATAGGCTTAAAATGACCAACGGATATATCTACATCGCCGTGGAACTCATTATTCTTGCCTATGTCTTCCTGTTCTATAGTAATTGACTTTATCCAGTGTATTACATTTTGAATGCTGTAACTAACTCCCTTACCTAGGAACCTTTCAACCACTAAGAACGGGAGCACTGGATCTGCAGGGCGGCCCCCGAGATTTAGGAAAAATGAACCATCTTTCCTCAGAATGGAATAACTTGCCTTTGCAATATCCCGTAACCATTCTAAATAATGTACTTTCTCTTTATTATCATTATATGACCCGTATTCTTTGTTTATATTGTATGGAGGAGAAGTTACGATTAAATCCACTAACATATGATCCTCCTTAAGTTTCTGCATAAAAGTAAGACAATCTTCCTTGTAGATACGATTTAGCGTTATCAGTCTATCAAAACCGATATATCCTCTTTTTTATAATCTTGTCGCATTTTCGATTTGCATTTTTTCAGATGCTCATTGCAGATTGCACGAAAAACAACAAATTTGTGTGATCTTTGAAGATTACTTAGGAAACCCTTTAAGGCGCATCTTTATGCTCTTTCGTGTTAGTAATGCTATTGCGACTAATGGGAGACTAATTCCGAAAACTAATACCTCTACTGGTATCACCAGTACTAATTTAGGCCTTCAAATAAATAAGATGATCATTGGGTAATCCTTCACTTTAATACCGACTATCAAGTAAAAGGCAGTTCGAGAAGTGTTGTGTCTTAATGTCGGCATTGCGCAGACCATGAATCATGGTGGACATTGCAAGATTTCTTTCCGTCCTCGCTATTGTTGTCTGCGGTCGCTTGTTACAAATCAACAACAAATACACGAGTTATCAATATCGCAATCGCAAGAAACTCAGTAGATGGAATTATTGGAATTGTCCCCTTTGATTCTGTGATTAGTCCTCCTAACATACTTAAAAGATACTTATACAATCAATAAGAGATTCCTTTATAACGTATGCCTTTATAACCTGCGCGCGACTTGTGGATGTGATCAGATAGTGTCAACTTCCCAAATTAGTGCTTTCTACGTGTCATCATTCAGGCTGTGGTCCTTCAATTGTTAAATGTCAGAAGAATGAAGGGCGCATTTAATAGGAGATTTCCAGTACCTTCTGGCATACGCCATGCGTTTCATTTCAGTGGATTTAGATGTCTACTTCATTTTATTTATTGCAGAAAAATCAAAAGACAAAACACCTTTTTCATTCAAGGGGAAACATATCACTATTTTGACACTATGAAGACATGGTACGGTGAGAGAGCAGTGGAAATCCCAATTATTATGGACAAGGTGAGAAAGTACCGAGGAAAAAATATTCTCGAGATAGGAAATGTTCTATCACATCATATTAGGTTACAGCATGATATATTGGATAAGTACGAAAAATCAATGGGGGTGATAAACGATGATGTTGTCAATTACAGGTCAGAGAAAAAATATGATCTAATAGTTAGCATATCAACTCTAGAACACGTTGGTTGGGATGAGAATCCGCGTGACGATACAAAAATACCACGTGCTGTTGAAAATCTGAAGACTCTAATTGGGTCTCATGGCGGCATGATCATAATTACTCTTCCAATCGGTTATAATCCTGTTTTGGACCAATTATTGAGAGATGGAGCATTGCATTTCTCTAAACAATTTAATCTACTCAGAATCTCTAGGGGTAATGAATGGAAGGAGTCTAATTGGGAAGATGTCAGTGTTGTAAAATATAACTCACCTATGCCTTTTGCTAATGGTCTAATCATAGGCATCATCTTGGTTAATCCATCTGTCTTGAGTGCTGAAAAGGTTGCTTGATGTTCTGATAATCACTTACCCAGATATATCCCGCTCACAATCCCTCTAGGTCTAACAACATATGACGCATCGTTTGACGCTGGATTGACGTCTTTAAACTCAGGTTTGCAGATGCTTTTGGACTACGGGGTAGTAGTAAATTTTATTTTCTCTTCTGGAGCAAAATAAATTTACTAGCAAAACCCACAGCGGACAGCTGGCCCTTGTTGCAATAGTATCAGATACAACATAATCCCTCCAACGAGTGCTATCCCACCGATTAGCCCTAATTCTACTCTGCTCAACTTAGTTATTCTACCAAATTTAGTTAACCTATCCAACTTAGCCAATCCATCAGTTTTCATATCTTGATCACCAATTACTTAAGCTACAGAGAATAGATAAAACATGCTAAACCTTGTGAGTTAACAAAGTTAACTTTCCTCTATCCGTTCCTTAAAACAAGTTGATGTTAATAATTCAAGGATCGAAGATTATTTCATAGGATTCCAGGTACTATTTGTTAGGTCCGAGCAGGATATAAAGATAAGATGGTAGCTCTCACAGTTTCAATATCTTCACACGAAATTAGGTTGTGAATTGTAATCTGCCTTCTGAATGATTTAATAGCTTCTAGAGATGAAGTCAAAAAAGGATAAGGACCGATCGCTCCAATGATTCTACCATCATCATCAACACCATTTCTATGAAGCGATAGTACCGCCTGTCCTGATCGATGCCCTTTCACTTCCTTGCCACATATAATTAAATGACGTAACCCTGGTTGTCTCAGTGTAAATTGAATTAGCATATCTATTCCCTTATTTTCTGATAGTAGTCTTCCAACAATCAAAATTCTATCCATTATATCGTTGAAATTCACAATAGTCCTAAGTAGACCCAAACTAGACAATGTGCAGACTGCAATACTTTTTCCGTCTCCGAAAACATATCCGAGCTTGATTGGGATGAGAACCTCACAAAGCCTTCCAGCGACATTTTTTAACTTCCAATTAAGCATCCTATTCAAATATTATCTCAAGATATAAAACAACCACATATGTAAAATTTGCGTGTGTCAATAAAGTATAATGTTTCCGATCCCTTTTTATTAAGCAAGATAAAATTCAAAATCTGCTGTGACTTCTTTTAGGCTTCGCAGCTAATAGAAAATCATTCTCAAGATAAATTTATTCGCTAGATTAACCATCTCCATTCTCATATCTTCCTATCTGGGTGAATTGGTAGCCAACTTAAATTGTCTATTCACACATCTCTTACCATTTGTATGTCTTACCCCATTTCGTGGATATCAAGAAAAGGGTTCATATCTCTGCACTATGGTTAATAAAAATTATATGACATCGTATCAATATGCTTAACCTTGTAAATAACAATGTTAATTTACAAGGTTAAGCAGGTTTTAATTTAATCCCTTTTGTTATTCCTAATAACAATGTCAGTTATCAGAAATAATAATAGGGCAATATCTAGCATTCAACAAGAATTTATTCAGGACCACGAAGTTGCTCTAAGGGTTGAAAATCTTTCCAAAGTTTACGTTTCTTCGATGGGTAAGGTCATATCCCTTAGAAATGTCAATTTTACCGTTAACAAAGGTGAATTTGTATCTGTAGTAGGTCCTTCTGGTAGCGGGAAATCTACATTGCTGAACATGTTAGGCGCGTTGGATAGGCCGTCCTCGGGTAGAGTGTTCATTAATGGAATAAACATTTTCTCGCTAAATGATTCTCAGATTGCGACTATGAGAAATAACACAATAGGATTTATTTTTCAAGCCTATAACTTGATTAATAGGACAACTATTTTAAAAAACGTAGAGTTTCCTGGAATTACGGGCGGTATGAAAGATAGTGACAGAAGACGCCGAGCATTGAAGCTACTAGATTTTTTAGGAATCAAGGATAAGGCTAAGTATAAACCAAGCAACCTTAGCGGTGGTCAACAACAGAGAGTGGCTATAGCAAGAGCTCTAATGAATGATCCAAAGTTAATCCTAGCCGATGAACCAACCGGCAACTTGGATTCAAAAACCGGAGAGGATGTTTTCAATTTATTGATGCTGTTATCTCATAAATTTAAAAGGACAATAATCATGGTCACTCATAATCCAGAACTTGCGGCATCTACTGATAGAGCAATACACATCAGAGATGGATCTATAGAGAAGGAGGTCATTAACCTTGAAAGGTAACGGAGGAAATTATAGAACCTTCACTGTTTCTAAAGTACATAAAAATAGTCAAGGACATAAAAATCCCAAGAATAGTAGCAAAAATCTGAAACAAGTCTTTTTACTTTCTTTTGATGCTTTGAAGGAAAGGAAGGCTAGATCTGCTCTAACAATATTGATGGTTATTGTTGGTGGTGGTTTAATGATTGCAATTAACGGTATGAGTGCAGGCCAGAGTGCATTTGTAAATAAACAGCTAAGTACCTTAGCGCCCAACATTCTGACTGTTAGCTCAGGTCAACATGGATTTCGAGGACCATCAGGGCCACCAACTATCATCTTTAACTCTGGGGTAGTAAATAGGATAAAGTCATTGCCCTATGTACAACAGGTCATCCCTGAATATCAAGGACAGCTACAACTAAATGCAATGGGTAACATTCAAAATGCACAGGTCTTGGGAATGGATCCTACTAAACTCACTTTGATCTCGCCTTCCTTGCAACTTGTACCTGGTTCTACTGTTNAAGCCAATAATCCCACGGGAATGTTAGTGGGTGATAACATAGCCAATCCAGCAGGGTTGACAACTCCATTTGTTACGGTGGGTCAGACTGTAAGAGCAACTTATTCTTATGCGGATCCTACCACAGGTAAGCTACAAACAACATCAAGAAGCTTTGTTGTAACTGGAATAATGGCACCTACTGGCGATAACCAGATCGATAGAGCAGTAGTAATTAATGAAGTAACTGCTAATTCTCTATTCCATAAATCTGGGAAATATGATTCAATGGCTGTTGCTGCACTTTCACCTGATTATGTTAATGCGGTACAACAAGAGATCACTAACATATATGGCAGCAACAATATAGGAGTGATTACACCCAAAGCCATCCTGCAAACAAGACAACAATTTCAAAGTGGAAATAGCTCGTTTATACTTGATATTGCATTCATTTCGTTATTAGTAGGTACAGTTGGGATTATCACAACTCTCTACACATCTGTCAATGAAAGAATAAAGGAAATTGGAACCATGAAAGCTATCGGCGCAAAAGGTACTTTCATTCTTTCACTATTTATGAGCGAGGCGCTGCTTATTGGACTTATTGGATCGACACTGGGAATAGTGATGGGAGTAAATCTAGCTTATATATTAACAGGCTTTGCTCCATCCTCCCCAGGAGTGGCTGCGGCTCACATTACTCCTGTATTTATTTCAAATGATGTTTTTAATGTCTGGATTCTCTCAGTAATCTTAAGTCTAGCGGCAGGAATATTTCCGGCTTGGAAGGCATCACGCTTATCTCCATTGGAGGCCCTCAGAAGGTAAGGCTTGCTTCTTTAATGTTGGACTATTAGTGGCTAATGACGTGTCTCTGAATCCATCAACTAATAGAATTTGTGTAAGTGGGGGAAGTGACAGTGACTGCCATATAGGTTTTGTCATTAATGGCAACACATACACCAAGATACATACAATTCAGGTGGGAAATGATCCTAGTGGAGTCAACGAATAGGATGTGTGTTGCCAATAGTAGCATTCACCATTGATGTATGCGTCGCTGCTAGTTGTGCAGACTGATGGCTGGAATTTAACCAATCCCTAAGAGATATCATACGTAATTCTTAAGAGCCATCTGATTCCAAAGATGCGACCGACATGTAACTCAAATCACGTGTTGAGAATCTGATTTCGGCAATAATTGGCATCCCATGGTGATATTCAAAAGACTGATACCGTAAAGACTGCTATCTACCCTGGTGATTCTCGCAGTATTTTGAGTCTATTGATATGGCCTTCAGAATAACGGCAATATGTAACCTGAGATGATAAACTAGTTGTAAGTTGCTAGCTCAACTCTAGATTGGTTACCATCTTTAGTTACACGATATATTCTATCTACGAAACCCTCTAATTCACGTTCATGAGAAACCATTATTATTTGAGCAGAGTTCAATTCGGTAAGGACTTGTTTTAGCCTTACTAGTTGCTCTTTTCCAAAGCCATCAGTAGGCTCATCTAATATTAGCAAAGTGTTGTCCATACCAGCGACCTTTTTGAGCATAGTGTTTAGCGCGAGTCTATAGGCCAGTGCCACAGAAGTTTTCTCTCCGCCGCTCAAGCTATTAACGTTAATAGAATAACCATTTTGAATGATAATCGGAGTGAAGTTCGAGTCAATATCTACAGTTATTTCGCCTGTTTCTATTAAAATATTGAACCATCTTTGAAACAATTGTACAAATTCTTCATTTATGCTTTGAAGTACATGTCTTTCGATATCTTCGACAGACGGAATGAAGTGCTGCAATAACCAGTTGCTTACCTGTAGTAATATCAGCTTATTACTGAAACGATCTTTCTTATCTCTGACTTCTTTTCGGATATCATGTGAATTTGATTCCAAGAGTTTCAGCTCAGAGTGTATGCCTGAGATTTCCTGCCTAAGATTTGATATTTTGTTCTTTAATAATTCTAGTTCATTTTCGAATATCCCTAATTCCCTAATGGCATCACTATTGTTATCCAACATGCATTGAGTCTCCTGCAATCTCTGTTCATTCGAATTAATTTCTGTCTTTAGAATATCGATTGATTTTCTGACGACTTGAATTTCCTTTTCTACCTTTAACNTCCTTTTCGTCTCTTGTAGATTTTCAAGATATTTGAATTCTATACTTTCAAGCCCATAATTCGAAATTACCTGTTCTACCTCTGCATAATATTCTTTATCCTTGATCAGGGTGCCCATATCTCTAAGAATTTGTGCTAAAATATTTCTTTCTTCTATACAATAGCTTTCCTTATCGAGAATATCTCTTATTATGACTATTTTTGACTCTTTTCGCCCAAGACTCTTCTTTTCGTTTTGGATTGAGTCATTCTTCTCAACCAATTTGCCTATTTGACGTTGAAGTTTTTTCAGATTATCATCCTTGTATTCTAGATCGTGTATAAGGATATTGTTCTCTCGGGCCTCATGTTCACAAGTCGTAATTGCGTCCTCCAGATATCTCAGGTGCGCCTCTAAACCCTGTTTTTGCGTTTGATACTCTTCTTTAACCTTTGAAATATGATTAACATCCAACTTTTGCCTGCAAGTAGGACACGTAGCACCCTCTCCCATCTCGACCATGTCTCTGATGTCTTTTTGCTTTTTCAATAATTGCTCTTTAATAGCGGATTTCTCTGCTTTATTGTTCGCTATTCGGGATAAAATTTTCATCGATTCCTCCCGGAGAATCGGAAGTCTTGATATCAATTTTTTGAGATTCGATTCTTCCTCTTCTAGAATGCACAATTGCTCCATGGATTTCTCTTCTTGTTCAATTTTCTCTAATTCAGTATTCTTCTCTAACGTTAATCTAGTGATTTCAGATTCCAAATTCCTCGTCTTGTTATCTATGTTTTGTTCAAATTTTAGCCTCTCTTTATCAAGGCCATCATACTGTTTCAGTGACGATTCTAGTTGCTTCAGCTTTATCTTCTTTGATAGGTAATCTTCATATGCTGGCTTAAGCTGCTTGATATGAGCTTCACTAATCGCTATAGAACTCAAGTCTTCTTCGAGTATCTCTAATCTTTGTTGTTCTCGTGATAGAGAATTGTAGTTCCTTTTGATCGTTTCCTTCAAGTGAGGTACAGAAATTCGTAGTTCTAAGACTTGGGTCTCAATCGGTTTAAGATTGCCAATTTTTATTTCTAATTTGTCTGCTTGTTTATTTATCTCTGATATGTTATATTCTTTTTTTCCTAATTCTACTGTTAAATCGCATACTCTCTGTTCTAGTTCATGAAGTAATGTACCCTTTTCGTGTAGATCTTTGGTAATTTCCGAGCTAATACGTATTTCGCCATTAGCCCAACTAAGAAATATTTCTGCATTTTTTCTAATTGTACTATATTCTTCAATATTGAATGCCTTTCTTAGGATCTCTACCCTTTTTTCTGGCGCTTCTGAAAGTATCTGCTTCATCATTTCTTGTGGTGTGAATATGGCGAAGCGGTAAATCACGGACGTGGCTCTAGTTTGTACCTTTTCATTAATCTTAATTATCTTCAAAATTTTTGATTTCATCTCACTCACTGAATAATTAGTAATCACATTTTTCTCTACGATGTAACCCTCATCCTGCACTACTTTCTTATTATATCTAGTTATGCTTCTAAAGATTTGATAATTTTTGTTATTGATTAGAAATTCCAACAGAACAGACCCTTTTTTTTCTCCGTATCTGAGAAGGTTATTGCCATCTACATCGCCTAACCCAAAAAGAGCAAACTCTATCGCAGAGAGTATTGTCGATTTTCCACATCCAATATCCCCCTGGAAAAGTATTGTGCCACCAGGTATCTGTATTGTAGTATCTTTTCCGTAACTCCTTATATTATTTAAAACGATTTTTCTCAGGTGCATATTATTCTAAAAATTCAATCTCAAACTCCCATTATGGACCTTGCGTCACGAACGAGTCTTCGCTCAAAGTCGTTCAGAGTTTCGTTTTCAATTTTTTCCATTTTTAGAGAGTCTAACAGTTTTTTGGCAGTAAGCTCGCCGTGTTTTGATAAGAGTTTTGTGTTGATGAAATTTCTTATCTTCTCATCGGTTATCCCAGGATCCATCTTAAATAATGCCATTCTTTCTTCGAGGACTTTCTTTTCTATTTCTTCGATGTCGGACCCCAAGACTTCCATTTGGGTAATCTCTGGAGAGAGAAGGCTATTTCTGTTAATAATAGACACCAATGCGTGTTTTGCTAATAGTTTTTCTTCATACTTTGAGAAGTTTATATCCGAGCGCTTTCCAGATGACAACATTCCTTTAACCTTGATCAAAACTATTTTACCTGTTGGATCTTCCATGTGGTTTATTATCGATTCTATTCTATCATCGACCTGCTTAACCGTATTATTATTCGCATCAATGGTTTTGAATATGAAATCAACGATGTTAATCTCTATAAAGTTAGCATTTATCTTCTCGTTTTCACAATCATAATATATGATGTAGAAACCCCTCTTTTCGCCTTTTGCAGTACCTTCCAAGTCTGTGAAGGTGGAACCAAACAAAGGTCCAGGGTAGATAACCATATTTCTTCCTAGGGTATGATTATACTCAATCCTTCTATGTAAGTGACCCCCACCATAATACATGAATCCTTTTGGTAGCAACGATAATGAAATTGACCCACCATGGTCAATGTCAGCTGGAGTGAGTTCACTTATCGGCGCGTGAAAGAGAAATATCTTGATGCCTTCCTCAGATTCTAGCGACTCCATATCAAGAAGATGATAAAGTTCACTATCAAGTCCGACCTTTCTTCCTGACAACCCTGTTATTTTAAAAGACGTCTCTCTATCTCGAATAAATTTCAGTTTGATCTTGTCTTTTATTTGTTCAAATTTAATAGGCTTTATAAACAGTCCTGCACTGTGAAGTATATCTATAATTGATACTGAACTCACAGAAAAATCATGCGAACCATAAATCATATAGATTTCAATTCCATTTTTTCTCGCTTGAATCAAGATATCCACTGCACGCTTAACATGATCAAGATCAGGTACATTGACATCAAAAAAGTCACCTGTGATAGCAATAAAATCAACTCTTTCTTCTACACATATGGTTATGGCCTTCTGGAACGCTTTGATATTGATTTCCTTAAGTCGTGGATTTCTCCACGCGCCGAGGTGACAATCTGTAATGTGTGCAAACTTACGTAACACTTACGAAATTCCTCCTACTTTAAAAAATGAATTCTTGGATACACTATTACCAATAATGTCTTCAAAAAGCGGTATCTTGATTGGAATGGCAAATCTGGTCAAGTTGGAACTTACGATGGCTTCCCCTTTATCCAAACTAGCTATATTTCGATCATCTGATGATTGATCTTGTGAGGTACTTTGAACGAAACACGATTTCAACTATGGATCGGTAAAGAATTGATCGTCCTTTTAAATATTAATGAGGTTGAATGCCTAGCTTGAGAATCAAAATTAAAATATTGTATTCAGAGACAAAACCCTGATCTCGTGGAGAGAAAGCGGCAATCCTTGAATAAACGAATCGAATTTGGATATCGGGACAATGGGTACACCTTCCACAATTTGTAAACCCATAGGATACAGAGTTAATACTATTGGGATAGCCTGAGAAATATTTCGTCTACACTTAAGTAATTCAAGCGACCTTTTAGCTTGATTCCTTGCATGGTGTAACATTAAAGAAAGGTGATTTTTCTTCCAATGCTTACAATCGGCTACTATCGCTAGGCGAGATTTATGATTCACTCCAACCACATCAATTTGCATTCTATATGGCTTTGAAAGATAGATATTACACTCGGACAAGTAGCCGGACAAACTAAGAAGAGATGAAGCGAACGCCTCGAAGTCCTGCCAGCTTAATGCTCTAGAAATGGTTTCTAAATCGTTACCATTTTGAAGTGCAAGGATTGCGAGTCTCATTCTATCTGATTTGGAAAATGAATATCTGTAATCGGATTGCTGTCCGATCTCCTTTCTTATCAAGTAATCTAATACATTTCTTGCTGCTGTCCTTCCCCTGATCCCGGAGCTTGCTTGAAATTCCGTTAAAGTCAAAGATGGTCTTAAGGCCTTGAGAGCAATTGCTAATATAGCACGATGCACGAGATGAATATTGTGATGGCTTATTTGAATTAGTATGCAGACTTCTAGTCTGTCGATACTCTTGCTTTCACAATAGTATTAACATAATAAGATTGAATGTATTTTTATTGATAAATATCTTGCATTACTTGGCATAAATTTTACATAAATGCTTTTTTTCGGATACGATACATTCTGCAATTCGATAAGGCGTATACTCCAGTTGCCCAATATATAAGAGACAGACACAAAGTGAACGTAGCCTTCTTTTCTGATGTACAATATCCAGACCCAGAGGCTGCTAGTTGTAAGTGGTGTCACGAGGTTTTGATATCTGCAGACGACGGATCCAACAACATGTGCCAGAGATGCGGCGTTAAGGTTCCCATAGTACCTGTTACTAGTCAGAGTCAAAACCAGAATCAAAAAAGTGAGTCAAAGTCGAAACTGAAGCAAAGAGATTCCTTAGAGAACAAAAGTTTTATCATAAGTCCGGATGTCCAACGGGATAGGAAGCGAAAGTCTGAGATTGAAGGCCCAGAAGATCTGTCAGCACTAAATTACGTTAGCGGGCGACTACTGATATGATTGTTTATGCTTCAGCAGTTTACGTGAGCGACATTGAGAACAGTCTGCAGAAGCACAGTATGTCGAGTAGTGACTCGTTAAATTCATTGAGACTTGCGCTATCATTTTATGAATATACTTGAGGTTACAATAGGCTAGTTAATTCGAGACAAAAAGATAGGAGGTTGACTAAAAGGGTTGTTACTTATCAACTACAGGCAACATTAACAAAGGGAATCGTTCCTCGTTCTCCACTCGCAGTGGCGTACTGCACAGTTACGCCAGCTCCACATGACCCACTTGCTGTAAACGCGGTAGGGGTCAGTTGGTTGCCGCCTAGACAAACCTTATCTTGAGAAATAATACCAGCAACCCTAAAATTGTTTGGAGATATCTGGGCGTTGGAGACAGTTCCAATAAGAGCTCCACTCAAATGAGAAGAGACGAAAAAGCTTCCAGATGTTTGGCCAGTCTTCTGTTCCCTATTCGCCGTAATAGATATTTGAGCCCCGAATATTGGACCCCCATTCGGACACGTGACTGTTCCGGAACAACAACCACTGGCTTGAAGTACCTTAATGATGGCCGCGTTTGCATTATTTACTGAGAATGCAGATGTTGCTAGTGCTAAAGTCAAAGCTATTAGAACTCCCCCGAGCAATAGTTTTTTTTCATTGTACTTATAGAGTACATCAGAAGTTTCTACTAGAGACAACATAATAAACTTTTTAGCAGATGATTCTAACTCTCTTCAAAGGTCATCCTCCTAGATTGGTAAAATGGTGCAAATACCCCATTATACCAACAATCTAGCCTTAACGTATTTCTTCCTCGATAGCATTGAAAATGAAGACTTATCCGCCAAGATGTCACAAGTAGACTATCATCAACAGGCCGACTACGAGATACATCGTGAAAAGGCCGAAAAGGAACGTCTAAAAAGACTCATATACGAAGCATCAGACAGCCAAAAAGACTGGGTTGATACATTCAAAGATGGAGAAACCAGAAGGTATAGGTTTGTGTATGATGAAAGGACAAATCACAAACTGAAGCACTTCAAAGAAGGCGATGAAGGAGTAATGAAGTATCACTTCTATGTACTGAACCTAGATAACCCAGATCAGCTAAAGTACGGCCATGATCAGGAATTCCTTCTAGCGGAGACACACGCACTAGCAGTTTTGCGCCAACTTGATGCGGGAAACTATGACCTCGAAATCACTAGGCACGGAAGTGGAAACTTAGACACATGGTATGAGGTAAAGCCGATATCAGCTTAGTTATAACCTGAACCCTTACTGCTGCTCCTAGTAACCTATGTTATAACAGTCAGAGCCGAACGGACGCAGCATCAGGCTTAAGAGTCTGCATGACATAGTAGGCGGTAAGAATGGCGTCCGGCGCTCTGGCTCTACTTGAAGGTCACAATTACATAAACTTGGAGACATTCAAAAAAGACGGCAGGGGCGTGGTTACACCTGTCTGGTTCATGGTAGACAGCCAAAACGTAATAGTCGTAACAAAAAGCGACACGGGAAAAGCCAAGCGGACGAAGAACAATGCTGCGGTCAGGATTATGCCATCTGGTTTTAGCGGCGAACCCAAGGGAGATTGGATTAAAGGGACGGCAAGGTTTGCTAATCCGGATGAAATGAAAAGAGCGTTTGAACTCCGGGGCAAGAAGTACGGCTCTAGTGAAGGGTTGGCTAGTTCTCTTTCATCTTATAGCGAATCAGGACGACCAGTAGCGATTATAATAACCCCTGACTGAGATATATTATACCTACTACCTACAATCTACTATTGTTATGCTAGAAACCCTTACCCATAGGGTGCATAGCCGAGCCGTAGTAGGGGTGGTCGTGATTGTGGCCTTATCGCTTGGTGGTGGTGGACTGCAATCACTACCACATGTTTATGCACTTAATAATAGCACAAACGAGTCGAAATTCTTACCTGTACCAACATGCACCTATGATCCTGTGATTGTTTGTACAATGCCGCCACTTACACATGCGATACCATGTGGTGACAATCCTGCAACACCATGCTTACCACCACAAAATAGGACATCTGAGGGAGCTCTAGGTATTGGGGTAAATCGGACGATACCGCCACTCAATGGCTCATTACCATGCAACAACGAGAACAGAAGTATCAGTCTGGCACAAAATCAAAGTAGCCTAGCCAATAATGTCACTAACGGAATGATACCAATTCCTCAAATGTGTCCTCCTGGGAGCAATGAAAGCATGCAGGGGTGTGGGAAACAGGTATACTCGCTTGATAATTTCACTGGTCCTCACTATCAGATGCCATGCAAGGACTCCCCTAGTACTATGTGTTATTATCCAGCACCATCAACACAACAACAACAACCACAACCACAACGAAATAGTACTACTATCTTCGGCTTCGGCTTACCGTCGTTTGCTAAGACTCACAATAACATAACAACGAATGAACCAATAAGGTCAGGTGCTTGTTTAGATGACCCTGCGGTTGCTTGTAGCCCTTAAAGTGGAGTTAAGGGACTGACTGACTTATATGCAGGCAGACAGACAAACAAACAAACGGACTGCAACTAGCTATTGACTGAGGCAGGTTGTTAGGGTTAGAGACGATGTTAGCAATTACAATCCGCTGTTTGTTTTGATACGTTCCGGATGGCTAAGGTAAGTACCACAACTATATGCATTTAAACCTGGCTAATAGGGAGATTTAAAACCTAGTATAACTTATCTAAATATTGATTTGCCAAAGAGGCTGTTTGTAATCGGAGTGGGTCCAGGCTCTCCAAAATATCTGACGGAGGTCGCGAAGGATGCTATTAGCAAATCTCGCTTTGTGATAGGATATAAATCTACTCTGGATATAATAAAGGATGTAATAGATAGACATGCTCAAAAGATTTCTGAAATCACTATGGAGAACCAAGAAATTGTTTATAACGAAATCTACAATAAAATGACTACAAGTGATTACTGTACCGTACCATTTACTGGCGACGTGAATTTTTCTGAATCTGAAGTCGTTGACCGCCTTCTTGAAATTTTTGGTGATGACAATGTTGAAGTCATTCCTGGAATTAGTTCAGTCCAAATAGCTGCAGCTAAATCCAAAGTGCCAATCGATAAGGCACACATAATTACATTTCACGTGAGTGGAGACATAGAAGGCAAAAAATTGGAATTACTTAACGCTTTGAGGGATCTTAAGAGCATTATATTACTACCTAGGCCATGGCCTAGTAACCCGGCGAAGAATTTCATGCCTTCAGAAATTGCAACCTTCTTGAGAAAAAATGGAGTTGACACATCAAATTTGAAAGTTTACGTGTATGAATTCTTGACCCACGACGACAGAGAGACCTTGTTTCAGGGTAGAGTCAGCGAACTAGAAGGAAAGTACTTCGATGCTTTCTCAGTCATGGTAATCGACCAAGTAATTCGCAGGACCTATTTACAGTTTGATTGAAGACTTGAAGCTGTAAGTAGCAAAGCGGAAATTATAACAATATAGAAAGCCTAAAAAGATTCTATATATTATTAGCTCTATCTCATAGCATAATAACCAATCTATATTGTTCTAAGGATTATAGACATAGATAGCTGATTTGTCTGGGTACCTACTCCTAGCCTATGAATCCATGTAAAGAAAATCTGCTTAGATCCACTATATTAGGGCTTCACGTCAGTAGTTCCACAATTGTCTTTAAATACTTACTATGGCTTTGAATATTATGCCGATAACAAATGAATCTGTTGGCATGTCTAGCAGCTCTTCGACAAAGTATTGTATCGAATGTGGCGCCCGGATGTCGAAGCCAGCACGTACATGTCCTGCCTGTGGAGAGACTCAAGTGTGAATTTCAAGTAACTTCACTTACTTTTTTGTGTTGATTTATTGCTCTAATTGAATGTCTTCTTCGGCGTCTGGTCTTTTTTTTATACTACAATATATGATTGATTATATATTAGGTACGGAGTGAGTACCACCAAACTGTGTAATGATCTGCCATTCGATTATTGCGCCTATAAACAATATCAATATAACAATTCCAACTTCAACTAGGGTAGGAATAGTAAATTCTCTCCATGGCCTTTTCTTTATAAGTTGATAAATGAACAATCCGCTCCTTGATATTGCAATACCATAAGCGAACACTTCCATAATCCCAAAAGGTGTAATTAGGATCAACAGAGGTGGTACATTGTCAAGAGCAGAGTGTTCTGCTATTGCTGTAAATATCATCCCTGTATTAAATCCAACAAATCCCCCTATCCCTATCCCAGCCGCAGGCAAAAACATCCCAAGAGCGATTCTGGCATTATTAACGAAAATTCCGATTTGATCTATGCCCTTAATTTGTTCTGCGAAGTGTTGTCTTAAGTCGTCTGCTTGTTGCTTGTTAATATGGACAGCTGCCCCGGCAGAATAGGCAATCAAAAAAGCAATAATACCAAAAGCTAGATAAATTATGCGCCGTCTTATCCTAAAATACAATACCTAAAAAATAACTTAATTTGTTATTATAACGTTATTGAACTGCCCTCCTGTGATCATATCCTTCAGTAGAATAGTAGAGGAGTTATTGGCTTAAATATTCGACAACCTATATCAATGAAATATGTCATATGCACATCCCGAAGTTCTCACGGATACCCAATGGGTAGCCGACAACTTGAATTCAGGGAAAATTCGAATAGCTGAGGTTGACTATGACCCTCGGTCCAATTATTCTTTGGGTCATATACCTGGTGCAGTCCTGTTTGATTGGAAAAAGGATATAAATGATCCAATAAGTCGAAATATTCTAAGCAAACAAGCTTGTGAGCAATTATTACAAAAAGCAGGGCTTGACAATGATACAACTTTAATTCTTTATGGAGATTTTAACAATTGGTTCGCAGCATTTGCATTCTGGGTCTTCAAGTACTACGGCTACGGCGACGTCAGAATAATGAATGGAGGTAGGAAAAAGTGGCTGATAGAGGATAGACCTGTAAACAAAGAAATCCCACAATATTCAAAGGGAAACTTCAATGCATCAGATGCTGACAATAGTATAAGGGTATTTCTCGACCATGTTAAAGATTCATTGGAGAAGATAAGCGAGAATGCTGTGGCTATGGTTGATGTTCGAAGTCCAAAGGAATTTTCTGGGGAAATTCTAGCTCCTCCAGAATATCCAACAGAACATGCCCAAAGAGGTGGTCATATCCCAGGGGCAAAAAACATCCCATGGAGTCAAGCGGTCAATGATTTTGATGGCACCTTCAAATCAACAGATGAGTTAAAGAGAATTTATGAATCAAATGGCATAACTCCAACCAAGGAAGTTATAGCGTATTGTAGAATAGGTGAGAGGTCATCACACACATGGTTCGTTCTAAAATACCTGCTTGGTTATCCAAACGTCAGAAATTATGATGGTTCGTGGACTGAATGGGGTAACATGATCAATAATAGCATAGAGAAGTAGAAACACCTTACAGACGACAATCCCTCGTTAGGATATGATACGTGGATCTTTCAAAGTATCTGTGACATATTCATCTTTCATACTCCTCTAAACTCATTCATATTATTTACATTTTATCACAACATACGCCGACGAAGCCATAGTAATTCCTAAAAAAAACTAGATTAGAACTCCTAAAGGCAGAAATATTATCTCTATATAAAAATTCGAAGGTCAGGTCCATTTTTCGTTTTAAGTCAGTACAATTAGTCGCTAGTTGATAGGTTTCTGTCCTTAATAGCTTGATTAGTCTTTAACGAGAACCCTCTAATTTTCTTTGCGCGACAAGCTCTATATCCTGCAATAGGCTTGATTCGAGACCAACTTTATAGATATTTCAGATAATTCGTTTCTGGATCTAGTAGGAAGATATCATTTTGCATATTTTTTGAATATCCCTGTATGATGTCAATCTAGGGGGTTTTTTTTAAGTAACTGTGTTTTCACGATTTGCCTATTGGTAACGCCTCCGAGAGCTTTTAGAATGTTGGAATTTGAAGATAATCTAATTATTCCTGCTCCTAGTAGATCCAACTAGAATCTAGATTTCAATCTTAAATCCTGCGTAGTTAAGAGCGTTTTAAACCATCTTGGTATGCCAACCAGCAGCATAATTTAAACCACTAAGAAGGGTAGATAGATACGTATATGTCTATAGCACAAAATGTTGCCCCCTTATGAAGGTTATCAGAACCCTTTAATCCTCTATATGATATAAGCGAGATCAACATTATTTGTATGATAGTGGCTATCATTGCAATAATTACTATATCACATCCAAATCTGTTTAGAAATAAAACCCTCAGTTAAAGTAGGAGATTGTCCAATTGCTAGAAGCAATCTTATTATCGGAATCAAACAAACCATAGTAATAAAGGAATATTCATCCTTAAGCGATTTTTGCAAAGCATAGTGTCATTGTCGCAAGAGATGCCAAATTTAGAAGTACAATATTGTCTATAATCGGTCGCTCAGAGGGCCACCTATAAGACTAAAATTGAAAAGACAAAAGATGCCTTTGGCCGAATTGTTATATCTTGATGGTCATATTCCAATCCAGACACATTTCTAATCTGTTTTAAAAATATGTCTATAAGGCAGTTAAGGTTAAGCTATTACCTTACTAATTGAGTTTGATAGTGGCCAAATACGAATGTTCAATTGAATTCCATGTTGGGTATGTGTCAACCTTGGGCCATCTAATTGATCTTTTAGAGGAATTGCAATTGCCATCTAATACAAGTCATGATGGCTGCTGAGCTGAGCGTGGGTTCCTGTCCTTAGCTTCTAAAAGGACCACGAGTCTGCCAGTAAGGGTTGCTTTGATGTTTATAAGTTGTAAACCTATTTTATCAAGTTCATTTATGAAATGAGCGTTCATCACCTTTGTTTTCAACTTGAATCGTCCTGTTTCAATTTCTTGATCTAGACCTCTAATATCGATACCTATCATTTCAATTTGTTTATGCCATCTAGCTATTTCTTGTTCTGATTTGTCTTGGTTCATGATTCCAATGTTAATGCTAGCTAATCACTATTATTAGTTATATTTCATGGCAGCTATATACTATGAACCCCACCACACATCCGTAACCTCACTAACTGATAGTAGCTTGTTTGAATGTCTGATTGCGTGTTTAATTGACCATTAACTACTATATTATNTTTGCCCATATTGTGACTACGGCTAAATTCTCTCAAACACCCAAAGTCGTGGCCTGTCTGTCTGCTGTTTAGTTATTAAACTATGTGGCACATATCATGGTAATCAACCTAAACAGGTTCAGGCGCCATATGTGTTCACTTTATACACTAGTCCGACCTGCCGCACCACACACGTGACCCTAACACCAATCTCTATTTGTTATCTGCAGAAGCAGGCGAATACTTGACTTTTGCATTCACATGCACTCCTCTCCGCAGATTGCAATCCCTGTAACAATTGAGAGTAAAAGACGCCCCACCTGTAAAAGTATCTAAACTCCGGTTAGCAATTCCATTAAGATGTCCACATGCTCCACTAGTGAGATTACGTTGGAATAACANTATTGCAGCATTTAGTTGAGTATAAAGTTTGGTCTATTCCAAAAGAAAGGTGCATACCCTGTTTTAGTTGAATCAATTGCTGTGTTGCTTGCATTAAAGTAGTGGAGGACTTACCTGTTCCTACATCCCAGAAGAATGGAACGGATGGAGTTGGAATCACGCCTGGGGATGTACCAGAAACGAAGGAGGAGTTTTGTCCTGGTGAGAAGTTGGGACATGGTTTTGATCCTGTGCCACCCATGCAACAAGGCTTGATATTAATCCTGTCTAGGTTTACACGTAAAAGCAGTATAGGACTGGGAGAAGAAAATGTAAATGTTAGAGGCAGAGCTAGTTGAAGAATGAGTCGGTACATTATTTCCGTTGCCGTCAAGCGCACTAGTAGTCGTTATCCGTCCGGCTATTAGCCTCTTTTAATAATGTGCCGTATGGAAGCTTAGAAACGCCTTAAAGTAACTACAGCAGGATTGGAATAATTGGAACTTTTCCCGCGTTTTTATGAGTCTGAAGGTAGTATATACTATAGTTTGTTTCTGCAGTTATGAAATGCAAATATACTCTCTTAAACAATATACACTCATGAACTTTCGCACGAATACAATTGCAGCAATAACAGCAATAATTCTGCTTGTGTTGATAGTTGGGTTGTCATTTCTTGTAGTAACTCTGCATCCATATAATTAGTACTTACAGATGAATGACATTTTTTGCATTACGGTTCTTGCCCCATCGGTTTAGCCAAGTTGTCAAAAATGTTATATAATAATCGTGCCATGCGAAGCTAGGTAAGTACGCTACACCTACTATACTTGTATCTACTTATCACCAATTGGCAAGCTGAACGAGAACGTAGCTCCGTGATCTAGATTATTTTTTCCCCATATCTCACCTCCATGAGCGTCTATAATCTTTTTACAAATATACAATCCTAATCCTGTTCCTTTTTCTGATTTGGTTACAAATTTTGTAAACAACAGAGGCATAATTTGAGGATCTATGCCTGAACCTGAATCCTTTATTGAGACTATAGCGACGTAACTCTTTCTGTTCTTCAATTTTTCAATGGTTATTGAAATAGTACCAACCTTTGTAAAATTGAGAGCATTACTAAGTAGATTAGAAATTACTTGTTTGATCCTGCCCTTATCTATGCTTACCAAAATAATGTTATCACCAGATCTTATATTTGAATCGAATTGTATTTTGATAAGTTTTGGATCGGCTTGGTTTTCGACAGCATCTTCTACTGCATCTTTAATAACGCTCTTCAAATTAACAAGCTTTCTATTTAGAGTTATTGATTTACTTTCGATTCGAGCTATGTCCAATATGTTATCTGTGAGTTCTTTCAATCTTCTTGCATTTCTTATAATGACAGACAGATATTCATCATATACATTCGTGCTTGTGATATTATTTTTTTTAGAACGAAGGATTTCAGCCAAGCCGAGTATCGGCTGGATAGGAGTGCGCAGTTCGTGAGCGGCTGTATTTATGAACTCCTCCTGCAACCTATCATGAATTTTTAATTTTTCATAAACTTTACTAACTTGTTCATAAAGTTCTGCTTGTTTCCAAAGGCTTTCAAACATAGAAACATAGGGCAACACCCCTGATATTCTATTCGTAAAGATTCCCAATCCCATTGCTTCGTAAGAAGTTTTCTTTGTATCATCCTTTAACTCAACAACTATTGAGGTTTTTCTGTCCACAATAAGTATTGTTACTTGCGTTTGCAGGCCGCTTACTTGCGTTTGCAGACCTGGTTCAATATAACGAACTTCGATGTTTGGATATCGCGTTAACATATTTACTGATTCTTCAATTTGCTTAGATTTTGGTGTCAGAATTCGAGCCTTTGCTTGTCTCCCCACTACAAGTTCCTTTAATGACTGAATTGACCCTAATTTCTCCTGACGATAGTAAGCATTAGCTGATGAAAATAACATGAGGATCTCATCTTCTACTATTCGTCCAATTTCAAGGCCAATTTTTTGGATTTCGACTGGGTCTTGGATAACCTTAATTGTATCTGACTTATCTATTCCCATTTCAATATCGATTTCCTTAATTTCTGCTCCAGTCGGAATTGCTTTGTCCCAGAATGGGTCAGAAACAAATTGTGGTTCAATTAAATCTTTAAATTCATCGCCGTAGACACTTCTGAATCTTTTATACATATTAAGACATTCATTTGTATCAAATTCTAGAGAAGTACCATCAAAAACCTCTGTATAAATGGATAAGGATGACTTTGGGTCTTGATCAATAATTATCTTCCCACATAGTGCGCATTTTATATCCCTCCCATTGTTTGTTTTCACACTACAGTCCTACTCCAGAGATGAAAACTGGTACAAATATGAATCCCTCACTTCTCCCCAATAATACCTTAACGATTGTACTTTCTTTTAATATTTACTTGGCTGAAGTTGTTTTTTTAAAAAGAGACCCGTTGTGTAAATTGAGAATTATGGTCTGCGATCTTCCCCAATTAAATAATAGTCTAGAAATCCGGATATAGTACTTAAAGCTACTCTTACTCACCTCAGAGTAAAATCGAATCGATATTGTAATTACTCGTTGAGGACAGCAGGTTACAAAAATATGTAAGGCAATAATATATTAAAATCTCACTAAATATACAATAGAGGATTCCGAAATGAGTAGTGATGGACTGAAACAATTTTCGAATAAAAAGTACATAAATCTTGAAACTCGTAGAAAGAGCGGTCAATCAATAAGAACACCTGTTTGGTTTGTTCAGGATAGGGAAACAATCTATGTAAGGACAGACAGAAAATCTGGCAAAGTAAGACGTGCACGAAACAATCCCAATGTGCGTGTAGTTCCCAGCGATATCAGAGGCAAGCCTAAAGGTGAATGGATTGATGGTACAGTTAAGATCATGGATGACTTCGAATCAATGCATGCCAAAAAATTGCTAGACCAAAAATATGGTCTAAGTGGAAAAATGCTCGGCATAATGTACAAAATCAGGAAAGTGGACTTTGTGGTTCTTTCAATTCGTTTCGATGCCGACAAAGGTTTATAGTAGATAGGTACGAAATGATATTAACTATAATATTTATTAGATATAATACACCTTTCAATATGCGGTAAGATAAAACATTCGATTTGAAATTAAGGCAGTCATATCTCGTACCCAACTCTGTCATACCTTACCCCTCTGACAAGTCATATGACCATGTAAGAGAATGATCATTTTAAGTTTCAATTTTAAAATGAAATATACTAGCCTTGTTGTTAGAAGTATCTCTTTATCTCGTAGATCCTACGTACTATCTAGCATTTGAGAAAATTATACCCCAATTCTAAATGCAATTGCCATTACACGATACTAAATGCTACTGCTCTTGTAGGGGTTCCGTCTACGCCTTTTAGAGGTAGTGGCATACAAAAAAGAAAAATTCTCACTCCAATAGTTCTTCGGAGGGTTGAATTAAGATTTTCAATAATCCCAACTCCACCAGACAACAATTTCTTGTGAGTCATCCCTTCTTTAAATCCGTATTTTTCCACGCTCAATGTATCTATTCCAACACACTTAATACCATGATCAACAATCCATTTGGCGCCTGATAGCTCTAAATATGTAAATTTATTTCTAATCGATTCATCAATTGCCCACCTTTCACTTGTCCCGGTATAAAGAAGAACAATGTCCTTTTTGCTAACCGAAGTAGAATGAATTTCCAGGTCAATATCAGTAATACCCCCTCCGATTTGGACATTTGTCATGTCAAGTGTTATTGCTTCTCCTATGAATTTGTCTAATGGTTCGATATCAATACTGTTTCCGTCGGAAATGAAGTGACTCTGAGCGTCCACATGGGTTCCAGTATGCGAACCCAATACCATACGAGTGACATTGACGTTTTGTTTTTCTATAGTAGCAATTGGTTCAAATTCTGGCTGTGGATCACCGGGATAGATAGGCATATCTTCAGTGATCAAGTGAGTTAAATCGTAATAGGAATTTCTTGAAATCGTGACAGTGCTATTGATATTTCTGTTTTTTGAGTCAGGAGCCCTTTCTCTTTTCTCTTCCATAGGTTTTTTTCATAATCAGAATAATTAAATTCTTGTGTGTTTCTAACCATTGGTTCTGGGGTTAATTTTTTTATGTCCAGAAAGGATGAAACAAGTGAACTATTCGCACGTAGCAGGAATCATAGCAATGTCAATCTGGAGGAATTCCAATACCACTGTCCTTTATCATATCTATCACTAGTGCAGCAGTCCAAGAAAATGATTTCCCACCCAGACCTCTTCCGGTAAAGGGATCATAATATTCTCTAAAACCATGATTGGTGGCTAATTCAAATATTCCTTGTCTAATGAGTTCTGCGCCATCATTATATCCGTACTTTAAGAGGCCTAACCATATCATCCAGTTCGTATTGACCCATACTGGACCTCTCCAATATGTCAGATGTTTAAAATATGGTTCATTGATTTCTGTACTAGGCAAAGCAGGTGTATGACACTTCCCTTCTCCGCATGAGCGAGCATGGGTTATCCATTTTATAAATAGATCAACCTGATCTGACGGTATCAGACCTGTGTAGACAGGGATAAGAGATGAGATAGTTCGCTTTCTTATCCAGTCTTTACTAATCAAATCATAATTGCAAAATAGCAATTCCTCTATGCTGCCTAAAATTTGGTCACTTGCAGGATGAAAATACTTGTAATAGTTTTCTTTTGTTCTTGATATCCATTCATTTATCTCCAGGGTATCTACCCCTAATATATCAGCAATCTTGATGAGGTACTTGTTCGCAATATAGAGGATGCTACTAAACACTGTTCCCTTAATTTTGAACGGAAAATTTTCGTACATCCTATCTTCATCGTAGTTATATTGTTTCATTAGTTCAATCATGTATATGAATTTGTTATACATATTATCACTAGGAATCGTATTCTTTGCACCTCCGACTGCGATAACATCCAATCTTTCAAATTTCAGTGTTTTCTGTATTTTTATTCTTGACAATGCGTCATCCCACACAGGAGAATCATCAAGACCTGATTCCCATGGATGAAAAATAGTTACTAGTCCTGATTTCTCAGGGTCACGGTACGTCAACAAATAATTATGAAATTTCGTAAGTTTAGGGAATATTCTGCTTAGGAATTCTTTAGCCTTGGTCTTTTCTTCAGTATTTTTATATATGTAGTAGCAAGCAATCGCGTGCACAGGGGGCTGCGTCATTCCTGATGTCCCGATTTGTTTTGGAGCGTTTGGTGATCTTGATATGTCATAAAAGTCAGCGGCAGGGAAGTAGGATTTTTCCTTTTCATTAAACACTATATGTGGGACCATTCCATTAAGCCATTGAGCATCAAACAAAAATTCTAGTTCTTTTATTGCCCTATCGATGTTGAAGTAAGAATTTCCAATGGCTATAAATGCAGCGTCCCAGCTCCACTGGTGTGGATAGAGTGTGGCAGCAGGAATCGTATACTTACCTGTCCAATTTCCATCTAATGTTTTTTTTGCGTCTTCAAGAACTCGATGTAGATTCATGTTCTATTTCCCAGCGATATCAAGAATGATTTTATTCAGTTTTGCTACTAGCATATTTTTTCCATGGACTGTAAAATACGGGATATGTGATAAAGCTTTTCATCATCCTAAAACTCCTTCGAACTGCTTAAAAGACTAATTGAGAATTCAATTCTTTTCTAACTCGCACATTCATCACGGCATCAATGATTATCACATGTTTCTTATTCTAATAAACCATTTCATTTTTGTGACTACATCCCATGAAACAACCTTTAGGTAGAATATTAGACAGAACAATATAGCACCGGACCATAATAGGTCGCACTATTAGAATTACTTTGTGTTTCTTGGTTGTGCGAGTTCAAAAAAATTCTGTCTAATATCGCTACCTATTCTTTTGATAATCTATAAGTGAGAAATCGAAAATTTCAGGTTTTGAAATATTATGACCACATCACCTCTAATGTCCTTTGGAAGGTTTCTGAATCATGTAATGTCAATCATACCTTTCCTAGTGCATACTATGATGTTCATGGTAAATGTTTATGGTAATTGTCTTGTATCGTAGTATGATTAGATCATCGTTAACTACCGAAGCTAAAAAATGAACAAAGTCTTAATTCAATAATAATACAATTTTGTACTATAAAATAAGAGTACAGTTGCATACTAATTCCCTATCCCCATACCTTGTTGGATTATTACTGAATTCATATTAGGTTTCTCACTATTATGACTATTTAAAATGCCAGTTGCTTCATGCGTTAATTTCACAAGTCTCAACATAGGTATCAAATTGATAATGTTTAATACATATCTTTCTAACTTACCTACCTTTCAACAACTACCACAGAATAATTTTTCGGGGTGAGATGCGAGTTGTGAGAATCATGCTCACGGCATGGGCAATGCCAAGGATAAAAACGTATTAGGCATGCTAAATAGGAGTAAAGCTAGAAAGGGGAAAAATGAATTTTGATTCTCCCAAATTGAGTTTAAGGGTATTCATGAAATATTCTCCACTTATCGTTCAATGGTTCTCTTGCATGATAAAAGAGATCTTCAATATCACGGCCTTATTATAGAAATTATTAAATCCCCCCTAAGTGCTGACGCTGCCCTTCATTGTGTTCCGAAGTGTGAGCAAAATTAGGATACAGAGTCATCCCGCCGTCAACATAAAATGATGCACCTGTAACGTAGCTCGCCTTGTCTGATGCTAAGAATTCGACCACATTTGCTACTTCCTCAGGACTTCCAATTCTTCCAACAGGTATTTGTCTTAGAACTTTGTCTAGCTCTGCCTTATTCTCTTTAAGCTCTAGGTTCATATCTGTCTGAATTGCTCCTGGCGCTACTAAATTTACTCTAATATTGCATTTGGCCAATTCTAGTGCCATGGTTTTTGTCATCATTTCTACACCTGCTTTAGAAGTAGCGTATGGGACATAGTGAGGCTTGGGAATTGTTTGATGAACTGATGATATGTTAATTATACATCCCCCCTGTGGAAGCTGTGTTTCCATAAGCTTGGCCGCCTCTCTACTACATACAAATGGTGCCGTAAGGTCAACTCCAATTATCTTATACCATTCTTCCGTGGTGGTATACTCAATAGGTATGTCATCTTGTATTCCTGCGTTGTTCACTAGCACATCAATTCTACCGAATTCTCTATTAGCTTCTTGTATGAGTCTAACACAATCAGCTTCTTTTGAGATATCTGCCCGAATTGCAACTGTTGCACAACCTACTGCTCTTATCTCCTCTTCCACTTCACGTATTTCATTCATTTTTCTACCGTTTACAACTATTCCTGAATAGTTCTTTGATTTTGCAAATGCCACAGCAATAGATCTTCCTATTCCTTTGCTAGATCCAGTTACGATTGCAATTTTACCTTCATTTTGGCGCTTATTGTTACGCCTATTGGTGTTAGACATCATTCATTTATTGATGTTATCGAAAATGTAAATGTTATTTACCTTTTTTTGTCCTTGGGCTTTTTCTATACTAGCCAGAGATATCAGCTATTGAAGTATTGTCAGTTTACTTATTTTTTAATTAAACATAAGCAATCCGGCATGAGGCTTGGCATAGAAATTATCAACTATTAATATCAATCTTCAGGCGGAAAATGTATAGGTAAACCGTGTCGAGAAATTAGTCTGAGAATATCTCTTCAATAAGTGTCTATGCTCATAATTGCAATGTGAATGTTTAGTTCAGGTCCTGGTTGCCTTAGATCTAATTAATCTCCTTTGAAGAGGATGGAATTTCAGATTACATCATTAGAGGCGTGTCCATTTTATTGATGGATACAACTGATTCTCCTGCAGAAAAAGCGGTATGCACAATTCGGGCATACAGGCTTACTAAGTTTTGGAGAATATTCTAAATAAAAGTTAAAACATTTCATTCCTTTATGCTCATAGAACGAGAGATCAGGGCTATAATTATTTGTTAATTTTACGTAAGATCGAAATACCAAGACATGAATGGATTAGTGGCTAGGATATTATATGACACACAATAGCTCAGTGGAATGGCTCCAGTCTCGGTTATAACTGTCGATTGGATTTCTCAAGCCTTTAACAGTCGATCGATCTTGATGATTTGTACTTCTGTGAGCAAAATTATGTCTCGGCACATATCTACAATTGGGTATGACGAGCTTAATCCATAATTGAATGGAAAAAACCCAAATCGATTTAATTAGTCATATGTTTGGTGACTAACACACTCAGTTAACACTTGTTAGTTTGTGTATAGGAAGACATAAATTTTTCATGTAATTCACTGTTCTTGGATTAACATTCGATTGAATTCCGAATACATGGTTATAGGTTCAAAGCCATGGGAGGCAAAGATATACTCCAACAAAGTAGAAGTTGCAGAAATTAAGAAAGGAGAGGGACCTACATTTAATCTAATTAGTAATGATGGAAGAATCTGGAGCATTACGAATAAAGTACATGGCGAGGTTCGTCCTTTCTCGATAAATGTACAACAGGAAAAAAATAAAAACAAAGAAAATTTGAATGACGAAGCACTGATCATTCGTGAAAACCTATTCAAGCATAAAGGTAAGTTCTATATGTTCGCTAACCATCCTGAAGGAAAACCGTGGCATGAGTACCTCAGCGGACCGAGATACATCTCCAGGTTGGACAATTTTCCGTTTCCTGACCTAGAAAAAATTGATAATCACATTAAACACAGACTGAAGAGGTTCAGAGGAGTAAAAGTAGGGGAGACAACAGGATTAGGAATAAACGGCCATTTTGTCAAGGTCGAGAGAGATCTAGAAGATATCGGTCTTTTGGTCGCCGCTTGTTCATACCTATTATACTCAACAGTATAATTTTGACAAGGATGTATAATCATATGAATTTTAGAATATGAAGTTATTTAGAGTTTACACTAGGTCAAGTGAATACCTCCACCGCGTGATAGACTTAAACGACCCAACCTTATTGACAGTATGCCTCGAAACCTGAGTGGAAATTGTGGCCAAGTAATCAGAGATATGAGTGAACCAAAGTCTAAGAAAGTAAAGCAAGTAAAGCAAGACGAACCAAAAGATCTGGAAAATAAGCCATGTGAGGATATAGGCTCCAAGTATTAAGTCAAGCTAACGCATAAGAGGTGGTAACGACAACACCCTGTACCTTATTGCTATAACAAACATGAATCAGATTTCGACAAATAAAAGGTAATAAGGGAAACCGTCGTTAGTTGTTTCCAATGAACGTAAAACCTGACCGCACTGGCCAGTTCCCCTTTCGCAAAATTGACCCTCAGGAGAGGATGAATAATTTTAGAGAAGTTCAACAACCATACACAGAAGATGAGGTGATGAGGGAGGCTGATCGATGCTTACTTTGTGGAACTCCCGTATGTATTGATGCTTGTCCTGTTCTCTTAGATGTCAGAGGGATGAATGAAGCAGTGGCCAGAGGTGATTTTAAGAAAGCGTATGAGCGAATTAGGGAAACAAATCCACTTATCGGAGTAACAGCTAGATGCTGCCCTCAGCTACAAGGTCTTTGTGAGGATGCCTGTGTAATGCGCTGGAATGGTCAACCCATCGGAATTGGGCTAATTCAACGATACGTTGCAGATTGGGAACGAAAGCATCCACAACTCAACCAACTCGAGTCTTCGAACAATGAAACAGGAAAAAAAGTGGTTGTGGTCGGTGCAGGACCCTCAGGTCTTGCTGCAGCTGAATTACTCAAGAGATATGGCCATGGTGTGACCATATATGAGGCGATGACTAGGCCTGGAGGCACGGCTTTGTACGGTATTCCAGACTACCATTTACCCAAAGACGTGTTATCACATGAGATTAATAAAATAAAAGATATGGGCATCGAAATAAATACCGGAATTAGTATTGGCAAAGATATAACTCTCTCATATTTAAGAGATGAAAGCGATGCAGTTCTCATTACAACCGGTTCAAAAGATCCAGTCAAATTGGACACTCAGGGAATCGATCTAAAAGGTGTATACGATGGATATCAATTTCTCCAAGACGTGTTCGTAGAAGGTGTGGAGAAATATATGAATGGCTCAATGAAATATGATCTTGGAAGCGAAATAATAGTAATTGGGGGAGGAGACACTGCACTTGATTGTGCCAGAACTGCTTTAAGGCTAACGAACAGCAAGGTAACAATTGTTTACAGACGAACAGAAAATGATTTGCCTTCCGACCCAATTATGTTACATGAGGCAAAAGAAGAAGGTGTGAAATTCAAATTTCTTGCATCCCCCAGATCGTTCGAAGGTATCGATGGACATCTTGTTGAAACATTCATGGATTTTATGCAACTTGCCGCACCAGATGAGACCGGCAGGAGGACACCAAAGCCAATCCCTGAGAAGGCTTTTAAGATGAAATCTACAAGTGTTCTCTTAGCAGTAGGAAGACAACCAAATTCATTTCTTACAAAAAGAGCTGGCCTTAAAATTGGTAAGAAGAACTCAATAGCAATCAATGACAAGCACAAAACATCCATGGAAGGTGTGTTTGCCGCAGGTGATGTAACCACTGGAGAGACATTGGTTGTGAAGGCGATGAGCTCGGGCAGGGAGGCTGCTCAGAGGGTGCACGAATATCTAATGGATTTGGAGGATTACCACGTATCCTTTTACGAAAGGTATTACAAGCAAAATTTGTACGATAGAATGCTCGAAGGTGGCGAAACTGGCGAAGTAGGGCCTCCTCCAGTCTAAATTCGATCAGCAAATACCTTTATCGGCAAATGTAAATTCAAATTTTCTTCTATGTGAGTATAATGTTATCAATTAGTTTTCATGTCTTTTTCCAACGTCATCACTCATGATACTACGAATTCTGCCTCAATCAGAAAGCCACATTTCACCCTATACATGGTTGTATGAAATAATAATCCAATATTGTGATTTTCGAAATTTATCGTTTACGCACATAATACAAATACTTGCAGAAGAAGATCCACAAGCAAATATACTTAGCCAACTCACCAATTTCAAATATAGTTTTCAGTTTTTCCTCTTCACTCTTCAACCACTTTGTCAATTGCGTTAGCAACTGTCACACTTGACATCTGTCAGCATCACAGTAATAGAGATCGGAATAACAATGCACTTTCGTTAATTTTAGGATACATCTCTCGCAAGATCTTGAGGCAATCGCGTGTGAGGTGAAGCTTTCATAGTAACTTCAATTCATGATATGAAGTCTCGAACACTAATATGTTTTTCTTGATTGGTTTAATTTTAATGTAAATATCACTAG
>AF_2010_repII_A100DRAFT_1000003_pt1 | contig 49194 bp, 51 predicted proteins | sample AmaForreplIIA100_FD_9198 | JGI IMG/M metagenome (IMG submission 9198) | reverse complement strand
ATAAACTTGCCGTCTGGCATCAGATCTTTACCCAACGTATTAAACGGCATTTTAGAAGCTCCGTCCTCAGTAACTGTCCCTTGTTGTCCGTGACCTCCAGCTACTATATTTAGATCCTTCGCGTAGTATGTCAAGATAATATGTCCAGTATCGCTTTCCAATTCCATATTATCAGGATTATTCTTCCATTGACCATCTAGATATACTACGTTAGGATCAAATCCAATATTAGTTGGAATCGAGTAGTTAATTGTTTGGTCTGGTTGGATACCTTGAGAGTTTCCTATTGGTGCCCTCGCAAAGTTATATCCTACATAAATTTCCGGTGTTATTTGTTTCGTCAAGTCGATAAACGCTAAGCTTCCTGTCCCAATCGTAGTGTTTTTGGCCGTATTAAAACTAATTTCTTTCGTTCCGTCCAGAGCAGCACGTTCAGCAAGCAATGACTGGATTGCGTTTTCAGTTGTATTATAATCTCCCTCGCCGATATGATCATGTCGAATATAGCCTTGGGAGTCAATTAAATAATCTCTTGGCCAGTACATGTTTCCATATGCATTCCACGTACCATGATTACTGTCTAATAACACCGGGAACTTTATTCCAAATTTCTGAACTGCTGCCTTTACATTGTCATAATTTTTCTCAAATTCAAATTCGGGTGAATGGACACCGACTATCACGAAGCCTTGAGCAGCATATCTCTGATACCAATCATTTAGATGGGGCAAAGTTCTAATGCAATTAATGCAGCTGTATGTCCAAAAATCAACGAGTACTACTTTACCTCTTAAAGACGCAAGCGTTAGCGGAGAGTTATTAGGCGTATTTACATATCCAGCAATCTGAGTGAACTCAGGTGCTTTTTGAAATTGTGATTTATCTATTTTGAGGAATTGTGTTTTATCAAGCTTTATTGTCTTGACAGTCCCAGTAGTAGTACTAGCGGTAGAAACAAGCTTCTCAAATTGTTGTTGTGATGAAGACGCTCGATTAATTTCTTGGCTGTTAAAATAAATCCCAAAACCGACTATCACTGCCACCACTGCAATCGCCATTGCCAGAGCACTAGCATTATCTCTATTCATAAGTAAGGGCTCTTTTCCGGAACTTCTGATCCATGTTTGTTCTGTTGTTGTGTTGTACTTTATTCATCTTAACTCTCTAAATTTATCAGCTGATTTGCAAGTGGGAAGTTAGCTAACAATATCAACTGGTTTGTGAACAACAGAATGCCAATTAATATCAGAATTCCACCCATCACCAAGTTGAAATATTTCAAATGCTTAACCATTCTACTGATAACACCAGTTGCTCTCGAGAAAAAGGCGCCAGTAATCAGAAAAGGGATACCCAGGCCAATGGAATAAGCGAGCAAGGAATTGTAAGCAGCTGCAGGATGGGTGGCGGCCAACGCAAAGGTGCTACCCAGAATGGGCCCTACACACGGAGTCCAACCCGCTGCAAACGCCGCCCCAAACACAAATGATGTAATATAGCTGGTTTTAAACCGCGGTAGCTTGTTGGTTGTTAACCTTTTCTCAAAATTTAGCCTAAGGACCTTAGTGGAGAGAATCAGATAGACTCCGAATCCTATAATTACAATACCACCTACGGATGTAAGATAATGTTGAAAACTTGCCCCGTAGGCAAAGAGAACACTATTCAAGATTACACCCAGGATTGCAAAAATGAGTGAGAATCCAAGCACAAAGTAAACCGTATTAAGAAAGATGTTAAGTCTAGTTCGTGTTAAAACAGTTGCTGGTGACTTTTGTCGGTATTGTTGTTGATACTGATTTTGATTTCTATCTGCAGTGCCTTCATTATTACCTTCAATAGCCTTAGAGTTCACATCAAAAGCAGTAGCAGAGTTTTTAGCTTCATTTACGGCTGTTCCCGAAATATATGATATAAACCCAGGAAGTATAGGAAGAATACATGGCGAAAGAAAAGAAGCTAATCCTGCTCCTGCTGAAACTATAATACTCGCTTCTAGTACCATGTTAATTCAAAGCTGCTCCAATATAAAATTCCTTAAACACAAAAACAAAAGGGTTCATCCAAGTATTAAACATATTTCCAGATTACGTCCAAATGAAGTCCAGATCAAAAAATTATTGAAGTGTATTAGACCTGCTCGACTGTTACTTAAATTTTGAAGACTGCTAACTCAATATTCGAATAGACACTTCATGAATTACGGAAATATTGAGTGTATTGGGCATTCACAGTAATCGAATAAGCTTAACTACTTAAAGATGAAATTTAATCAAGATCCGGATTGAATTTGGATAAAACTAAATAAAAGAGGTTTCTGGTTAAGGTATCTATTCCAGCATGAACGGTTTAATGGAAATAAGTGCAGCTGTAGGCATTGTAAATATCATCCTTTTGGTAATTCTGCTGACTATTTATTCACGGATTTACAAGTCAACTAGGGCAGTTTTTACTATTGGCCTAATATTCTTCGCAGGGATGTTGATGCTACATAATTTAATTGGGGTTTATGCTTACTTTGCTATGCAGCCATCGTATGCTGCAGAATTACTTCCATACCTTGTTGCGGTAAATATTGCTGAACTTGCTGGGATTGCAGCGTTATTCAAGGTAACCATTTGAGCCTAAAAAATTAGTGATTCAGTGAATCATTCAGGTATGTTACTTGAGAGTGCTTTTAGGAAAACAGTCTTTAACAATAATTGTTATTGATGAGAGACTTTCAAAATCTTAAAACAATAACTTAACCGGGAGTTAGATTAGATTTTGGGCTGTCTTGAGGAATTGGTACGACAATCCACACACCTTAGGCAGCATTTATAGATAGCAGTTTATGCATATATATAAACATCAAAATTCAAGACCTTCTTCTATAGGTGCACGATCTGTATCTCTTAACAGGTTGGTGAGAACCATGATATACTCGGAATTGCTACGAAAAGAGAAATTATCTGTTCAACGGTTCCATTTTTATTTTGAGTTTAGTATGATTTGAAACTAATTAAATCCAAAGCTTCATACGAATGGTTTTCTTTATTGTTGCTCATTAGATGCTCGTGCTTAAATTATACTGCCTTCATACGTCTGAACGAGTAAGATCCAAATATCGCAAAAATGATCGTAAAAATGAGTAGTACACCAACATCTAATGAGAAAGAATAGGTAGAAATTCTAAGGATAGCAGCTCTGAGTGCGTCCACAGCATACGTCGCAGGATCAATCGTTGAAAGAAAAAACAGCCAAGGAGGCAAGCCTTTCAGTGGGAAGAGAGCTCCACTCAGGAAAAAAAGTGGAAATACAACAAAGCTGATTATTAATTGAAATCCCTCCAGACTCTCAATGTAGCTACCAATTGCAAGCCCCAGTGATGTCAGAATAAACGATAAAAATAATACAATTATTAAAGTCTGAGTTAGAGTTATTACATCAAGATTTATTCCTATTGTTAGTCCAATTACTATTAGGATAGCAGCTTGGACAAGAGAGTTAGTCATACCTCCTAATGTTTTGCCTACAAAAACGATATCCCTACTTACTGGTGCTACCATTACACTTTTAAGAAAATCGAATTTTCGATCCCAAATGATATAAGAACCAAAAAACACAGCAGAGAATATTACAGACATACATACAATACCTGGAAAAATAAACTTCTGATAATCTACACCGGTAGACGGGTGAGTCGAGCCAAAGCCAGACCCAAAAACGAACAACCATAGTACTGGAGTAAAAGTCGAAGCAATTAGCCGACTTCGTTCTCTAATGAATACTTTGAACTCCCTAAGCCAGAGTGCGTACAATCTGCCGAGATTTTCTGTAAACATCATGATATTGATTACATCATCTATCATAATAGTACGATTGTACCATCATTGGATTGGATTGTTTACCTTTTATCATATTTATGCTGTAAAATAATTTTTTATCAGCTCAAATGAGCCTTTCATTTCTGATCATATCTTGCAAATTTTTCCATGAAACCTCCTTCCGGCTCTTCCTTGATATCTCTTCCGGTAGACCTAAGAAATACGTCATTTAAAGTTGGGCTTGTGTATTCAACCCATTCAGTATCAATGTGCTTTAGAATCACTGGAAGATTTCGATTTGCATTTTCTACTGATATGATAACCAAATCATCTTTCTCCCTGCGTTCAACATTATGGATGAAGCTGAATTTCTTTAGCGATTCTATATCATGTTGTTTCTCGTGTGCTAATCTGAGTTTTATAACGTCTCTCCCAATCATCTCCTTTAGTCTTGAAGGGGTGTCAAGAGCGATTATTTTGCCTTTTTCAATAATTCCAATTCTGTCGCAAAGCAAATCGGCTTCTTCCATGTAATGGGTTGTCAATATTATGGTGATCTTTTCTTCTTCTACAAGTTTCTTAATATACTCCCACATTGATTCCCTACTACTCGGATCAAGGCCCAATGTCGGCTCATCTAAAAATAATACCTTAGGTTTGTGGATAAGGCCCCTTGCAATCTCTAGTCTCCTCCGCATGCCACCGGAATATTTTTTGACCTGATCGTCCTTCCTTTGAGTCAGTCCTACTAAATCAAGTACCTCAGCAATTCGCTTCGCTCTAATTTGTCCGGGCACATTGTAAAGCCAAGAATGGAGCTTCAAATTTTCATACCCCGTCAGCATATCATCACTACTGGGTGCCTGAAAAACAATACCAACGCTGCTTCTCACCTTCGCCGATTGTGTTACAATATCATAGCCGTTTACGACGGCAGTTCCAGACGTAGGTTTGAGCAACGTAGCGAGCATATGTATTGTGGTGGTTTTGCCGGCCCCATTTGACCCTAAAAGCCCAAAAACCTCACTATCATAAATATCGAGATTCAATCTGTCGACCGCAGTCAAATTTGTATACCTTTTGACTAACTCACGAATTGCTATCAAACGATCTATTGAATTCTTTGCCAGCTATTATGCCTTAACGTTTACGTTAGATAATAATAAAATCAAGGATGGGACCTTATCGCTACACGAGAGGGTTTCAACAAAAATTGATTGGTAAGGTCACTTGCCAATCTTAAACATCTTTGTCCCGCACACAGTACAAATCCCTTGTGTTGCTGGCTTCCCATTTTTCATTGTGACCTTTTTTTCGTCCTTCATTTCCCTTTTTGACTTACATTTAACGCAATACGCTTCCATGGCAATGCAACCTTATATGCAAGATAAAACAAGGTGTATAAAATGGTTGTCATAAAAGTTACTCTATGTTAAACTGATGAATGGCCAAATGAATTAGTTGAAAGATCACAAGGGTAGCTCCATATTTATAGATCCAGCACTTAATCGAGATATTTTAAAATAATCTTATGATTATAACATTTAGTACACTTTTTTTGGGTTAACCAAAATTTTAGTAATATTTAGTGTAGAAAGATATTGAAACTGCTCAAAGGACGGCTTTTGTCCCAGTACAAAAACCATTTGAACTATATATTCACAACCTTTCTCAGTGCAAATTCATATCTTCTCAGCCACATTTTCCCTACCGCGGATACTGTTAGCTTGACGTTGTCATCAGGATTAACTGCTTCAATAAATCGATTATATTTCAAAAAATCAATCCATGTCAATATGGAGTTCTTATTGTTGCCAAATTTCTCAGAGAGTTCCTTTACTGACTGCCCTTCAGACAAGCATTTCAATATATAGATCGCTGCTGTCAATCCAGAGAGGCGTTTGATATCCACCTGATGACCGTGATTATTCTTTAGCGTAAGGATATGGACCCCTTTACCACCGTTAAACCGGCGTGCAATCCTTTGTTCAATGAGACTATGCTCTCGCTTATACTTAAATGTTGCATGAACAATCAGTTATTGCTTTATCTGATTTAGGTAATTAGCGATTATATCAACCTCAAGTTAACATAATATGCGGATTATTGTATGATTTTTATGTTATATGCTGAGTTAATTAAAAAATTAGCTTTATATCCATTTTTTTAGTGATTTATTAACCAAGCGACCTAAGAACGAATACCATTCGATGCCTTAAATTCAAGAATAATAGTACCCATTGAGCTATTCTAGCTTTTCCTAATAAGAGTAGTCCGAATTCCGTAGAGGACAGCTATCAGTGTGGGTGTGAGACGGTCCTCTCGCCGTTATGTTTCCTGTGTAATCACCTGCTATTTCCAAAACATCTTCAGAATCAGATATTTCCTTGAGCATTTCAAGTGTCAGCTTTTGATTAGTAACAAACAAAGTCCCATTCTCATAAATTGCCGGGATCATCCCAGTCTTTTCAAATATATACTGCCTAGTTACCTCCGGGTTTACTCCCTTCCTCGTGAATACTTCAACCATATATATTGGAGTAATTTGGGAATCTCTTTCTATTCTTCTGAGCAAATCGTGAATCAAATAAGGGTCTGATTTTGGAAACGAGTTTTGGTACAATGACTGAAGGCCTGCAAACACTCTTTTAATTTCCCTTATTTGTGATTCGGACATATCTTCATCTCAGATAATGAATTAGTGATCGGAAAGTCGCCATTTTGGTATTCTACGCTTAATGCATATCCAGGCATCTCTTAAAACTTTGACTTTATGATAATATATCTATTGATTCTGATTTATATAGTAAATATATATGGTAAATGTGTACGGGAAGTACATATAGTAAATGTATATGGTAAATGTATATAGTAAATATATATGGTAAATAATGGTAGACGTACTATAGAGACTTACTAATAGAGCTGAGCCAATTGGCCATTCTAAATATAAGGATTTATACAAAGGGCTTGCATCATAAGATTAGGCTAGCTACCGCAAATCTTGCCATCATAATCTATTCCTAACTTGGACTTGAAAATTGATTGAAGTGTTCATTCGCCACTTGAGTTCTTTTGGTAGGGTAACACATCCATATGAAATGCTTGATAGTGTCGTAGAAGTTTGCATGGAGTACCGATAATTGTGGTAGCCTGTGGTCGGTAGGGTGGAGAACGAACCGGCCACAGGCACTTGTAAAGGTAATAAAATGGCGCTATTACCCTATATTAGGGATTCCCTTATTTTTTAACAGCTAATTGTTAATTGCTGATGGACTCCCCCGGGTTTCAATCAGTCCCAATATATCATTTGCTAAACAATAGAAGATGTCGTTCTGTGAGTCTATATAAAATAAATAGGGCAAGTAGAACAATAGGTAGTGGCAAAAAAGCACGACTGGTCGAAAAATGATGCCAGAACATCAATTTTCATGTATTCTAAGAGGTTATCTTGTTGATGCTGCGAACAAGCTCAAAAAAACGAAATGTGTGCCACTAACTCAGCATACAACCTATCAAAACCTAGCTATTCATTTTCATAACTGTTATCAGAACACTCAAAGAAGCTATCCACACTAGAACAGAGTTGCACTTTCATCATCTCGACCACGGAGACAGTCAGTACCAATCATTGTCATCTCTTGGAATTTTGTCTTTCCTTTTGGAATTGTATTCTTGTGTTGCAAATTCTTCAGCTTGGTGCTCATCTCGTCTCTATGATCTTGACATACTGCTGCGATCATATACTCACCTTCTTCGCTTTCTATTGAGACAATAAATGATGGTGACAACTGGCAATCACTACCATTCCCTATATATGAACATCTACGGGGTAAAGCCATCGAGTTTATCACCAGTCATAATAAAATCGTGAATTTTCTCATAAAAATAATTCATACAAACTATGTACTTATTAAACGCCACCATAATTCATGGACGTTTTTGGAATATAAACGATTCAGCTTCAAAACCTATCCGCTCAATCAAGTCGTACTAAAGATCATAACCTTTGTTCGGGACTAGGCATTATAAGTAACTATGTTTTAGTTGTTGTAATTACGAAGGGTACTGGTAGTTATTATGATAATTGTGATTTTATGTAAAAAAAAAGAGGCTCATCCCTTAATTGATCTTAATGCTACGCTAAACTCCTATTCACTTAACATATTTTTAATATCCTAATTTACTATCTTCGTAGGGTGTGGAGTTCGAACATCTATGATTGTCGTCACTAAAGTAGAGCCCGAATATGCCCTGAGAAATCAGCTGATTGGAATAAGGCTCAATTTGGAGAATAGAAGCTCTGTGGGAAAGAGGGCGGAGATCCTAGTTTTTATTTCTGAAAAGAGCCAGCGTGTCGCTAGCAACATATTTGATAAAAGAGAAAGCCTAAACACACTAACGACAGAAACGATCGGGTCAGAGAGTGCTGCCGATGTATATATACCGTTAAAGAATGGAATATTAGTAGATCGCGATGTAATATCCTATACTATTGAGATTAAACAACTGGAGTAAAAAGACAATAATGCTACTGGACCCAGGAAAATCGCCAATCATCATCTATTAGCAAAGCTCAAAGCTCAAAGATACAAAATAAACCAGCTAATACCCTTTCAATAGAAGGCAATCTGAGAATGTACTAATTCCGTAAATGCCCAGAGTCAGTAAGCTTTCTAATTTAACTCGAAATCCGAAATCCCAAAAGTAGTCATAGAAAATATAAGGGGAAGTTGGATCACTTGTAAGGTGTGGATATGAACGTCATTCTATGTCCAAATATACATACCTTTGCAGTATTCATGAGTAGAGCTACTCCAGGGCAATATGTTATCAACGCCACCGGTAATAACACCAAATCGTGCCGTCACACAAAAAAAATACTAGCAACGATTTACATCTCAATTGGAGCAATTTTTTCCGATCCGTCTATTCTAATGCACTAGGCCAGGATAGCGAAAACTATTGATTTTTGAACATTCTAGTCAGAATTTGTGATTGTGTTGAACAAGTAACATTTCAGAGAATGCTAATCAAAGTCTTTCTTGTTACTGCATAGAAAGGTATACTGCCCCCATCAGTGTACATTTAATAGTGGTCCTCAGTTTTGAGAATACGAAGGGGCTATCGTCTAGCTTGGTCTAGGATACCATCTCATGTAGGGGTATAGGCCTGGGGCGCTGGCGGTCGTGGGTTCAAATCCCACTGGCCCCACGTCAATCTTTTCATTATATTAGGCACCATCTTTCATTTATACGCGGGTGTTAAGCGGCATAGAGACTGATTCGATGACACGACTACAAAGTAACATAGCAGAAGATTTTTCTCTGCCAACATAGCAGATCTTATCAGTTTTGATTTGGAAAATAAAGTAGATTTAGAATAACGTTGTAATGCATTCGCATCAAAAGGGGCCCTCGATAATAAATGGGCCATAGAACAAGTTGTAAAATTTTTGCAATTCCAAATGAGAAGAGTGAAAAGAGAAGAGATAACTGCTGCTACCCTACGAATGCTTCAGCCCTCTCCTATTTTCTTCTTTTTGTTTTAGTAATCTTGTTTTTAGTGGAAGAGGTCTTCTTTACGTTACTCAACAATAATGTTCTTATTTTCTGATTCTGTTTTTGCCCTTCAGATACTTGTTTTTGTAGCTGTCTTATCTGAGTTTGCATTTGTTTAATTAGATCAGTTTGTTTCTCTATTGTTTTTAGCTGTTTTTGAAGGGGCTGAACCATTTTTGATATTTTATTCATTTGATTCTGTATTGGCTGAAACTTCTGTCCTACTTTTTCCAATTGAGAAGTATGTTTTTCTAGTAGCCTTGAAATGGTTGCTAGTCTAATTGCTCTTGTAGAAGGTTTTATTGTATCCTTTACTTCTTCTAGAGCTGCTGAAAGCAGCATCTGTTGTGGTTCCTTTTCAGGCTGGGCTTCTACAGATACATCCTTAATCTCTGCAAAATCGGTTGCAGTGTTTTCATTTGACATGGTATAAAGCTGTTTGCTTAATCAAAGATGTAGCTATAAATTCTTCGAAGATAAATTAGATAGACCTTCTAGCCAAAAGAATCTATTTCCACGCTAAGTCAAGCCAGTTATGCTTGCGAAGTTAGTTATTGGTGTTTGTACTAATAGTGCCCTTAAATTGGCCTTGCATTTTTCGCTACGGGGCTTTGTCCTTAGTCTATATCCACAGCATGGACACCACGGATTGTCCCATTTTACATAAATCTGGCATATTTGGCAACGTTTCTGACCTGTCCCATATCTGCTCTTGCTTCCACCATTCCAGATATTACTACTGGGTCTTGTGGCTTTATGCCTAATGCAAATACCCTTACAGCTCAATCGAATTTTTGGCCCATTCTGCTTCCGATTACAACTATAAATCCTAGGAAGGTAAGCCAGATAGACCTTCTAGCCAAAAGAATGTGTGCTTTCCATTGCTCCGGATTATCCATGGTTTCTACTGGATACAAGATAAAGAGTAACTGGTTCTTCATAGGCTTCCTGAATCCACAGTATTTCAAATTGCTCTGACTCCACTAAATTCCTTATTTCTTTTTCTGCAAAAAATCTAATTTGGAAGCCGTTGATATCATAAATTCCCTTGTCTACTTCTGCTCCTTTACCATAAGAGTTGTCATTTTGATTCCTGACAGAAAAGAAGTTCAAACCTCTTGGTTTTAGTACTCTTCTTATTTCCGAGAGTATGAAGTGTAGCTGTTCAAATGAAAATCTCATATTAAGAAGCATGTGTGAATATACTGCGTCAAAATAATTGTCTTGGAAAGGAAGGTGGCCCTTCACATCAAATAGACGAAGTCTGATTGGCAGTCCTCTCTCCTTTGCTATTTTATCCACCAATTCGATGGCAACAGTAGAATAATCCAAAGCTTCTACTTTGATTCCATTTGATGCAAAAAATATTGAATCTCTTCCCTGGCCAGCTCCTAACTCTAGTATTCTATGGACATTATTAGTCTTCATGTGGTTGAAACAAAGAAGGGCAAAGTTACTTGGCCCCTCTCCAAAGAAAGTTTTGTCTGACTTGTAGATCTTGTCCCAGACCTTGCTCATTTTTATTATTCCCTTCTATCCAAGCAGAAAAGCTGGCTGAATATCATTGGGCCCCAAATTTTTGAGTGTAGTTGCATACGGTTCATTAAACTAGATTTTGGGCCCATGCCATTGGTGCCATTTAGAGTGAGAATTTCCAGGCCTGCTGGAGTGTTACTATCTCTTACTGTGCCAGGCTCTTTCATGCTCTTTCCTCTTATTATTAGTATCAAATAGCAACTTGCAAAAATGACATATTATGTGTGATTTTGATTTGACTGAATATTTCTTACCATCCAAAGTTGTAACATAAAATGATGATTTGCTCTCTTTCTTTGTGGAAGAAATTTTGCTATTCGTAGGTATACTCTCAAAGTGAGCAAAAGGCAATCCGGACCTGGTCTTAAATCCAGTCGCAACCTTGTGCCTCTCTATCCATCTATTCAATATGAACTTCCAGTCATATTCATATCCAGTAAAGCCTGTGTCTGATTCTGCAATCAGAGTAGTGTACTGCTGTAGCTCTGGATCACTTCTTACGAGAAAGGGTAATTCATTTTCAAATCTTATTGCGTATTTCGTTTTAGACTGAGCTGTCCACAGTTGCAGTTTTCTGAGTTTTTTGGTTGGCCTGACCTGGGGAGCACTAGTATTGCTATCTATGCTCATTTCCCTGTCTAAATTTCCCATAAAGGATAATATTTAGCTACTTTATCAAAAAATGGATTATTTCCTAATTTAGCCGACAAACCTGCACCCATCTCTAAGACAAAAAGTAAAGAATGTCATCTTATGTTGAAATCTAGTTTATCAAAAGTCCCTATCTCCAACACATTTGGATCTTAGAAATCATTTTTTTGCCCCAAATTCTTCCTATGAAGCTAAATACTATAACCAATCATAATTAATCTTCCTAAATATGTAAATGATCAGAAAATATTTACAATTTTTGGACATTTTTAAGAGTTAGTTAGATGAATAAATGGCAAAAAACACTGCTTTCAAATTCTTTATATTTGAAATGATATTACGTGGATTAGATGACCGTCCCTGAAAGAGTTAAAGTTGGCTCAAGGTCATTCGAGATAATGTGTAGTATTGAGGCAACCAATAAAGCGATTTGAGTTTATAGATAAAACAATCCATCGATATGATGTTTGTTTCGATTCCAAAGCTCCCTCATTTGTACTCAATAATGAAGATATAAGACAAAGGTTTCTCGATTTTAAGAATAAGAAGAAAGGAAATATTCGTTATATCACCGAAATTACTAGAGATAATATTGATTTCAGTAAAGAAATCATGACAGCGGTTGAACTACGTCATATCCAGGGGATTAGGGGTGTATCTAGAATTAATGAAATAGATATCAATACCATGCTGTCATTGATGACTTAAAACAAACTTCTATACTTATCCGAAGCACTTCTAAGGAAATTGTCAATCAACAACAGGTTGTTTTTGATTCATTATGGAACAAGGCCATTCCAGCTAGTGAAAGGATTGAAGAATTACAACGTGTCGAAATGAGCCTTAAAGAAGGGCCTAAGGATGGGAAAAAGGAAGAAGACTATAATATCGAAAAAATGATTCACCATGTTCTTGAAAATATTAATGGTTTGGAAAACCAAGGGTAAGCAGAGAGGAGATAATCACCAATTACAAAAACGAAATTCAACAGCCTATCCCTAAAAAAATTGCAGCTGTGGTCCAATTCTTCTGGCAGCGAATATGCTATCCGTCTGAAAGGCGAATCTAACTTTCTTGCAGCAACTGAAGAATCACCATCATCCCAATACACAGATCTCGTTGAAGAAGTGGATTACCTTGAAGACATGAGGTATAACTGGGGTTATACTTTGAAACACTGGACAAGTAATCGCTATCATAGTCGGGGCAGCTTTTCAGAGGAAGCGTCATAAGACAGGTAATACAGTAAGAATATCAAGTGTCATTTTTATAAATGGGATAATTAATACATAGTCCTAAAGAAGAAAACAGCATGACATTCTAGCAAGTACCCAGAAATCAAAAAAAACTGCAACCAGAAATCAGCAGTAGACAGCACACCAAGAAGGCTCCAGGTTTAGATTGCAGATAAAATGGATTATTTCTGCTTATAGCTTTGTTTATATTTTTATTTGGGCTCCCAAGATGAACAGACAATAAAATCCAACTATTTCTTTCCTATGATTAACCAGCCCCCAAGTGGTTCATCGCTTCAAACAAGACAGGCCCACTGTGAGATGTAAGAAATGCAGGAATGAGAGACTAGATTTAATCAAATCACAATTCAGAGAATTATTGAGTAGAAAGGTAAAAATCAATTAGTGTCTATAATAGATCATGAATGAGAATATGAGAATAACACTTGCTTGTTTGGCTGGTGCTGCTGGGCTTGCAGGTGGACTGGTTACTTGGTCTGTGATAAGACGGTACAAACGCAGAGGATCACGAGATAAAAAGCGGGTCAGAAAGGGTGCTGAGGAACAAGAATATAATGAGGCCATAGCAAAACAATTAGCCTAGACAATAGCTCAGACTATCCACAACGACTGGCCTATCAATCCTAGTCTCACTATCAGGAATCAGATGCAAAAGTTGCCATTACGAATATTCTATAACTTTTGGAATGCAAGTATTAAAAAGACAAAAGAAAAACTACAAGGAGACAGCAAGGGAGCTATGATATTTAGCTCACCTGAATCCTATTTCAGAAATGACCAACATGACACCTTTCTGATGTTTGAAGAGGCAATGGGCAGGACATTTTCCACTAATACTAGTATGATTTGCTGGTATACGGAGAATTTGATACGCAATTTGTCTTTAGCCTCTTTTATAAAAATACTAATCACACACAAATACACTATTCATAGTGGTTGGAAGTATAAAGAATAGACCAAACAGGAGATTGTTGATATAATAAGCAGAAGTATAGACAAAAGACTTGGAGATGGTTCAAACAATGAAGGCTGTCCATACACTTGATCAGGAAGTTATTGTATCCAGACCTATTGTTTTTGAAGGGCTACTCGAAAGTCTTCTAGACGGCGATTCTTCTGACCCAGTAATCGATTCTCTAATTGAAGAATTCATAGAAAGAACATCATTTGGTATGGATGTTGCCCCAAGCTAAAGCTAAAGCGAGATTTCAATTCCTTGTATATGTAATTGATGGGGGCCATTAGGTTATGGGTGCTGAGCCCTTGTAATGTTCACTCCTAGACTTGAATGTACCATGACTTGAATGTATGGGCTTCTGTTTTTCCATTTTTTAAAATTCAAGTCAAGAAAATACGCATTGGAGAGGTATAGATGATCCTCTTCTGACGGAATGGAAAAGACGGCAGACCACACCAATTCCTGGAACTGGTAAATCACAACACCTTAACTTTCCAAGCAGGATGCAATTCATTCCATCCGTGTGGATTATCAGTAACCCAAGCGCCATAAGCTTCTATTCTATCACCATTTTTTGGAACATGCACAAAGTTACTGTTTTGATCTTTCGGGATTATTTCTACAACCAACATGCCATTGACGTTATCATAATTTCCTTGATTAAGCAACCTTTTGTATGGTTCTTGTACAAATAGGTTGAATTGATAATCCCCGTCGCTTTGTTTGGTGCCAGTCATATCATGTACTATACCAATTATCTGTTCACAAGTTGATAATACAGTAAATCTGGCCTGTCTTATTACTCCATCAAGNACATTCCCTTGTCTGCAATTAGCTTTATCACGATTGGTTTGAATTACAGTTTGTGGACCAAAGTAATTCGTATAAGCATACAACCCGCCAGCTGAGAGAACAGCCACAGTCAATACTGAATATACGATTAGAGTCTTCTTTTTCATGGTCTTGTAGGAAGATTTTGACTCTCGTTACTGCATAGTGACCGCGAGTTTATATGCATTTAGAAAAAGGGGCCCCTTTAATTAGCAGAATTGAATTTATTATAACTATGGACCCAGGATTCGACTGGATTGCAAGCGTATAGCTTCCTACCAAAAAGGAAGGTCCAAGAAATATCGGTATACAGGCTGGAAATATTACGACGGTTACTTTAGAGGGTCCAAGTATGGCAAAATACTCCCCGAAACTGACTATTTGTATTACACCACTCAAGCTTGGGGATGTTTAAAAAAATGCTGGCTTGAGTACAAGATGGCCAAGTCCCGGGATGATTTCGAGAAGATGGGTTACTACGCTGGAGGAATCCAAAGGGCCCAAAAATGGCTCAAACTACCAATCGATAGCTTTCCGAATTTAGACTTGTGTGCTTTAAACATTCTTGGATAATCTAGACAAAGATTCCTCTATAATCATGGTCAAAAATTGGGCCCAAAAAGTTTTAACATTTCACTTAAGCGTTACTGAGCCTTGGGTTCTTATTTGCTCAATATTATTTGAGACAAGTTCTTCTACAGTTTCTCTTGCTCTTTCAACTAAAGGTGAGTCTTGATGAGACATCAACAATTTATCAAACTTAATTTTAGAAAGCCTTTGAGCAGAGACCACGGCAGTTACCGGATCTATTGATACAGGAGCTGGAGGAAGATACATATGATCTACTCCAAAGACATTCTTATAGATACTGTCTCCTGCAATAATGATTCTATCTTCACTATGATAAAGGGATATGTGACCTGGTGTGTGTCCTGGCGTGTGAATGACCCTAAGACTTCCAATCATGTCTCCGTCTGATACTTGATTATCTACAATTATGGGCTCTACTTCCAGGCTTCCAAATTTCTTTGTTAATTCTTCTGAGGAAAGTCCAGACTTTCTAGCCATCTCTTGTGTTCTCTGAGCAGTTGGAGGCCCAGGATATGGTGGATTATGGGCTAAATATCCTGCCTCAATCCAATGAGAATAAATTTTAGCACCTGTTCTATTTCTTACCTCATTCGCAGCTTGTGCATGATCAATGTGAAGGTGAGTTAAAATGATACGTTTTATATTCTTCATGTAGTAGCCTAAATTATGTATATAATCCTCCAGTATAGGGAGTTGTGGAAGGAATGCAGGATCAATTAAAGTTAAATCATCTTCATCTATATTTTCTATAAATAGATAAGGAACTACTTTTCCACCTATGGAGAAAGAAGGATGGATAAACCCCTCTATTGAATGTGCTTTTTTTGTTATTTCAACCATTTCAATATTGCTTCAAGAAAGAGTACATTACTAATAAACAGTTTGGGAGACGCATGTCTCTTCTATACACGATGGCAGCATTTGAAATTAATGATGAGGAATTAAGTGCACAATTTGATTACTGGATTTACCGCAATCCTTCTATCTCCATGGTTAAAAATTGTGGGGCCCAAAAATCTTCCCAAGAATCGCAGAGTAAGTAAGTAAGTAAAGCAGATGACAAAAAGCTGAATTAGATTACTTCCTTGAAGTGATGGGCCCACAATCTGATAAATTTCTTCTTGTTTACAAATAAAGGAGAGTTGGTAACACCTTTGACAGAGACTTAATTTAGTAGAGTTTGCAGTGGAATTAAGGCCTACCTGTATATTATACTGGTTTTGCGACTAATTTTTGAAGATATGCCTTGGCACTTTCCAATTGCTTTCTCTCCTCTGACGATAGGGATATACCAATCATTTCTTTAAACTGCATTGCATTAACGACAGCTTTTCCACCATAATGATTGTTGAAGTATATTCTAAGAGTTTTTGTCTGCTTTCTTATTTGTTGTACCTTCTCTACCCATGGCTTCAATTCCTCTTCAGAATACAAATAGTTATACCAATAGTGCCCTTTTGTGTTTCTTCCATGAAATCTGATAAACGAATGATCAGAAGTGACGATGATATCTGACAAAAATTGGAGATTCTCTTTTTGGGGAGAATCAGTCATCACAGCTGCAATACTGTAATGTTTTAACATCTCCCAGGGCCCTTCAGTACCCCAGGATGGATGTCTAAATTCCATTGCATACTCATAAGAAGAATTGGGCAATTTATCTAAAAACTCTTCAATACTCTTAAAATCAGTAACAGTAAAACTAGGAGGGAGCTGGAACAATATTGCACCCAATTTGTTTGCAGTTTTCAATGGGGATATCTTGTCTAGGAATTCTTCAAATGATGTCATGGCTCCCTTTTTTATAGCCATTCTTTTGACATGGGTAACTGTTTCTGGTACCTTAATTGAAAACTGAAAATTTTCTGGGGTTGCTTTAGCCATTCCAATAAATGTGCCCCTTGTCATCTGTGAATAGAATCTTTCATAGAAAGAAGAGTCCATTTCTGCAGTGTTAAAGAATTGAGAATAGTAACGCAATCTTTTGGTATCCTTAGAAGGGTAGAAGACTCCAGTCCATCCTCCTTTGTTTGGAGTATCAGGATAATTCCAGCCTGAACATCCAAGTAGAAATTTACTCATATTTAGCAGATTGTCCGAAGGCTTGGGATAATAGAATTTCTGTCTAGGACCTAAAAATTAAGCCTACAGCAATTAGAAAACAAGAACTAGGCTCCAATTTGAACTGAACTGATCTGATTAGACTATTTGATTGCTTTATCCCCAGCTTCTCTTTTTGCTCTTCCAGTTGGTGACTTAGTGCCATTCCACAACAAGGACAGTAATTTCCCGAATAAAATAGCATACACCTTCGGCAGAACTTTTTGCCATCTTTGTATTTCTTTTGGCCAAATGGAGCTTTGGAATCCAATCTTTCACATAGGTTTGTGCAGATCATACAGCAGTGAAAGGAATTATCAGAGGCGGAAGATGTACTTTTACATAAGAAAAAGGGCTGAACAATCTGAACGGATCAGTACAATGGTAAGCTTGATTTCAGTTTTCCTGGCGTTTTTATCGATACCATTCCTTGGAGAGATAGTGAAACATATACCGATACCGACAATCCTGACAATGGTCACAATCGGAATCTTAATTGCCACATACTTGTGGTTTATACCTATACTGGCGTGATTGCCCAAGATTAGCTGGTACTTGAAAGTAATGAGGATATGTCAAGTGAAGGAAAAAAAAGTTGCCATATATGACTCTCTGATACTGTTTGAAAGGGTCATTATTTCTAGGGCCTTTCCTAAAATGAGATGGATGTTAGATGCTAGTCTATCCTTTACTGATCTCTACGAAAGGCTTGATGGGAAACCTAGAAGGCAGATTAAGATTGCAATTTTACACAAGTTAACACTATGAGGTCAAACCATCAGCACAAACGTATTCGTTTGTCAATTCGCGACAGCAATAATGTAGAATGTACCATTACGAAATCCGGATGATTAGGGGATAATGTCTATATCTGGTGGGCAAAGTGACGAAATTCGTTACGTTTCAATTTGTGAAAAAGCAAATCTCCCACAATAATTCATGCTTAATGCCAGGAGTATTCTATAGTCTGAAGGGATAAAGAGATTCGAAGCAATTGTTGATATTAATATACAATTAATGTAAAAAAGGGAATTCGGTGAATCTGTGTAGAACAATAGGACCAAGATTAATTAATCAACGTTTTATTTTGCAATAGTTAGAATGAGAAGATAGTTAGGCGTCTTGTGGGAAACATAACATACATCTGCCATAATGAAATGGTTTTGCACAGCAGTTATTTTTACATTCATAAATAACTCCGCATAAGCAACACTGATGGTAGCATGGATTAAGGACCTGCACTTTGTAGTATGTTCACGATAATAAATATAAAAGTTATATTTTGTATGTACTAGACGATGAATACCTAAGATGGAGACTCCCCTGGGGAGAGTGCAACGTAAGAATACTGTGATCCTAAAACTACGCTTGTCGATTGGACCTGCTACAATTATGATACTAGGCGTTATCCTCATACAAGTAGAATATTTCAAACGAATTCTGATTCTTAACCGAAAGAAAATGATCGAAAAATTAATTGAAATAATAGGCGACTAACCTAACGCTGCCGATAAATGGTCAAAACTGTACCATTAATTTGGACTTTTCCAAATAAAATATTCAAGCCATTGAAATAAGTATTGAGGTCACTTAATGTCAGTATTTTGTTGCCTCTCTAGTCGGAAGGACTGGAGGACGGGTGGGTCGAAAATAGGTGCTTATTTCTTGTGTAACGTGCAGTACTTTTTCTCTTCGTTCAATTTTATTATTATTACTTTCAGGCATTCAATTTTATTATTGTTGTAGTCTCACGAGTCGGGTTAGCACGACAGGTAAGTTTTATCTTTGGACGCCAAATCCTAGAAGATCAGGAGCGGGTTTGACAGAACACAATGACAAGAATGGCTCGGTTTTATTGGGTGTCCGCGATATTTTATAGATAGTGGTATTTGGTGTGAAGGGCATTTGATATTGGTCCCCATGTCAATGCAGTCTAGGTTTGTGAATCAAATTTGACACGATTTTAGGACCCAAAAGATTAACGCTTGTTGGCTAATAATAATAAATTTCATGGGTCCGGGTTAGGTAGTATGAGAGACAAATTTGATCTAAAATCGCAAACGGTTAACTGAGGCTTTTTGCACAAATGTAGGACGTAGTTTCGCCTCCGTTATATGATTTGAATCAGACATTATCAGGTTCTTCTAAACTAATGTCAGGCTGACAAGTTAAAATCGTCGGTAGATTCAATAAAAAAAATGACGTCAATTTCGACAACACTATTTAAAAACACCTCACAGATCCAACAGTTGCTGCCGCCTACTTCTCGTCGTATCTCTGTCGATGGATTGGTTTTCCATCTGAGGTATACTTTGTTATTTTATGGATCGATGGTTTTGTGTCAGATGATCTTGCTGTAATATCTCTAATGAAAGATGAAGGATGTGCCGAAGTTAGGTTGGCATTTTCAAAATTGGTTCTATCATTGATTTTCACGTTTGATAGAGTAGCATGGGATAGATCAGCATGGGNTAGATCAGCATGGGCTAGATCAGTATGGGCTAGATTGGTTGCCTGATCTAAGTTGTTACATTTTTACAAAAAACTCTTTCCTATATAGAACGGCGTAGATAAATTATCTTAATTTAGCAGCTAACATCCTGAAGACAAGATAAATAATTTGTCAAAATGATGCTAGGCGCACAAATAAAGATTTGAAAGGAAAGACTATTGGTCAATGATTGATTGCAGAGGAACCAATAAAGGAAATAAGTATTTCAGAGTTGGGGGCTAATCGAATTCAATTAGATGAAAAATTTTCTTTCGTTTTCACACTATTACCTGAGAACATTTTTTGGTAAGGACAAGGAGTACTGAGGTTTTGAACAGTGGATTAACATTCGAAGTGACTGAAGTCAGTATCACTAATAGAAAAATTTATCTGGGATTTTTAATTATTACCAATCTTATAATGGAAAACCTGGAAATGTTTACCCCTCTTGTGGACAAAATCGTTCGAGAACACACCTCAAGAAAAATAGAGGCATAATAGGTATGTCTGAACGAACAAGTGTAGTGAGCGATAGAAACCTTGACTATCTGCAGAGGCCGGATAGCGTCAATTTCACAAAAATCTCTATAGAATTAGCTGAAACCGGCAAAAACTTCTATTCACGGGGATGGGTTTTGGGAACTAGCGGAAATTTTAGCGCTGTAACCTCTTGGCAACCGCTGCGCGTGGCAATATCCTCTACGGGATTGGACAAAGGTATTCTTACACCGTCTCACTTCTTGGAGATTGATGGCGCAGCTAATGTCATTCGTGGCAGTGGACGGCCATCGACCGAAGCATTGTTGCATCTTGCGATTATCAACTCTTTGAATGCAGGTGCAGTTTTACATACACATTCTGTTTGCGGTACTTTGCTCTCAAATACGCATGCGTCACAGGGGGGCATAGCTTTTGAAGGATATGAAATGCTAAAGGGACTTACAGGAGTTAGAAATCACAAGCATCGTGAATGGTTGCCGATTTTGGCTAATTCTCAAGACTCGGTAAAGCTTTCGCAAAATATTTCTGTGATTCTGCCCAACCATGCAGGTATTCACGGGTTCCTTCTGCGAGGACATGGGCTTTATGGTTGGGGTGCCAGTCTGCTAGAAGCCAAGCGCCATGTAGAAATTCTTGAGTTCCTAATGGAAGTTCTAGTTCGATCTATCCAACCTGCGGCCCAGGGCAGTTAGACTGAGCTGAGAACGATATGGCTATAGTTCGAATCCCAGATGAAAATCGCTCATTGCAAGAAGATGGGCTGATTCGAGAATTTCTTAGAGGGATTGATATTGATTATGAACGCTGGGACGCTGAGATTGATATTCCGCAGGACGCATCTTCCGATCAGATACTGAGAGCTTATGAAAAGCAGATTGACAAACTCAAGAAACGGGGAGGCTATGTGACAGCTGATGTCATCGACGTGAACCAAGATACACCAGGGCTCGGTGACATGCTCGCAAAGTTCAATATCGAGCATTACCACAATGAGGATGAGGTCAGGTACATTGTTGATGGACGAGGGCTTTTCCACATCCATCCACAGAGAGGCCAGGTTGTGGCAATCGAGGTGGAGTCAGGTGACTTGATCCGCGTTCCACGTGGTACGCTTCATTGGTTCGATCTTTGCGGCGAAAGGCGAATCCGCGCAATACGATTATTTCAAGACACCTCCGGTTGGACCCCTCACTACACGCGAAGTGCTATTGATAGCAAATATGAACCGGTCTGCTGGGGGCCATCGTACATCCCACCACGGACCGCAGCGAAGTAGCGCTTTTGTCATCTTTTCATCTTGTAGAAGAGTCACAAGTCAGGGTAATTGCGCTCGATATCGAGGGCACAACGACACCTGTAAAATTCGTGTATGAAACTCTCTTCCCATACTCACGCCACAAGCTCGAATCTTTTCTTCGCGAAAACTTTAGAGAACCAGAGACTGCGTCTGTGATCCAGCAATTATACTTGCAGCACAGAGTCGATGAAGTCCAAGGNTTGCAACCCCCTACCTGGAATGATGATTACAACGATGAATCCCGACTTTGTTCGTGCACTGAATACTGTGGTTGGCTGATGGCCAAGGACAGCAAGGTTAGCCCACTCAAATCTCTCCAGGGGAAGATTTGGCAAGAGGGATATAATACCGGAGAACTACACGGTCAAGTTTACCCTGACGTTCCTCCCGCATTCAAACGCTGGCGATTTCAGAAACGAGAAATCTGCACATATTCCTCCGGCAGTATTCTGGCGCAACAACTTCTCTTCAGCAGCACTGCTTATGGAGATCTAACATCGCTAATTTCTTCCTTCTTCGATACTAGTGTAGGCCCGAAGACAGAAACTGAGAGTTACAAAAAAATTGCACAATCCCTATCACGTTATCCACGTGATTTTCTTTTTATTTCTGACGCCGTGAAAGAAACCACAGCAGCATATGATGCAGGAATGCAAGTAATTCTTTGTCATCGCGATGCGCAAGCTCCTGAACCCAGAAGAGCAATAGCTCTCATCCATGGCTTCGATGAAGTCTTTCCAAAGTAGGCGCTTATGAGAACGCTAGCATTAGCTAAAAATGGTAAGTTAAACCCTTATGCAAGCCAAGTTCAAATTCCATTGACCCCATAGTGGTATCGCTCGGTGTTATTCCAAACAACTTATACCCATAATTGGACTATCAACATTATCCAAAAGTCAATCCAATTTCCATCCACACTCGCAGTTTGTGAACGTGGGGGCCTGAATTTAGTCATGTATATGTCACTGGTGCAACAAATTAATGCCTTACGGTACCTTTTTGACCTTAGCAAGTGTACCTAATTTCAAGCTAGTATTGCGAACATTTCAGGAGTACGGTAGGATTTTTTAATATTATAGCAATTCATTTCATGCAGTTGGTAGGAATATCATTCTCTGAATCTTAAAATCGAACTTTATCAATCTTTAGGGATAGACATCATGATAACCATAAAATCGAATTTTCTGTCCTTACTTGCTTGTTCCATCTTCATCGAAGGATTGCTTACTACTCTGGATGTCAAGCAAATAATAATATCCTACGGTGACCGGTGGCATAAACACGACTTGGTAGCTTAAGATATATCCTACAGGAGCTTCAAATTTTTTATGATAGGATCTATAACATCGTTTGGTAAGGGTCCAATTCCGATGCAAGTCAGTGTGTTCGGTGCTATTTGTGTTTTTCCTGCGTCATGTATAAATGCTAGACAATCTAGGGGTGCTTCATGAGTTACTCTAATTAGTTCTTCAGCGCCGTAAACCTTCAAAACAATCTTAGTCTGTGGGGGATCGTCCTCATATAGCCATGAACTGTACCATTCATAATTATATTTTCTGATTTTTTCAGCCGCGAGCACAGATGCATGAGCCACTTGTCCAGCGATCTTCCCTATACCCATACCCAAGTCCTTCCTGACTAGTATTGCTTGCTTGTAATTACTCATGTTCTACTCTTCAACTAACTCAAAATCTATAAGGAGGTATTATCGAGTTAAAGTAATAATGGCATTGTGTATCTTTAATTCTATTTGTATATATCCCCTGAGATTTACCGAGTATGATAAATCTATTGAGACTTAAATCACCATTTTTATTTAATTCTTTTATAACTTTCAACTTGTCATGTCTATTGTTGTTAGTAGAGTGGAATAACTCTATATTCTTTTTCACCAGCATTTTCTCTTTTGCTAAATCCAACTTTATCAAAGGGTATCATGTCTGCTATATTTTACTGTATGTATGTACACCTTTAGACTGTCCAAGCCAGTTTTGTTATTAAGTCTATACAAATAATCCGTTCGATCAAATCAAATGAGCAACTCGGAAGTTTTTTCGCAAGCTCTAAAATCAGTGTTTTAGGACCGGAACCCAAAGAAGAAATAACTTTAAGGCTTGTTCGCTTTCATTGACACCTTCTAGTATTAACTCAATCACTTAACAGTTGCTTTATCGAGCTTTCAAGAAATCCATTTGAACCAAAGAAGGTTTGTCGCAATATGCCTTTCTTATCTACCAAAATCGCAGACGGTGTGCCACGTAAACCATACTCCTCAAAAGTCTTTGCCGAAAATTGTTTTTGTTGTAGGTATTGTTGGACCTGAGAATAAGTAGATTGCTTGTCTTTTTCAAGATAAGATCTGAATTCAGGAATATTGGCCTCGATAAAATCTATTATTTTCTCACGAGTCACAGGACCGATTTTAAGTAGGACATCCATTCCTACAGGAAATGGAATCTTATAACTTAATTTGTTTCCTGGCAGCAACTGGCCATATTGCCCCAATACTCTTACAGGTTCTCCAATTAGCTCGCCTGTGGTAAGTAAGAGTCTTAGATTTTCTATGGTATTTTTATCATAATCTTCGAATGCTGTAGCAACACCTAACACCCTTAGATCTGAATCACGGTACTTCCTATACATGTCTATTGCTTGCGGAATGCCATGTGTAAAGCAACCTGGACAATTGACCTGAAATACCTCGACGAGCACCACATTTCCACTTTCATTATTTATATTGGTCGGCCTTCCTTGAACCCACTCAGAAACTGAGAGGTCAGGGGCTTTATTTCCTATCCGTGCATGCATATATCTCAACTTCTTCCAACAAAATGTAATTTAAAGCATAGCAGCCAGCATCAATTGCCAAAAAACTTGAGAACGGCAATTAATTTTTTCATTTATAGGTTATTATTTGAATGGCTACGATAACGACTTAGAAGCAATAATTGAACGCTAAATCTATTTAGATTACTAGACATCATTACATTAAACAATTTCATTATGCTCGAAAACTACGCGTTTCAAGGTACGATATTGTGTTGAGTTTGATCTTATTATATGTAATTTGATAACAAGGTTTGGCTCTCTGGTCTAGGAGGTTGATTGCTCATTGGAGGCCCAGAACTGTGTCTAAACAGATCAGGAAAATCAAATTTTATTTTTTTATCTAATACTTGCTTTTTTAAATTTTGAAGTACGTAAATCTCATATGAACTTTTAGCATTGATATTTTCTCTAGCTGCCAATGGTTCTTTGAACTTATAAATTTCATTCTTGTATTGTTCGATTCCCTTTTTTATGCCTAGCAAACTTAAAATTGATTTAACTCTTTCCCAGATGTCTGATCTTAATCTCAGAACTGCACCGAAAATGAATTGCACACCTGCTTCACGGCAATGACCAATTATTCGTTCAATATGTCTTGGAGAATCTGTGATCAAGGGCAGGATAGGATCAATATTTACTCCACAGCATACACCTGCATCTACAAATTTTCGTATTACATCAAAGATAGAATAGGATGGTGGGGTACCTGGCTCTATCAAACGCCTGAGCTTCTCGTCACATGTGGTTATAGACCAAACCAAAAAGCAATTATCCCTATACCTCTGATGTAAACTTAAGTCTCGTTCGATAATTACTGACTTGGTAAAGACATAGTATGGAAAGTTATATTTTTGCAGCACTTCCACACACCTTCTTGTTAGATCATACTTTAATTCTGCAGGCTGATATGCATCGGTAGCAGATGAGATCATTACTGGCTGAACATGTTCAAATTTCCAAGATTTTAATTGATTTTCTAATAGTTCAGGCGCATTACTCTTGGCATAGATTTTGTCATAGAACTCAGGAGACCATTCGTATGTTGCATAGCAGTAACCACATCGATGATGACATCCTTGATATGGATTAATCGTAAGCCCGTTATGTCCTTTAACCATGAAAGAATGAATTAAAGATTTAGAGCGTTTTAATTCAATTGATGGCGGATCCATGGAGTACCACAAATTCATAATCAAACAGAAATGGTTACATCAGTACTACTAATTAAGAGGTAAAGGATTCATGGGGGAGCGGGAGTGGGAGGAATTGTTGAGATCTTACTCTCGTAGATCAATCTTGATCTTTTTAAATAGGCACGGTCTTCGGAGCTTTTCCCCATATGTAAATTCATTGATGTCTGTAACAGCTCAATTAGCATCGCATCCCACGCAGCTAGCACAATTTCAGAACTAGCGGCATATTCTTTCAATCATTCAAAAGCAGGATTTTCATAAGGTACTTTAGATGCGTGAGTTATCATAAGCATCTCTCTAATTTCTTCATCCTCTATTAAGTTTATAAAGTCTTTACACGACTCTTTAAAGTCGAGATCGCTAGCAGCCACACATAATATAGAATCTATAGCTTTTAACTTCCAAAAGTTATCAAGCGTTTTAGCTAATCTAGTCTGGTAAAATGACACTACTCTCCCTAAAGAAGTTAAATAATACCTACCATTCTGGCGCATTATCAATCCACAAGTCAAAAGACTACTGATCCTTGAATAATATTGTTTTCTTGTAAGTCTTATTTTTTTGCTCAAGTCTGAGCTACTTGATTCTTCTAAAGCAATACTTTCGAATAGTATGAGAGTTTTGTAGTCAGATAACGTCCTTAAAACAACAGTAATTTCGGTCAGCTCAGCATTCATGTTAGTTTAGTTTAACTGTTGGAATTCCTTACCCTTGACTTTCGAAGGCAGGTGTTGGGCAAATGCACATACGCCATAGCGAGTATCATCATATACAACAATCACTAAAATATATTCATAAATGATTTTAGAATCCCTATACAGTAAGAATCATACATAAGAAATTCATTACAAACAGCTATTTCGTTAAAATTACATATGGTCATTACTGTTAGTCAACCGTATGCATTGCGCAAGTTACGAGTTCAATAGAGTATTTAATATCATTCTTGTACTTAGAGAGAACTTCATGGGGCAGCTCATAGGGTTCATACAACGATTCGATCTCTATCTATTTAGAATTAACATACCTGTCTGACATAACTGGCTGTTTGGATATGCCTTAACAAAAATTAGAACGTGTCTTCTAAATTGCTATAGTAAACAGCAGAAAAAAGAATTGTCCTTAAGAGAAAACGATCAAAAGCAGAACTGCATATCAAAATGAATAGTTCACTATTCGGTATCCTCCTGACTATTTCCGCATTCACTGCAAAATTTGGCTTCCGACGGGAGCGAAACTCCGCAAATTCTGCAGGCCTTAGACAGCTTTATTGATCCGGCACGATCATGTAAATTAGACTCCACTTTATTTTTAGTGGCAGGAACAGCATGATGTAACTGACCTACCGTGTTGACAGAAGACATAAAGCTATTGATCCCGAAACTGCCCCCTGGCTGTAAGTTAGAAGAGGATGTCGCTGCACCGGTCACATCTTTTATAGTAGTGCCTTTTTCCAAAGCTGACCTTAATTCCAATAATACCCTGACCATCAGAAAATTCAGGGCGGATGAGGTTGTGACATAACTTAGGGTGTTAGAAAAGAAATCCTTTTCACTAATTTTCTTTTCTTTGTACAGTTGGATCGAAGCAGTAAATGAATCACCTTTATCTTTAGTTTCATCCATAAGCTGTCTCAACTTTTCGCTTAGAGTTCCCAGTACATCAACACCAAAGGGCATCATAGTAGTGATAGCACACTGCGGCTATTAATACAAGATCCTGTGAATCCACCACCGCAAATTCAATAATTATGTCGAGTCAAAAGATAGTATCTTCATGGTACCGAGATGGTTAATACTGGTCTTCGTATCTCCTTTTCCGGCTTAAAACTTTATTGAAGCTTCCACTAATCTAAAGGATCACTTTTGTGATAAAACCACAAATTGCCCTCTTGGTCTCCAAATTTGTTATCTAGTACCATAATCATGGATGGAGTACATGCTTTAGGTGTTCCATGAGCCAGGTGTTTCTTAACTGAATAATATTTTCTAGCTGCCTCTTCCCTCCCCAATGAATGTGACTGCCAATTTCTAATCTACACTTAGCTGGTTAGTAATAAACTGTGAAAATTCTTTGTTGTTCGACAAGTAGATGACAAGTATTTGTACATTTGTACAAGCCAACTTGATAGAATTTATGATATCTATACCCTTATGAAGTCATGGTTTAAGCTTTTTTTTAAAATCATATTGGAATTATTGTTAAATATATTGGCAGATTTTGTGTACTTTTTATTAGTCAATTTAATATCGGCGAAATGCGAAACAGAACTGCTCAGTACGAGAAAAAAAAGTAAGCTTATGTTTAACAAATTTAGACGCTGGAAACCAAAAGGAAAAATGTATAGTCTGAGATGCAACCAGTGTGGATCTGGCTTTCTTTCTAGCTTCAATCTCGAGGCACCAATATGCGGCAAATGTATGCAAAAAGCTAAATCATTAGATTCCACCGTTGATTATGAAAAAGTATGTAGTAAATGCGGTATTAAGGGAGTAATATATGGTAAGGAAAAATGCCATTCTTGTTACTTTGAATTCGAAAAGAAAGAAGAGTTTCTGCGGTAATCCGAGAAGCTGTTATAATTTCACAGCCAAGTACGAAGACTTCTAATAACTTTGTGTGCATAAAGTAAGACAATATAAGGCAAGCTAAAAGAGGCGTTCAGCTATCAGAAGGGCCTGTGACTCGAATAAAGATAAGCCTATAATGATAAGTGGCCTAGGAATGAATCACATCAACTTAATCTCAAAAACATCTAAACCTGTGGGCCCTTACTGCTTCCTCTAGTTTTGGATTTATTTCGTCGACCCTTTTTGCTAGTCCACCTAGTTTTTTCATTAGCAAGTATGATGTTAAACTGGTTAAGTTCTGAAGCAGACCTTATGACTATACCAGATCGGGTGGATAGACTCGTAGCATCAACAGGATTAATTTCGATAGCTATGGAAGCTTGCCTCAATCTAGATGAAGGTAGCTTCAATAGAAAAATTCCAGCAATATTTGGGAACACCTCTCATTCACTGTAAGCTAGTGCAGGAAAGAGAACAGGTATAATTGGTCTAGGTGGTCTTGGCCAGATGACCGTAAAAATAGCGCATGCATTTACCGAAGTCAGCATATTCAGCCATCGTCTCAGAAAACAAGAAGATGGTCGAAGGATGGGAGCAGATAATTTCTATGCTACTGACGATCCGGATACTTTCAAAGAATTAAAAGGATATTTTGACTTGCTTATCAACACGCTCTCAATCGAGTCATAATGGGAAAATTATTTGAACCTCCTGCAACTTGATGGGACTATGGTCGTAGTAGGGAATTTAGGGAAAAAATCGCCAGTCAGTCCATCGACGCTAATTTCAGGTCGTCGCAGTATTGCAAGATCTCAACATCGCTAGTCACATAGAAAGCATCCCTATCTACCTATGTACGTGTCCTCAGTAGTGACGTTCGATACCGGTTTGTTATTGATATGAAGTCGCTATAGTTTATGGTCACTGCCTGAGTAGACCATATGGTAATAATGTTTTTTCCCACCCAGCCATTTCTTTACCATTACAACAGCAGGCCTTCACATGGTTCTCGTTCAAATGATAGAAGCGTTGATTGATAGGTCTAGATCCGCTTTTTCCTTCCGACCCCCAGTATGCTGTTCTTTTTTTTCACAAGATGCTCTGAAATATTCCATAGAATATTTATAATATATGAAAAACTTTCGCTAATGGTTCCGAGAGTATTGAAATATTATCATTATGATTCGAAAAAGACTCGATTTCCTCTTGCTGTGATTTTTATAAATCTTTTTATAGCTGTTTATTATACTACATTTTACTATGCGATTTGTCCGAACTCTGAGTTACTCAAAGTTGCTCACAGTTGGTCCAATTGTAGGAGATCGGAGATAGATGAGGCTCCAAGGCTGGATATGCGTTGCATGTGGAAGGCCTTTTACTAGAAGATGGAATGCCAATCGTCATACTGCAAAGCAGCATCCGGGCCAATTGTTTCAGCTCGTGAGCGTAATAGAATATCTAGCAGGGAGACAATCAGGGATTTATCAACCGCCATCTCAAACACAATCGTCATCACCCCCATCATCAGCGAGAAAGAGTGCCACAAATATACAGGATATTTTGCATATCTTTGAATCCACTGAAAGACTAAAACCGGAAGGTGATAGTCTTGCACACGTGATAACCAAGGAATATTTTGGAGAGATTGCTCGCCAGTCGGCCGCAAATTATGTAAGTAAAGCACAACAACGATCACAAGTAACTCCCATATCCAATATGCATCCAATGATGTGGCAGTCACCTTTCGTTCCTAATATTTTGATTCCAACAGCGAGCGATATCTTTGGTTTCAGATGCCATATGTGTTCGAAGTGTTTGATGATGCAACTTCTTGCTGTATATTATCCCCAAAGTCAACAAATCGGTGCAATAATTGAGGATAGGCACGAGTGCGACCAAGTCATCTTAGCTAAGAACCAAAACCTGGATGAGAATGTTAAGAAAACAAGAGTTGAGTTTATGCGTCAGAATCTGCCAAAGTATTTGAAGAACGTGGCTGATCTGTGGAGTGGGGGAGACGCTTCTATTGCAGGGATTGAATTAAGCTCCAGCCTGTCAACTGCATCTCCACCAAATGATCAGATTAAGATTCTGCATCCAAAGGACCCACGAAGATCAGTAACTTTTCATTATTCAAAGGAAAAACATGTAGAATTGCAACCAACCGGTAATCCAGAACATTGGTCTGTTAGGGTATTACGCAAAGGACGCGCGAACCTAGCTGACAATGAGTTGCAAGAGTTCTTGGATCTAGTGAAAAATGCAACGTTCGGGATATTCAACATATATACTCAGAAGACGGATGGCAACCACGAATACCAGGAACATCATCTATCCGGAACACAAAAACAAGACAGCCTTACCCGCTGCTATTTTATGTACATTATCCGCAATGAATAGGATATAAAACGTCATAGTACCGATCTATAAATTACTATCCTCAAATTTCCTGAGGACAACGTCAATTATTGATGTCCCAACAAATGGAGCAGACCAATAGAACCACGAATTACCCACTACAACAGACAATAGAGCAGGGGCTAATGAACCCATGCAGAATTCATAGATGCACCAGAAATGAATAGGGGCATTACATGAAATCCCTCGTAGACTACTACTAAAGGCCTGGAACTTGTAGAATTTGTGGTTTGTTTATTGCAATGGATGAGAAAATTGTGAAACGAGGGACAGTCCCTCAATCCATATTCCAAGGCTTCTTCAATAACTCCCTAATCTTTTGTTTATCTTCCGGCTGCACGTTTGGGCTTTAATAGTTTGGGAAAGAATTTCTCTGCGTACTTAGTAGTATAGTATATCCCACACAGCGTCCTTACACTTATGATTCTGTTAAGGCTCGTACCAAATCCACATATCAATACTATTGGGATTAAGTCCTTATGGATGCTGCGAAATCCATTCTTTGTCTGGTATAAGTTTGAATATCACATCATTTATCCTAAGTTTCAGAAGTTCAAGAGGTCTCGCTGCTGGGATTAGGACAATACTTCAAAAATAGTGAATCATCTTCTTGTGTCCACAAGTCAATTGGCTTTAGATTGATTTCTCCTTTTGCCTTAATTGGTGAATATTCTCTAGTTTTTGCTTGTATTCCATATTTGGAGAGTATAACCTTTTCAGCTTGATTGACAGAATGAATTGTTGTTAGCGTCCTGGAAAAAGACCAGGGACTCCGCTACTAGTAATAGTCGTAGAGGCAACATTATTTTGTTGTCCGGAAGCAGTACCTGGCAGGATATTGAATGCATAAAATCTAGAAATACTATCGTCTATGGGCGATTTACTTGTTGCAGTTATAACTCCATATTTGAAAATCAAGGTAGCATTAGTGGTGCCAGGAGAGATGGCTTTGAATGATACACCTGACATATTTGAAATTAGTATAGGCGACTGACCTCCAGGTTTCAGTGTAACATGTTGAGCATTACATGATGCGGTTGCTTTCTGAGGTACACTCATAGCATTTTTATTAAATGTGACGGATAATGGTGAGGTGCATGTTCCATTAGCGAAAGTAATTGTTGCTGTAGAATTGTTGACTACAATGCCCCTTAAGCCAAATGTGATACCACTTTTTACTTTTGATGGCACCGTGTGAACTTTGAGAACCTTCACACCCTTTACATGGACAAAGCCGGTCTTACTGGAGGTCATTACTGCAAAGATGGAGTCTGTGACCATGGGAACAAGTATTAAGGTGATTATAATTGATGCTGCAATTATTGTCAATCCTTGTTTTCGGTCTACCATTATTACATTACTTGGGAGGAATATTTAATAACTTTAACTAATTTATAATAGGTCTTAGAGTATAATTTCTTCAATTTGGATTTATTGATCGTACTACTATTATTGTATTATCATGATAGATAGAACACCAGTCTAGTTACTCTTCAAGCAAATCTCGAAATTATTCGAGATATATAAGATTCGTAGTTCGATTATATCAAGTCAGACATAGGTATAACGTCGAAACCATTATCATGAAGATATTTCATGTCTGCAGCAAACAAATCAGCTATGACCGGAATTGCATCTTCCACTATTTACTTCTTTTATGAACTTTTTAAAAGATTATTGTATCGTTGTGTCGATAACCTTCTAAACCCCATTTCCGAACAGAATATGCATTTGCATAGTTTAACTTACTATTGTCATCATAAGTTTTGCAGTCAGGTTGCTTACTATTGGGTTAGCCATCACAATGTAAAAGATTAGCAGATCCATCATCTGCAAATTGATCATATTTTGAAAAGTAAAGGCCTAAGACCGGGATTAGTAAACGAAAAGTGTGGTTCGCCCTATGGTCGTAGAACACTCCTATGGGAAAATCCCAATAAAGGTTCGTATGAACCTCCGTTTTGAAATTCTTAGTGCAAGTCTACCTCTCTCCGTTAGGGTATAGGCTATCGTCTTACCCTCTTTTTCATCAGCACTAATGAAACCCATTTCTCTAAGACTTTTTAGAGCTGGATAGATGGTACCAGGACTTGGTCTCTCTCCTTTTCTTCTTGCAATCTCGTCTGCAAGTTCCTGTCCATGCATCGGTTTCTTTGAAAGTAGAAAAAGGACTAGGAATCCTAGCATCCCCCTCATGTCACAGCAATAGTTATCGTTCTCATCAGAGAATCGTCTCATGTGATAATATAATATATTGTGTATACGATATATATAAATACAATGATATCGTATATCCAATATAACTATAAAGAGGAGGTGAATAGTGATATGGGCTATGGATGCTATGGATGGGGCTTTCACCGAGCAAGAAACTTCCTAACCAAGGAGGAACGTATTGCATTGCTGAAAGAATACCAGGAAGATTTGGAGAAAGAAAAAGAAGGAGTGGCTCAAAGGATCAGGGAGCTTGAAGCCAGCTAATTTCTCGAATCACTCCTATATTTTTGTATTATTTTTATCCAATTTGATTATAAAAGCGATTATGAAAGCGGCTTTGAAAGTTGAGAGCAAAGAATTTCTGTCAATTGAAAAAAAATAGATGCTATTTTGGATCCGGAAAACAGGTAGAGTCCTTAAGATAAAAGCACATCAAATATTGCAAAAATATTGCTACCGCCAATGCAAGCTTTGTGGGTTAATATATAAATGTGGAATCAAAAGTCAATTCTACTATCACAAGTGCCAGATTTGCAGATCAAGATCCTACATCTGATCCCAGACTATTGACTTCTGTAGTCTTGATAGTAGCCTACTTCGAATTCTCAGCTAGATTACTGATCTCGTTTATATCGTTTAGTTCGTTCACTTTGGTAGGGCTGACACGAGACCCTAATTCGTTTAGCCACCATCCATATTTCTCAGGATGTTCAGTTTTTAGGGCCACAATGACTTAACTGTACTTTATTTCTAATGAAGTCTAGAAGACAAGATCTACAAACAATCAAGGAGTGATAGGCGACGACATTGACACGGGTTTATATAAATTAACAGAGATAGTGTTAATCTCTTTTCTGAGGTGGAGGATTTCTTTTCGACGTGTTGGCAGGTTATGCAATCAAGAAGGGCTGTTTGTTGCAGCGCTTGCATATTAATCATAGATGTTTATTAGATGTGAAATGGGTTGTAATGGGGAATTTTACAAGAAGTACATTTGCGAGTGTATATGACACAATTTATAGTTTCTTCCGTCTGTTATTACAGATTCTCTAAAATTGACATGTATATTTAAAAATGCTTTTGACAACTAGTTATAATCATATAGATTCAGTAATTGTAATGGCATGTCTGGTCTAACTGTAATTTTCTTGATTGTAAGGTTATAAACAAAAAAAAGGGGTTTGCAGTTTTCGTTCTATCATACTTATTCTTAACGAAAACTTCTGTCACTTTTAGTCGAACATCATGCAGTTCTAGGTAGTACTACTATTTGGCCAACCATACTTGGCATGTGATCAGGGGACCAGTAATTTGTTATCCCTACCTTATCGGCTGTAAACGATACTGTATGGATTTGTCCTCTACTCATAGGAAATGTTCCAACTCCCTCAACTGTTATATTGTAATGTGCACCTTGCACATCTGCGAAATGAAGTGTGACCTTGTCACCCTGGTTCACGACTATCTGTGATGGTTCGAACGTAAATACTCTGAATTTCCAAGCGCCTGTCTTGTCAGGTGGTGTTAATTTAACTCCTCCTCCTGCAGGAATAGTAGAGTTTGGAAATTTCTCAGGCGGAGCGGGATCTGGTCCTGTTGGAATTCCTTTTAGGTTTGCAAAACCATCTAGATGTACTGTTTTTACCCAGAATTCTTTGTTAGTTGATTGGGTTGTATTAGTTGCCGATCCTACATTATTGCTGTTACTTTGTCCTAATGCATTGTGCGAAGTTATGCTCTGCATACTAAGAACAATAACAGCAGATGAAACTACTGCTATGATAGTCGCAGCCGCTATTATTGTTGAAAGTTTTTTCGTCATTGTTTGTTTGTTATTCATTTTTTTCAAGATCACTTTTACCTAACGATGTTATAAACAAGAACACGAATTCCAAGAGCGGATTCCATCTTTGGATTCCAAAACTGGAATTATCCATTTTCCTTTTATATCCTGCTGCTACTATGTGATTCAGGTATCACAAAATGTGGTGTTACGCTTGATGTTGGGAGAGAATCAGATAGAGATATGCAAGCTCCAAATATCTGAAATGTTTGCTATAGCCGCGATGACTTTATTACTCATCCATATTGCAGATGGATCTATGGAACGTACCAACAAACATGGATTTTTACCAGCGAGTATTGATAAAAACCCACTTGGCATATCTAATATTGGTATATTATCAATAATATTGTTCTTCCTAGCTTTTGCGATCCATATACTGAGGAAAAACACATCAAACGTAACAACAACTCTAATTATAGTGGGTGGTGCACTTATCGGAACGACCGCGTTAGGAGCATCTGTAATGGATAGAGCCGGATGGATAGCAACATTTTTGACAGTGAGTATAATTGGATACATAATAATGGGTTCAGGTATAATTAGAGCGATACAACAAAGGAGGCTTATATCCAAAAATAGTTTAAATTATTAGAAGAACAACTCGAACTTCAGTGTTTCAAGCAATATCCCCTTCGAGTCAGCCGGTATTAGGAGCGATCCATGTCTATTTGGGTGGGCGGACAGGGTACCAGCTATATATGCTGCAGTACTATTTGCAGAATATCAGATTGTTTACATTAAATTCAGTTGTTTCTACAGATTTCCCATACTCCTTGACAACAAAACAACTAAACCTTGGAGCGCAAATGAAGAGGCAACTCCTCAGCTTGCTCGGAATTGGTAATTACTTATAGATATTTAATATATAATACATAAATATTGTATGATATTTGCGGACTTTCAAACATAGTTTCATTGTGAACTGTCCCATAGATAGAGTTTGGGAATTTTATACAGATATCAAACATCTTGATATAATTACCCCTACCGAGATAGAACTCAAAATTACTGGTGCGACAAGTCAAAAGCTCACCCGAGGATCAGAATTTTGGCTTGAGGGTAAATTAATGATTGTCAAGAGTAGATGGCAGTCCGTAATAAAGTCCATAATGCCATATCAATATTTAGATGAAATGTTAACTGGCCCATTAAAAAAGTGGAGGCACTTACACAAATTTAATGATATTAACTTTAACAATAACATTCAAAGGCAAACCGAGATAATCGACGAAGTTGAATTTGAACTTCCATATAACCCCGTTGGAAAGGTGTTTGAAGGTTATGTAAGTAGGCGGCTTGAGAAATTCTTCGATTATAGGAAAGCGGCAACAATCAAAAGTTTAGAAGATAATACCTAGTAAGAGATGTTAGACCTGTCTGATAGCAATTTTTTCTTATCAATCAAGACAAAGCTACATTCGAACATAAGGTACATCTTTTGTTGTGGCCAAATAATTCGATACATAGCAGCATATTCGCAAGCACTAAATGCAGGATTGCCAATTCTATACAATTAAAGAAACAATCGTAGTTCCGATAATTTAAGCAATTTTTTGGAATCCTTTTAGTACCCCTTACATATAAAATATTCGGATTAGTCGTGCAGTAAATACTAAATCATTATCATTTTTGTCTCTAGAACTTTCATTGTTGTTATATTTCCAATCTATCCACTGTTTTAAGTAGTGTGTTGCTTCATCATACACGTAAATATCTCTGGATCCGCCGGTCTTCGGCAAATTCTTTATTTATGTGTATTTTAGTCGGGCTAATGAAAAATCCACAACTTTTACCCTTATCACTATACCTTCCACGGCTCTCATACCACCACTAGCAAGAATTAAAAGTAGGATTTCAACCCACGATTGTTATGCATCCTGTAGGAATCAGATTTTTTATCTGATTATTCAGTCAAAGCTTTCTAGGAGCGTTATACTCTACACTTATTGAGGGAGTCAAAGTATGTAAGATTAGCCTTCTTGTCTTGATATGCAACGTAAGATCTGATACTCACTAAGTAAATCTGGATACTGGGTAGGTGTAATCATTTGATTGTTTTGTTTATTGTTTGAATCAGACGCCGAATAGGAAAGGAGATTATCGAACAATTGGTATACATCAAGATTATTTTCCTTGAGAAGTTCAAAGATAGTATGCATGTGTTCACGATAGCATTCTGCTAAATTTCTGCAGATGGATTAGGCCACTTCGAAATGAGTTTTTGGAGTGCGTATAATTTCTTGAAATGCTCTCTAAAAACGTATTGGCATGAGGAAATCTGTCTCCATCGGTCATTTGTATGCTAAAGGTGGGATTGGCTCAATCATATTATAAAACAAAAACTTTAGTATAACCCTTCTGGATATTGTAAAGAGGATTATAACAACATATGCCTGTGAAACTCTTTAGAGGCTCTGCAGTTGGACTTCGGCAAGAGAAGAGAGACTTTGAGGAGGCCAGAAGGATTTTTGAAGAGGAAATAAATGAATTTCTTGCTGATCCAGAGATCGAGGTAATAGATATCAAGTTTACTGCAATAGGGGACATAAAATACCCTCCACGTGTTTATGCATTGGTTCACTATAAGGTAAAGAGCTGATGCACGATAGACTCTTGATACTGATTCATTAAGAAAATTCTCTCGTACTTGGGCAGTTGTGTATGGCCTGCACTCTATAACTATACCCTAAAATATACAATATATTCTGAGGAATTATTTATGGGTCGAGGGTAATAGCTATGTCTGCATTTTCTATAACAAGTTGAACCTATGGATTAAACAAAGTTTTAATTACATCCTATGTGTAATTTGGCCTATACGAATTTACCGGAAGTTCAAAAAAAACCAAGCAACATCAATTAAGAAATCCTCTTTAAGTTTTTAAAGGACTTGACATGGTTTAAGGCGTAATGACTCTTAATGGAGGTGACCTTAATCAAAGAATATTAATCATCGCAGATTCAACCGTTCCTCGTTACCAGAAATAAAAATAAAAAAAACCAAGATTGAGTTTTTTGATATTTCTTATGAATAGCCCGATGTTTATCTTCTTTAAGATTCTTACAATACCGATATAGTTCTGTTCTTCCTACAGCCGTTTAAATATCTGGCATAGAAACTAAGGGATGGTTGAAGTAAAATTAGAACTGATAGAGATAGCGTATACAACAAGTATAAGGATCTTATTTTATTTAACAAAAATATCATTATTGCTGGAGTTTGTTCATTCTTAACAGCTGCTTATGTTACCCAAATATATCACACTCATTACAACAAAAGCGATCTTTATACCTCTGTGCTTTCTTTATTAACGGAATATAGTGTTTATATCCCGATTTTTATTTCTCTTTTTTATATCGACAACAGGTATAGATATTTTGATCCGTTAACTGGGAAAAAAGATAATAAGATATTAAAAAAAGATCTGAAGAAACTTTTTACTGCGTTTCTTATTTCTGAAATTGCCTATTCACTTTCGAAAGTTTCTTTAACTTACCAGTTTCTTCAGCTTGGAGCGCTACCCTACCAAGCATCTATGTTTGGCTCATTGACCGCATCGGTGGTTTCCTTTATATTGATCAATTTAGCTGCATTCAAAATTGTTAAGCTATTTAGAAAATGAAATTTTTTTAGATAAAAGATCTGAATTTAGGATTGCTAGTTGTCATTCTGGTGGGATGTGTCAGGTTGCTGTTGGCGCCTAATGTAGATGATACTAACTTATCTAATTAATCTATTTAATTAATAAAAAATCAACAAATGGTTATTTAACTCCCTGCAAACAAAGTTGCAATAGCACTTACAGATTCATTGAAGAATTCAAATAAGAGGTGCTACTAATATGGCATTGCAAACAATGCATTTACAAATTGATAATACTGGATCAAAAATAGGCGTTGGTTTTCCTTATTTACTCACTATCATAACTCATCTAGGCCCATAAGTTCAATCTGTTAAGTAATATCCAATATTACCGGTCCATTTCTTATGGTATCAGGTAGGTTTTTAGATGATGTCACTGGTTTCAATAATGATGTCTAAAACATTTGAAATCCTCCAAGGTTATGCGACTCCAACCGGCACAACTGAGTATGCAAATCATGCGGTACATAATAAAGGCAAACCATCTTCTCACTTTCGCCTGTTTGATGGTTTGTCCTTCTCAAGTATTGGAATAGGAACTTATCTAGGTAACACGACCCAAGAAGATGATAAAGCTCTTGAAAATGCGATCTATAAATCTGTTAGCTCAGGCGCTATCAACATAATAGATACTGCAATAAATTATAGAGCCATGAAATCAGAGAGAAGTATAGGCCGTGGATTGTCTCGTCTAATAAACGATAATGTAATTTCAAGAGATCAAGTATTTATTTGCACCAAGAATGGGTATATTACGAATGACGGAGATTTTCCTGCGATCGATGTAATGGAATACGTACAGAGAATGTACATCTCCACAGGAATCATCAACGCAGAAGACATTAGTTCTGGATATAATGTTCTAAATCCGGATTATCTTGAGAGATGCATAGACAAATCACTACTTAACATGCATCTAGACACCATCGATTTGGTGTACATCCATAATGCATTTGAGAGCTGGTATGAGGATGTTAGTAGGGATGAATTTATGCATATGTTGGAAAGGGTTTTTGAAATTTATGAAAAATATCGGGTAAAAAACAAAATACGTTATTATGGAATGGCCACCTGGACCTGTTTTCGAGTACGACCTAATGAAAAGGAATATTTATCATTGGAAGAAGTTGTAAAATTAGCTGAAAAGGTCGGAGGAAAGCAACATGGTTTTCGATTTATACAACTTCCCTTTAATTTAGCATACAACGAGGCATTAATTTTGCAGAATCAAAGCGTTGGTCTCGAAAAGAACTTGACGATACTAGAAGCTGCTGCAAGATTGAACATAGGAATCTTTACAAGTATTCCATTATTTCAAGGACGCCTAATGGAAGCTAAAATTCCGGAGTATGAAGGACTTACCGATCAGGTCGCAAAAATAATCCAATTGATTCGTTCAAGTCCTTCTATAATCGCGCCTTTAATAGGCCAGAAAAAATCCGAACATGTTGAGCAAAACCTTAGGATATCAGACATTCCGCCTATGAACAAAGAACAGTTCAAAAAAACATGTGAGATATTCTTCAAAAGATCTTGACTACTTTGCAAAAGAAAAAGTCATTTATAAGCATGGTGGTTAATACGCAGTGGACAATAAAATCAATTTAGGTGTGGCGATATTTTTTGGGCAACCAGATCTACTAGCTCATTTCTCTTAGGGCTTGAGTTGGTTAGGACAATTTCATTGAACCCTAATTCTGCATACTTCTTGAGTTTCTTTATTGCCTCCTCTGCGCTTGATACTACAAGAAATTTTTTTTCTAAAGTATCATCACCAATGATCTGGCCATTTTCTTCTATTTTTCTGGGATCATGAACATCCACATCAAAAAAAGCTTTTATCATAGACCCTCTCCAAAATCTAATTGATTCTACTGCCTTTTGTTTGTCTTGATTATATGATGCTGGAAGAAAGAGTATTTTATCTACAGAATCATAATCTTTTTTCGACTCTCTAGAACCCTTTTCCACTGCTGGGAACAACTTGTTCCTAATCGCCTCGATATCTAGTTCATTCGTAACAAACCCATCTCCTTCTTGGCCAGCAAGCCTTGCAGTTCGTTCACCAATTCCAGAGATGTAAAGAGGAATAGGCTTCGTGGGCTTGGTATACAATTTAGAGTCTTTAACCCAATAATATCTTCCTTTGAAATTAACCCAATCCTCTGTCCATAACCTCTTGATCAACTGTATCGCTTCTTTTAGTCTTTGGAATCTTTCTACATTCGACGGCCAGGTATGACCTGAGCTTACTTCGTTAAGAGCTTCGCCTTTCCCAAGCCCCAGAAAAACCCTACCTGGAAACATATACCCCAGTGTAGAAAATACTTGAGCCACTATGGATGGATGGTATCGCAGTATGGGACAAGTTACTCCGGTACCTATTACAATATTTTTGGTCTTGGTCAGTGCTGCACCAAGCCAGGGCCAAGCTGCACCACCAGATGCGCCAGTATCCCACCATGGCATATAATGGTCACTAGTCCAACATCTACTGATCCCATTTTGATCCATGTTAACTACGTCATTTAATAGATCAATTGGATTCACTTGTTCGTGAGCTGCCTGAATACTTATTTTTGTCATTGACGCTATCCTTTTCCTATACGATAGACAAAACCCTCATTTTTAATAACTATTTCAAAACAATTGCCATAGTAACTCACACGGCACTGTATCTCAATAATACAATATTGCTGACATACGTTTGTATCTGGATTCTGTTATTAAGAAATGAATGAATGAATGAATGATACATACTAATACTGAAAAAAAGAGATGAGATTATGGATATTCCATCTTATAATAACTCCTCATGTAGTTGTTAAACGACTCCATCATGTGGTGAAAACATAAACGGATAGAGCCCTTCTCGATATTTTTAGGATCTATAGTCAAGCCTCCTTGATGATTACATCCGCTAACAGAACATTTCATAACTTCGTTTACTTACCTTCTTTTTGACAATTATACTTTTTGTTTCGTGTATCGGACAGGCTATTTGTTAACTAGGATTGGCAGTTTTTGAGACATCAGTTAATTAAGATATAGCTAAGGAAAAGGAAGCTCAAAGTGAACCTGCTTGAGAAAGTATCACACGAAAGATGAGACTTATGTTTTTCAAATGCGGCCGAAGGGAAATCTTAACGGGACCGGAACTCATCGAGTTTCAAATCTATTGAATAAATAGGTAGGATAATCACGTATTTGGTTCCAGATCTTAGGGTGGTGTGGATATCAAATGCACAGACATGGCAAACCCATTGTCAATATTCAAAAACAGGCGTGAAAGTGTAGCCCTTATAATGCATCTAATTGAGGTGTGTTGTGAGGCAACTCAAAGCCAATAGTTTGGATTTATCTTCCTGTAGCTATGAAGTATAGACACATCATACCAGTTTAATGCGAGCTAATCAAAACTGATTATCATTCGAAAAACTCGAATGTTGGATCGCAAATTATCATTGGTTCCCGTATTCAAATCCAACCACCTAGTTAGAACATCTGATGTGTTTCCAAGATTATTATTATACTAATAACGCAAGCAACAGAATTTGAATATTACATTTTTACTCTACGTACGAAAAGTAATATTCAGTCAATATTGGCTTATAATGGCAAAAGACGCCATTTCACACCAACATGTATATACTATGATATACACTTACAAACGATGTCTACAAAAAGAGAATCTGAGAAAATAGCCCCTACACCGATCGAAGAAGAAAGGTTAAGGCATCCAAGGTCTTCGACATCAGCATTGTCAGAGCATTATCAATCGGTAGATAAAGCTTTGGATGAAACAAAGGAGAACATTAAAAGAAGTATCGAAGAAGCAAGAAAGGAAATCCCCCGTAACACACAAGCGATAAATGATTATCAGGAACAATCCCTTCAGGCAACGAGAGAAATTACAGATAGTTATTTAGACTCTCAAAGGGAGATCATAAAGTCATTCCAGTCAATATGGATCCCATATGTAGAAAACACATATGGCATTTTTTGGCATAATTGGGTGTCTCCGCTGAGGATAGCTGAACTTTATGCAAGATCAGTAAGTAGCTTTGCAGATAACGCCGTAACGACGGCAAAAATAGGCAACAACGCGATGATAGCGAACATGGAAGCACTCAGAACATTCATTCAACGTGAGAAAGAGGACACAAAAGAACTTTCAAAAATTGGACTAAATACCGCAAAAACTTTCGAACGTACTTCAAAGGAAATTTCAAAAGAATACGATAGCAGAGTGGGAGCCGGCACCAAGACTTAAGTAGGAACTCAAATCATAATTTGAGAGGTGCCAGTTTTGTTTAAAAAAAATCCCCATTTTATTTGCACTAGTTTTGGTAGCAAACTAATCCATCGTAATTTCTATATGGTCATGTACATTGTGTTTCTTAGTAAATTAATACCTTGAGCCTATATTACGATCCACGGATCGAAGATATGCCGATTGCGGCTGGCTGAAGAAGCTCTTGATTGATTACGGCTTCACTACAGAACGTTTGACTATTCATTCTCCATTATCAATTGCTTCTAACTTGAATTAACGAATTTATAGCTGAGAAGAGCATAATCCATACAATATAGGAACGTATCTATCTAAAGCCGTTATAAGATTTGACGATCGATCGATGTATAAGCAAACTCGAACATTCTATATTGTATCTTCCTTAGGATTTCTTATTGAGCTTGTACTAGTAGCTGTCGTAGTATTAATCCGATTCCTGGTAGCAAACCCATATCCAAATGCTCCAGAAATAATTACAACTGCTAAAACTGGACCTATCAAAGGAGGCAGCATGTTGGTTCTGGTTATAACAGAATATGATTCCATAGCGGCAATAGTCAAAGCTAGACCACTCAATGCATATGACATGTAATTAAAACCTTTGGTGCGGAGTATTTTCGAAAACGCTGAGCGAAGGACGACACTATCCAATGTATCTATTGGGATCATTCCGATTGCAAAAAATCCAGCAAGAATAAGTGCAACTTGTACTCCGAGCGTTGCAGATGCAGCCACAGTTAGTGTTAATGCAGCTATTTGAGTAGCGGTATCGAACCCTAACCCAAATACAAGGCCTGTAATCAGAGCAGAACCAAATGGCCCTAAGACATGTGTTCTATGTACCACTTTACTAGCAAGGATAGCTGAGCCTGTTTTACCCCATTTTTTCATTGAATAAATATTTACTGCACCAATTGTTGCTAATGCAATTGCTCCTATTACACCTCCCCAAAATGAAAGCTGGTCCACTTTCCCGCTCGAAGCGCTACCTATTGTAAATATAATTAGAAGCATCTCACCTAGTACCGAGGTCATATGACCTATACTAAAACCTGTGCCCACCCATCTGGCTCTTCCCCTAGCGTTGTGCATCCTTACAAGATTATCTATTGCGGTAATGTGGTCAACATCAACTCCATGTCTCATCCCAAAGAAAAGCATTGTTGGAATTGATACGGCTATGAATGTCCTGATATCTCCTGTCATTATCTACAACAAACCGCCATTGAGTATTATTTAATTGTAGAGTAGTATTATTTAAGGATTTATAAGATCAGTCATGTCCAAAGAAGGATCTTGTAACCGAATAGTCCTTAAATCCGGTTTCTGTTAGGCTATAACATTCCATCCAAGTACCTGCATCAATTGTTAAACCCAGAGACATAGACCTATTAAATTTAGGATAGGAAACACGATATTGCCTTTAAATAACTACACTTGAATTATTATTCACGACTTATATATGCGTGCTCTGCAAAAATGAATGGACCTATCAACTTCCCTTAAGGATATAAGCATCATATATCAAGAAATAATATATTTAGATTTATATAGGATACTAGTACGACAAATACCGGGGTACTATAAAACATATAATAATGAGCTGACATATCAGCCAGACCTTAATTGGTGTAAATAACAAGTATTCACTGTCGTTCAAAACTATGTTGGGTAATTAGATCATATAATCAAAAGTTTGACCCAGGACTTCAATCTAGCTTCTTTTTTATAGCTATTATATGCCACGAAAAAAAGTCTTGTTGGAGTAAGTCCTTTGGCGAAGTAGATGCACAAATGTTGAATTCCTATATACCGATACAAATACTAACGATAAGTTTATCTGAAATTATACGTATAATTTCTCGTCAATGACTAGTACCAATTTAGCTGAGCGAGTGGCAAATACCGAAATCGAAAAAAAGACCAAACAATCGGTCTTGAAAAAAATAATTCTACTAGGGATAATACTTGTGATAGCACTAAGCCTCACCACTGTACTAATAGGACCTCTTATCCCCCGTGAATTTTTGATCTACGCCCAGATAGCACAGTTCGCTCTGATCGGATATATTGTGATGGAAGTTATCAGCAATTCAGCTTTCAAGCTAGCAACAATTGCTCGGCAATCTAAACAGGCTGCGAAGTCAATAAAGAGCCTTATTAGAATTCTTGGTACCTTGATAATAACTGCTATCATCATATCTTATCTTAGCGAAAATCCTGCGTTAGCAGCAGCAATTGGTACTATAACCGGGGTAGTCATTGGTTTTGCTGCACAAAATGTGATTGGTAATTTGATTGCTGGAATGTATTTGACATTAGCTAGACCATTCAAGATAGAGGATAATATTACAGTCCTGGGGCCGACCGGTCAGACCGGCAGAGTCGCTGATATAGGCTTGTTATATTCCGGACTCCGTATGGNTACAGGTGACAGTGTGCTTGTTCCTAATACTTTATTGATAACAACATCCATAGTACTCAGAGTAGGAGAAGAGCCTAAAGTACCTGCGCCCTTTTATATAAGGTGAGAAGAAAGCAAAATCAGTTCCTTGGCGTGTAAGCACACCTGTGTTCACAAATTAGCTCTGGACATGATAATTTTTTAAGCTTCGAACAATACTTCTGATTTGTGAATTTTGAAAACGAACAGACTTTTCACAAATTTGTGCTTTCAAAAAGAGAGGATTCATTTCACGTTCGTTATGAGCGGGCAATTCAGAATGTAAAACGTGAATTTGGCAAGGAGTATCCTTTGATTATTGGCGGCAAAGAAATAATGACTAGAACCAAAATTGTTCATCTCTCACCTATTGATACTCGGATAACCTTGGGTCGTTTTTCACGAGCGACATCCAAGAATACATCAAATGCCATCAACGAAGCCAGAGACTCGTTCGAAATATGGCGTAAATATGATTACCAAAAGCGAACAAGAATTTGTATAGCTGCAGCCGAAAGATTGAGCCGGCGTAAGTTCGAGATCGCTGCATGGCTATCGTACGAAAATGGCAAGAATAGGTACGAGGCAATGGCAGATGTGGATGAAGCAATAGATTTCATAAGATATTACTGCGTAAGTATGGAGACTAATAACGGATTTATAATACCCACCAAGAGTGCAAACAGCATAGAAATCACTAAAAGTGTTATGAAGCCATATGGGGTATGGGCTGTGATAGCTCCATTTAATTTTCCGGCAGCAATACTAGTTGGGATGAGTGTTGGGGCTGTGATAACCGGGAATACAGTTATACTAAAACCTGCGAGTACCACTCCAATTAGCGGATATAAATTTGTAGAAATTATGAGGGATGCGGGGTTGCCGGATGGAGTGTTGAATTTTATTACTGGACCTGGTGCGGAATTTGGTCGAGATATAGCTCGAAATGAGGACGTGGCTGGCATTGCCTTCACTGGGTCATTGAAAGCAGGACATGAGATCCTTAGGCGATTCAACAGAGTCACCCCAAGGCCAGCTATCACAGAATTGGGCGGAAAAAATCCAGCAATAGTCACCGAAAGCGCAGATATATCCGAAGCTGCACACGGGATATTCAATGCAGCATTTGGGTATTCAGGACAGAAGTGTAGCGCTTGTTCGATATCGTACGTTCATAAAAACATCAAAAAACAATTTCTTGAAGAACTTGTAGAAAAAAGCAAGGCCCTGAAAGTTGGAAACCCCCTCGAACGTAATACCTTCGTTGGTCCGCTGATAAGCAGTGAAGCGCTTAGAAAATATCAAAACTATGTAAAATTAGCTTCTAGGGATGGAAGATTATTGATTGGAGGCCGTGTCCACAAGAGTGGTGATCTGAGCCATGGTTTCTACGCAGAGCCTACAATCATTGATGGATTGCCTGTGGGTCATTGGTTGCTCATAAATGAGCTTTTCGTGCCTATATTGTGCTTGATAGAATATGATGAGCTTGAAGACGCCATCAGAGCGAATAATAATTCCAACTACGGACTTACGGCTGGAATCTATTCCAACAGTAAGGAAGAGATTGAAAAATTTGTAGAGGAGATCGAGTCAGGAGTAATCTATGTTAATCGGGCTCGAAGTGCAACCACAGGAGCGATGGTGGGCTGTCAATCATTTGTTGGTTGGAAGACATCTGGCACGACCGGCTTAGGCTCAGGTGGACCTTACTATTTGACTCAATTCATGCACGAGCAGAGCCAAACTATTGGCAACAAACGAAGTACCTAAAAAGGGGATTTTATTGAGCAAGAATATTCTAGCAAAATAACAGCCTATCCAACTTCTCCTTCTTCATTCTCCAATTGATAACACATTTTGCGTTAAGGGTATGAAAGAAGGATTAATGAGTACTAAGAGACGAACCAACAACAATTGGGCATCCGAAAATCCAATAAATCCTTAATTATGACTGAACCAATGACCGGGCCAACAAGAACAAGTTTCTCTTTCTTTCTCTCAATCGTCTAATTGAATACGAAAGCCATTCATCACCATATGGTACGTACTCTGCTACTTCGAATCCCTGGCGAACTAATTCACTCTTCAAATCATCACGTATACCTTTTAGAAATTCAAATTCGAAGTTTTTTTCAGGGAAATCTAAAATTCTCGACAGCTTAATCGCATACTTCACTAGATAAGAATCATGAGTTGCAACTGCAAATTTTATGCTATTATTGGGATGTATGTAGCTACTATTGAATAGTATGTCCAGCAATTTTCTATAATTTGTGTTGATCTCACTATGTGATTCAAAGGCAACCTGCTCACTCTCGTGATAAGCACCTTTTACTATTCTTACAATACCCCCTACTTCAATCAGATGCAAGAGATCACTAGCACTACGTTTAAGTGCAGATTGAAGAACAACCCCTGTTTTCTTGTGATCGCCAAGTATCTCAAGATAGATCTTTAATGTGTCATCAGTATACTTGGAACTTTCCATATCAATCCAAACGAATCTGTCAAATTCTTTTGCTCTCATTACAATATATTTCAAATTCCCCAAACACTGCTCATAACTAATGGATAGCCCAAGTTGTGACAGCTTGACAGAGATGGAACCATCAATGTTATCTAAACAAAGCCTTTCAAGTAGTTTAGAATATTCCTTCATTGCTTGATTGATTTTACCTTCTTCTATATACTCTTCACCAAGTCGATTCAGAATTGCTCTTTGTCCTCTCAGGTTGCAGTTTTTGGCAGCCACAATAGCATCCTCCACCGTACTACCTGCAGCCCATCTTTTGACAAGACTTATAAGCAATCGTTCCATAAGCATGTGATTATGGCTATATGAATGACTAGGTTGGGTGCCCGCATTCATCTTAATTTCACCTCTTTGCACATAATTAATGGTGCTTCAATAATGAATACATTTCTATCGACTTCAGGCCAAAGTAGCACAGCATAGGCCCCAGTAGGTAGACTCACACAAACCCAGGCTTCTCAATTGTTGCAAGGAGCACAATCTGTTGAGAAGGTGGCAAGCTCCTGATTGACATAAAAGGTAGAGCGGATTGGATGTAGTGAGAAGTACTTTTTGAACTGTGTATTAAGGGCATTGTATTGGACCTTTCGAACGCTTCGGCTGTTAATCTTATTACTTCATCTTTATCTAGAGTGGAATCAGATATAATTTTGGAATAGATATCAATATTCTTTATTCCAAGCTTGAGCTTTTTTCTAAGATAGTTATCGTATGAGTCCAAGCCTAAAATAAAATATTTTATCCTATTCATGGAGCCCAAAATAAGGGGAGGGGGAGATTTAACCAGATTACTTGGTCGTAGTTAATACTAGCGTAATTATAGAGATGACGATAGGAATCGTTTCTGCTAGAAACGTACCGATTACCTTCAGATTTCATGAGTTCTGACAAAATGGATTTTAGGGGGCTTAGTTTATCGGTTTCGTTCTCGAAACTATTAGAAAGTATGCGGATTGCCTTAGTCTTTGCGTCATTATCCAGCAAACTCACTTTTGAAAAAACCTTATCAATGCCCTTAATCTGATGTTTTAAGTGTCTTTTGAGGTATCCATTGTATTCTTGTAGACCTTTATCGAAATAGCGCATTTGTTTAAAAATGTCTCGTTTATTTAGGCCGGTTTTTGAAGTCTAATAATCGGGCCCATTCATAGAAAATTAGCAGTGTTTCCATTGGAAATTAAATTATTTTATGTTATGTTATGTTGTGGCAATAGGTACACTATGTACACTAGTTAACATAACTTGACAGATACTCCCTTTAGGGACTCACTTGAGAGGAATATATGAGAGCAGAAAAATCGTATCTTTTACGTGTTCAGCAAATAGTTAGGGAATGGAGTAAGGAACATCATTTGAAGCCCCCAGAAGATACATGATATGATATGATATGAAAGATAGAGTACTACACGTAACCGATTTTGGTTTGACTGAACAAGAAGTAAAATTAATCAAGATATGTTTGGAAGATTCAAGAAATGCATATGAAAATAATATTTCTACTGTAATGACAAGAGAAGAAGGCAATTCCAACCCATCAGACCCAGATTATCAAATAGACACCATAGAAGGGTCACAGCAAATAATTAGCATGATTTCAAAGATTCTAAGCAAATTGGACTTAGTTAC
>AF_2010_repII_A100DRAFT_1000002_pt1 | contig 49851 bp, 49 predicted proteins | sample AmaForreplIIA100_FD_9198 | JGI IMG/M metagenome (IMG submission 9198) | reverse complement strand
CATGGCAGTCTCGACGATAATGGAGCCGCCGCCGCCGATTGTTGATTTCTCTACACCTGCCAAAGCCCTAGTCTCTCTGGTAAGGTTTTCCAAGTGTGTTCTCGTAAGCGAAACGGGCGTGGTGATGGGCATAATCACGCTCACAGACACTTTGAAGATGGTAGAGTAAAACTTTAGTTCTTGGTTCTTTTATATGCCTCAAACCATAGATCTTTTGATTCCAACTTTCCCATCTAATCAGAATGTATTCGGCATTTAGTCTGAAGTGTGAATGATCGTCTTTGCAAATGTTACTGCCCACCTAAAGATTAAATTTGAACGCCCTGATTTAGTTGAGTCGGCGACTAACTTTTAATAGTCCTAATTCTAAATACCAAGCTTACAACCTTGTCCAAGGGATATTTTCCTGTGGCAAGAAAGACTCAGGCTTGACTTGAATTAGGCTTTGGAAGTTTAGTAATGCAAAGGACTTATTCTAGTATTTTCTCTAATCCAACACAGCAGTCTACTTCTCTCAAACAACTTGAGCATAGTTTCAGTTGGCCCTCAGGCCGTATCAAATCTCCACACAAAGCGCATTTTCTTTCGACCCATTCCATGAAAACTCTGTCACCCTTTCTCATATTATAACTTTATCTACTCTAATAATGCTGCGGCAGGTGAATCCACAATTCCGCGTACGAGCCTTCTGCCAGCTTTCAGAATATTTCCAAGAGAATTTGTAGATGTGACTTTCCTCAACTATATACTCTAGTTAGGATTCGAAAACCACATAATACAAGATGATCCATAAAATCAAATAATCGCAAAAATCATAGGTTCCAGCTCTTTCCGGTTTAAGGTATCTTCAATTCTTCTTCCTCCGTTACTTATTATAGCGCCAATTTCTAGTTGCTCTAGTTATGGTACAGAAACTTTGGTCAGAATTCAAGAATCTTGACACTTCGACTATTTTGCGGCGAAAACATAGACGATGATACCCAATTCTTGTTTACGTAAAAAAAGAATTTGTGAGCAAACTGCGGCAGATTATATATTTCTTTGTACTTTGAATCTCATTAATAAAATACTTACAGCAAGCCATGAAGTTTTTTGTAGGTATGCATATCTATCCAATATCTTCAGACCAGACACACTTGAAAGGTAACATTTTCGTTGTCACTGCCAGGACTGACCGAAATTATTGGCATGTAATGGTTTGAACTCATGACGCACAGTACTATACAAATATTTAAGTAAAAAATGCTCACTTTAAGAACTTTTAGCGCATTTAATTCGGTGACTCACGAGATATGTGTCATTCGATAGATATTGGCATTTGAATCCTGGTAGTTAGAATATCCACATTTTGGATTCGTCATACATTCGTGAGTCCTGATACAAATAGAAATATTAGAATCAGTTGCGATTCGTATTATTGGTTCTAGGTCAAGAAATTGATTTTCCCTGGTACAGTCTTTTCAAAATATTCTAAGTACTTACCAAGATCTCGAGAATGGTATCAGGTTTCCTACTCTACAACGGTCCATATAGTCTTATGTTTATGGTCAATCAATTCAACCGAAAATTCTTCACTTAGTCTTCTTCTTATAGAATCTGACTCTTGGAATTTCCGTTGCTCTCTCAACTTACTGCGCAGCTGTATTAAGCTTTCAATTTGACTTCTCTCTTTTTCGCTAACTTCTTTTAGCCCGAGTCCAAGAACACCCATTATGTTATCAAAAACTGTTCTTGCGAACTTAGCCATACTCAACGTAATTGCTTCCTCAGCCGCAAGTCGATTTAATTCGTTGACGAATCGAAGGAATATACTTGTTGCCAGGGATGTATTTAAGTCAACTTGCATCGCATGATTGAACGCGTTACTAGTGTTGGTAGATAATTGTTTTACATCCTCTTTGGAACCATTTTTCCCGCTAGCAAAACTCAATTCACATGCGCATATTTCTATTTGTCGCCATTTTTGCTTACACTCATTCAAAATGGTCTCACAGTAATCTAGAGGTTTCGAATAGTGGACCGACATACAATATATGCGCACACTATTAGGCCCATATCTAAATATAGCATCTTGGATCGTTACTATATTACCAAGCGATTTGGACATTTTTACCAGATTGACAGTAACCATCCCGCAATGCATCCAAATTCTTGCGAATCTATTACCTGAAAAAGATTCAGACTGTGCGATCTCGTTCTCATGGTGAGGGAATACTAGATCATAACCACCTCCGTGGATCTCGAAAGGGCTCCCAAAGTATTTCAAGGCCATGGCGGAACACTCAATGTGCCATCCTGGTCTGCCTTTTCCCCATGGACTGTTCCAAGCAGGAGGACCTGATTCGAATTTCCACAAAGCAAAATCAAGAGGATTCTCCTTTTGACGATCGATTTCCACTCTAGCCCCCGCTTCCAACTGGCCAACCGATTTCTTAGATAGCTTACCATAATTTTTGAAGGACCTTACCCTGAAATAAACACCATTTTGAGAGAGATATGCAAATCCTTTTTGGAAAAGCACGTCGATTATGCGTATCATATCTAATATGTGTTCTGTAGCTTTCGGGTACCGATCAGCTCGGAGTACATTTAATGAATCAAAATCCCTAAAATAATTCAGAATATATCTCGAAGAGATTTCTTCTACTGGGATTCCCTCGGAGAGCGCACGGTTTATTATTTTGTCATCAACATCAGTGAAGTTTTGGACAAATTCTACTTTATATCCCTTTGAGAGGAGGTAGCGCCGGAGGATGTCAAATATAACAATAGTTCGAGCATGGCCAATATGTGAATCATCATAGACAGTCACTCCGCAGAGATATATTCTAACAGGATGTGCTCGATCCAAGTCATCATATTGATTCGTTAACGTGTTAAACACTTGCAAAGGAGTCCCTGGCCAACTAGCGAATAATCAAGAAATTGATGCATTCACACCTACCAAATAAAGACGCAAAATCTAGAATTAGCTATTTTAATGCTGCTACTTTGCATGTTATACATCTATGTAGATTTGATTTCCATCAATAGTTACTGGATAAGTAAGTAGTCTGACTCCATCAACGTAATCAATTAGTTTTCCCGTTGTTATATTGTAGTGCCAAGAGTGTAGGGGACACTCAATTATCTCTCCATCTACCCTTCCAGGTGCGAGTGATCCATTTTGATGTCTGCAAAGCGCTTCAATAGCATAATATTTGCCACCTACGTTAAAAAGTGCTATTTTGACCCCCTTCACATCCAACTCTTTTCCTTTGCCTTGAGCAATCTCATCAGTGGCTGCTACCCTCACATTAGTCATTCCAAATTGAGATTCACATTCTGGCTATAAAGTTTGTTAATCGGCTATCATTCCTGGAAGAATCTTTCAAGCTTCTAGACTGGCCCCAAACGCCTACTGTGTGATGATCATCTAGAGATGGTCGTTCTAAAAGTAAAGACGATATGTCCCCATTACTTATACTAATATGCAAGGCCACAAAAATGATATAAGCCACGTGCTCAAAGGGACTAACTGTAGCTCAAGCATGCGACACCTAAATACTCCCCTGAGTATCGACTTTTTACCTTTTTAGAAACTTCAAATTCATGAGTCTCTCAAAAGTGGAAAGGGTCAAGGAAAAAACCTGCCAGCCTTCAAAACGCATCAACCCAAAAAACACAGGGTATAAAATATGTGAAATCAAATTAGATTATATTGAAACACAAAGACTTCGATTCTCGAAACACATTCGACTACAAAAGAACACAGGGTATAAAATATGTGAAATCAAATTAGATTATATTGAAACACAAAGACTTCGATTCTCGATCCGATACAACTACAAGATCATTTAGATTCGACATGGCCCTTTCAAGGATTTTAGAGAAAGAAGCAGAAAGGATGGGGATTTCTGTTAACGCATTAGTTGGGATCATAATCAAGAGATATGTTGAGTTTACGAGATACTTGTCAAAATTAGATATGATAGTCATAAATAGGGAGTTTGTGACTGCGCTAATTGGACCTTATGAGGATGAAAGATTGTATGATATTGGGACAAAGCTTGGTGAGACTGTTTCAAAAGATACTGTTTTATTTTGGAAGAAGGAGCTATCTGAACAATCCGTACTGGAGTACATTGAAAAAATTATTTGTCGGTATGGCCATCTAGGGACATACGATGAAACTTCCCAATCAAATGGTAGAACTATTGTTATAAGACACAGATTAGGACGAAAGGGATCAAAATTCTTAGAGGGTTATTTAAAATCAACTTTAAAGAACACTACCGCGAGAGAAGCCATTTTTGAAATAACTGAGTCTTCCATCAAATTCGACATCAAGAACTACTAAAGGTCGAAGTTCAAAATACCAAAGGTTCATAAATTGATCTCTAGCTTCAAAAAGCTATCGTTCACTATGTTCGAAATCGTTCACATGAGTGATGTTGTTAGGATTCCTCCAAATAGATTAAAGAATTCATTAAGGGATACCGCCGTTGGAATCCTAAAGGAGAAATACGAGAGCATGATAAGCTCTGAGCTTGGGTATGTTATAATGATCATAGATGCAAATGCAAACTCAGTAGGTAAACTCGTCGCGGGCGACGGAGCTACATATCATCGGGTTAGATTCAGTGCCCTAACATTTTATCCAAAGTTGCAGGAAGTAGTGGAAGGAGAAATAGTTGAAATCACTGACTTCGGGGCATTTGTCAGGATAGGCCCTACAGATGCGTTGTTACATCTCTCGCAAATTACGGATGACTACCTCAGGAGCGATGTCAAGCAAGGGGTAATAATCGCAAATCAGAGTGCAAGAAGCTTGAGAATCGGATCAAGGATTCGTGCAAGGGTTACTGCAATAAGCCTAGGAAAAGGTGCCGCCATGGGAAAGATAGGTATAACTTGTAGACAGCCGTTTCTTGGTGCGAGTGAATGGATTGAACAAGAGGTCCTGAAGGCGAAACAACCCCAAGCACATTTACAGTCGAAAGACAAAAAAGGTGGGACAGGAGGGAGCAAGTAAGTGGCCAGAGAAGTAGCTTGCAAGAAATGTAAGGCTGTGACAATTGGAAAAGTCTGTCCGCTTTGCAAGTCGCTTGATCTGAGCCCCGATTGGTCAGGAATCATTTTGATATTTGATCCCTCTAAGTCCATGGTCGCTGCAACGCTTGACTTGACAATTCCTCATAAATACGCACTAAAAGTAGCTTGAATTTTGAAATAACAGATAATTTACATACGTATTTTGCCATTAGAAAATCACTGATAAATTTTTTGGAGCAGGATTTGGGTACTGGGGACATTACTAGCAATTATATCATTGAACCAAACACCTTCGCTTCAGCTGAACTAATATGTAAATCTGAAGAGCCAGCGACGGTTGCAGGATTGGAAGAAGCAGGCATACTCTTTGAAATATGTGGGTGCACCCTTCAGACCTTTAAAAGAGATGGAGAGAGGGTTGACAAAGGATGTGTTGTAATGAAGGTTATCGGTTTGGCCAGGTCTATACTCAAAGCTGAGAGAACAGCTTTAAACCTCATAATGAGAATGAGCGGTATTGCTACTGAAACTCGCAAAGTGATTGAACTTGTTAGAAAGGTTAACAAATCCACAAGAATTGCATGTACCCGAAAGACTGCTTCAGGATTAAGCTACTTTGACAAGAAAGCAGTAGAATTGGGGGGCGGCTGGTCACATCGAATGAGGCTTGACGATATGGTACTGATTAAGGATAACCATCTGGTTTTGAATCCATCCATCGAGGATTCTGCCAGGCTTGCGACTGAAAAGACTCGCGGAGGCCTATTGCTTGAATGTGAAGTCAAGAATTTAGCGGAATTGTGCTGTGCGATTAGGGTTGACATAGACATCATAATGCTTGACAACTTTTCATTAGAGCAAGCAAAAGCTGCCATGTCCACGCTCATGAACTTAGCACATCCCAAGAAAATTATGATAGAGATGTCAGGAGGTATTGNATTACAGAATATNCTATCCTATGCGCAGTTAAATCCAGACATCATTTCACTCGGGTACATAACCCATTCACCAAAGGCAATTGATTTCAGCTTGAAAATCATTAACGATGGGGGGACTAACCTCTATAAAGGATTAAACTGTTAATAAAAGTTCTAGAATTATCCAATCGCAAGCATCCGTGTTATTGCACTCCTTGCTTTAGCAGCAATTTCGGGCGGGACCTTGACCTGATAAACATTGTTAAGAAGTGAGTTTTCTATTTTTTCCAAAGTGATTAATTTCATATATTTGCATACAGCGTCCTTCTTTATTGGTATGAATTGTTTATCAGGGTTGTCTTTCCTCATTCTGTGTATAATGCCTGTCTCTGTCGCAATTACAAACTGTTTGGCTAATGACGAATTCACATGCTTCACCATACCTTCAGTTGAAAGTATATGAGCTGATTTCTCTAATTCTCCAGTAGAAATATGATACAGAGTTGTCGACGTACAACCACATTCAGGGTGTACCAGAAAATCTGCATCGGCATACTCTTCAAGCATATTATTAATATCCTCAGGTTTTATACCTGCATGAACGTGGCATTCTCCAGGCCAGATAAACATATTTTTTCTATTAGTCATCTTCGCTACATAGGAACCTAAAAAAATATCTGGAAGGAAAAGTATCTCTCGGTCAGGAGGTATACTATTAATTACTTTAACTGCGTTGGATGAAGTACAACAATAATCTGATAAGGCTTTAACTTCTGCCGAAGTGTTGACATAACTTACTACAATTGCATCAGAATGTTTCGCTTTCCAAGATTTCACCTCGTCAGCGTTTACACTAGATGCAAGAGAACAGCCAGCCTCAAGATCAGGGATTAAAACTTTTTTTTCAGGACAAATAATAGCCGCAGTTTCAGCCATGAAATGAACCCCACAGAACACTATCGTTTGAGCATTAGATTGTGCAGCAATCTTGGACAGGGCTAGGGAATCACCTACAACATCTGCCACCTCTTGCACCTCTGGCAATTGATAGTTATGTGCAATAATTATTGCATTTTTAGAACTCTTTAATTTCTGCACTCGATTCTTGCGCTCTTCATCAGGCATTATATAATGTTACAACAAACAGAAGAGGACATTTAAAGGAGTATGTTCGAGGAGATGATTGCCCTAATGATTTCAGGGATAGGCAATACTTGCCACAGTGATATTACAAATAATTGTGGATATGTATATATTGGATCGAATTTACAAGTGATCTAGTAATGCCGACTCACGGATCTTTGACTAAGGCAGGGAAAGTAAGGGGGCAAACTCCTAAAATTCAAGGTAAGGTCAGGCAAAGTGCTGTCTCAAAAATTCGCAATAAAAACAACTTCGTAAAGCGATTTGAGAAGAGACGAGCGCCAGGACAAAAAAGGCCTGAGAGAGGCGGTAGGCGATAGCCGGGTCCCGACATGATCCTGGGCTAAAGCCCTGTCTATCTTATGAATATTAGTATAATTGGGTGCGGGGCCATTGGCGGCCAATTAGCAGGGTTCATAGATTCAGGAATGATACGAAATGCAAACTTGGTCGCTTTATTTGATTCCGACAGTACAGCCGCTCAAAGATTGAAGCTTCGCCTCGAAAATCGTAAAGTTGCCGCCTTTTCCAGTTTCAGTGATTTAGCCTGTTCTAAAGAATTCGAAATCACCGATATTGTAATCGAGGCTGCCTCACAGGCTGCGGTTATGCAATATGGCAAAAGCATTGTACGTTACAAGAAGGATCTTCTGTTGATGAGCGTTGGTGCCTTATCTGACGACTCTTTCTCTTCTGAGTTACTCGATACTGCATCAACTAATAAGTGTCGCATTCACGTTCCTACTGGTGCAATAGCTGGTTTGGATGCAATAAGGAGTGTTAAAGGATTGCTCGACTCTGTCACCCTCACAACTACAAAAAATCCCAAAGCGTTGGTGGGCGCCCCATTTTTTGCTACCAACAATATCAACCTAGAGACAATAACTGAAAGTACGATGGTATACCAAGGAGATGCGCAAGACGCTGCCAAGAAATTTCCAGCAAATATCAATGTTGCTGTAGCTTTAGGGCTCGCTGGAATAGGTCTCCGGAATACGAGAGTGGAAATTATTGCGGATCCACATATTAACGTAAACCAGCACAACATTACAGCTACCGGCCCGTTCGGAGAAATTCTAATAACTGTAAGATCAAAGCAAGCACCTCACAACCCCAGGACCAGTTTATTGGCTATCTATTCCGCGTTAGAGTGCTTACGACAAACGTGCGGAACTTGGTTTAAGGTTGGGTCATAAGCCCTCACTTTGATTTTGACAGTTTATATATGGATGATGATCTGACTTCACTAAAGGTATCAAGAATGAGTTATGGAGGATTCAGAAGAAATGACAACTTTGGTCCGAAGCCGGTAGAAACTGGAAAGGAGTATGACGTACAGATCACTGAGATTAGTAGAAAAGGAGACGGGATTGCCAGAATCCAAGGATTCGTAATTTTTGTAAAGAATGGCAAAGTAGGTCAGAACGCAAAGATTAGAGTAATACAAGTGGGGAACAGATTCGCTACAGCTGAAATCGTCGACAGTGAGGTCTCTTCACCAGCATCTACAACCTCAAGTACTGCCGCACAGTCATCGAGCGAACAAGTAACAAGCTAATTTCATAGGTTCGATGCATTGCTCAGCGATTCGCACTAGTTGACTTGCACTCGGCACCAGTTTTTTTATACTGAATCCCTGTCAGATAAGCCTTATTCGAGGGATCATACCATCTTTCTTCGTTGACATTCCTAGGTTGGTGAAGCTAATCAAGTGTTATTGTCCGTGAGTTCTGAGGCTTCACAGCTTAAAGTTGTTGCCATAGAAAAGGGAATGGTCAAAGGACACTAATCGCCTTGGTTGGCAATGAGGCATACCGATCGTATTGAGATGAACAACTAAAAATCCCTCATCTTAGAGATGTAAGATTTTGCAGTATTATTTATTCATCCAGATAAAAGATAACTTGACTGCTCAGGTAGCCTGGCTCTGTTAATAACTTAGTTACCGAGCCAGTAACTGACTCGGTACTGGGATTGCTGCCAGCTATGTTTCCTGGAAGTAACAGATAAACACACATTTTCGAGCCTAGCACATCCCTTAGCTCTTGATTCACAGTAGCAGTGTATGGCCTCAAGGCCCCCCTAAAAATTTCAGATCTGGCTCTCACGAGTCCGGATACTTTATTCCCAACTGGTGAATCCGGTCCTATAATCACAATACAGCCATGTGATCCCCTATAGCTAGCAGGATTCTCGATAGCACCAGGAGATGCCATAATGTTAACTGCTTCCTTAACGATCAAACCAGGTATATTGATAAAATTGTCGACCCAGAGATCCCATTGCCACCTCTCCACCGAAAGTAGTGACAAATTGTAGTCATATTCACCAGTAATATGGATCAACGCATCAAAACCGCCAAATTTAGTTTTCACAGTTTCAAAGATCATCCTTACACTCCGTTCATCTGAAAGGTCTATTGAATGGTAATGAAATGCCTTAAAACGCGCCATATCAGTGGGATTTCTGGAGAGTACTATTACTTGTCTGGCTTGAGCAGTGCTCAGCTCGGTAGCGATCCTAAAAGCTCTTTCCAACTCCTTCTCTGCATTGGAAGTTATCGTAATGACAAAGACCTTGTTGAGGAAGTTAAGTCGTTGCTGATTCACTTCTAGGACGGCAGTTCCTACAAGTGGCTTAACTGGGTAGAATACGCGGTCGTTTGGAACAATCCTGCCATTAATTAACTTGCTAATTCTATCCTCGGACAAATTTAGTACCATATTGGCGACGTCATCCTGTGTTAAAAACTCGCCATCTACTATCATCTTTGATGTGTTTGATTGAATCTTCTCAGCGATTTCTCGTAATTTCCTAAGTAATTCTGAGACCAGCGTTACTAAGCTTGACGGTTCTTGACGTTCAGAATTCGAATTACGGCGAAATTCTAAAATCTCATTTGCAATCCTACTAATCTCATCGCGAATACGGGGCTCTGGCTTATCAAGTAAATCCAGCAAGGATTTGGTCGCCTTCTCTATCTCTAAAGAACTAAGGCCTTGAAAGCCACCAATCCTTAAGAACTCAGCGGCCGCCTTAGGATATACAGTTTTGTATATTCTGTCAGAATGAACCGGACCAGGATTCGTAGCAATCGATCTATACCCCGCTTCTGCTAGCTCCCAAGCCAATGCCTCTGATAATCGATTTTTTGAGCCTTGTGCAGAAGTATACGGAGCTCTGAATCGATACGGCCTTTGTTCAAATTTATTCTCTTCAGTAAAAAATGTAGAAACAGTTATGATTTTGCCTCCTGCCTGCATCATCCTAATTCCATGAGTAGTCGCACAAAAAGTTCCTGTAAGATGGATCGCTACACATTCCTTGAATTCTTTATAGCTAGCATTGGTGAATGCTTTTACCGGACCAGATATGCCGGCATTGTTAACAATGATATCAACTTTTCCAAATTCTTGTCCGATCTCTCTGTACATTTCATCTATACTAACATCATTAGACACATCAACTCCTGGAAAGCTCTTCACTTTCGCGTCTGAGCCTGCATTTTTCATAGTTTCGAGCAACAGACCTAATGTATCATCCAAAGGCTCCTTTCTTCTCCCCATAATAACAATATGTGCACCATTTTCCGCATACTTCTTAGCAATTGCTTGGCCAATTCCGGTACCACTTCCAGTGATTACAACTACTTTGTCCCGAAATTTGAGAGATCTAAGAACTTGAGTTTCCACGAGTCTTACGACTCTCGTATTACTATTAAAGGTACTGAACTATTTTGCCTCCGTCTAGAGGCGACAGTGACCAGCAAAATTGTACAATGCTACGGTACTTTACGGACTATTTATTAAGTAGGCAAGCGTCTGGTTAAAATATTGAGATTTTCAGAGGCCAAATTCAGACTTGACTCAAAGGACGGAATAGTAGAATTAGAGGGACCTACGATATTTGTCAATAAACATTTGGAGAAGTTGGAACAGTTCTTAAATTCAGAGATAGTCGAAACCTTTCTTCGACGCTTTGGTTCTATTTCTTCGGAATCAGATAAACACAATTTTGATATTACAAGTTTAAAGGATCGTAGTAAGCGATCGATTGTCCAAACAGGTGTTTCTAAGCATACCCTTACGCGCCAGCCTCCATCTCTCCATCCTATCCCAGTAGATTTGAAGGAAAACGGAGAAAAATTAAGCCTTAGACAATTTTATGCTCAAAAGAAACCCTCGAATCATTATGAGAGGACCGCTGTCTTCGTTTATTATTTAGCATATCATAATCGACAATCTGAAGTAAGGTATGGTGAGCTCCTATCATGCTACGAAGAGGTAGGAGAGAAAAAACCCAGCATAACAGACATAGTCAAGAACACCATAAGGTACAAGGGATGGCTAGAACCTGGACCAGAGAAATTCACAACTCATCTGACGATCTCTGGAGAGAACTTTGTAAAGTTTGATCTTCCGTCTCAGAAAACTAGAGTTATAATTGAGCAATCAAGCCGCTCATTTTCTGCCACTAAAACTTAATTTTCAGGCTCTCCACCACTCGAATCCTATAAAATCAACGTTTTTGTCCTCGAATTGTGGGAGTGCCAACATGAATTGTTTCCTCACGGTCGTCGCTAATCTTCCAAAAAGGACAATTCCTGTAGCTGTCATTTCCTCATTATGCGCAAATACCTGAACTAAAAATGGCGCATGATCAATACCCGGTCCCTTTTGATAAACGGCGAAGTCACAGCCAAATTTAAGTCCTGGAGATACAATGTACCCTCTTTCTCGAAGGTATTTGAAAACAACATACTTCATTTCAAAATTAGCATACTCTTTCTTGCAAATAGATCTGATATCCTTATATGATAATCGCTTCCGATACTTGTTGATGATCACAAGCTCACCTATTTGCCTTAAATAACAGCCTTCCATCAAATCCAAAATTAAAGGGGCATCGAATTGAACCCCTTTTGGCTTCGAAATTCCTAGTGGTTTACCATAATATCCATTTCCGAATAGTCTATGCGAGTGGCCCTGGTTCCAGACAATTATTCGATTCTCTATCAACAGGCCCTCTGCTTGTAGCATTACATACTCAGCGCTAATATAGTCAATGAATCTGAAGTCTCTTGGCACTTATCGGCCATGCCTTCGATTCCTTCAATAGCATCCTTGAATAAAAGCAGATCTTTGGTAATCGAAATATCGTTGAGGGCCTTAATGATAATGCCTCTATACCTAGTATCAATTAGTCTCTCTAACTTCTCAACACCCTGGGCGAGTTCGATAGTAGTACCTGGGTTAATACTTAAAGCCCTAGCCATGTCATTTAATTTAAAGATCGCGTCGACGACCATTCCAACTAATTCTTGAAGATCATTATCAAATCCCCCCTTCTTCAATGAGGCGACTTTCATATTGGCAAGTCTAAATGCTACGCCACTAATATAACCTGCAATATCGTCCATGAGATAAGCGGCTCTCAACACGTCTTCCCGATATGCCATCAAGCTGCCTATTTCTGTAACTTCTCTAGTGATTTTACGACGAAGATTCTCCACCTCTTCCTCTGTTGCCCTCATCTTTTCCAACGAAGCCTGCATATCTTCTATTTCTGATCTGACAAGTGAGGTCGTAAGAGCAGACAATTCTCTAGCAGAATTTAGAATCCTACTGAATTCATCCTGCAGCACTGCCAATGCCTTTCTCTTCGCTTGGAGCTCCAGTTCCCCACTATACATTTATTTATAAGCCTATTCCCAGGCTATTAATTCTTTTGACGTGCATTCGGCTAATCCTGTCAAACCATATAATTCCCTCAACTGCTCTAAACACGGAGCCGAGATCGGCAGATATTTGGCATTATGGATTGAACTCAATGACATGCACGTGGAAAGTAATTGAACGGAAAGTTGCAGAATAACTTAGAGCAGTAGAGCATTACGAATATCTATTAAATCTCTGAGGACTGCACTAGCTGTGGGAACGCCTCCAGCACCTTGGCCTATAATTGTGTGCTCACCTGAATGCTGAGAACGAAATGTAACCGCATTTAGTGTACCGTTAACGCAAATTGGATCAGTATATGACAGCTCCATAGGCTTGACATCCAGACGCCCGTCTTCGCACTTTCCAATCAGTTTTATAGCCTTCCCTAGTTTACTGGCTCTTCTGACATCTGAAAGCTCAACATCGCTGATTCCACTTATACACACGTCTTTGATGGTGACTTTCATATCCATAATCCAATTTGCCATAATTACCAATTTTGCTGCAGCGTCGAAACCATCTATATCAAGAAGTGAAGATGCTTCAGCATAACCATTCAATCTGGCGTCGCTAAACGCTGCATTAAAGTCGAAGCCTTGTTCCATCTTGCTTAGTATATAATTCGTGGTACCGTTTAGAATACCACGAAATGATAGTATATCGTCACCTTTCAAACTGCGTTTCGCAAATTCAAGTATTGGCGTTCCCCCTCCGACTGTCCCACTGAAGCGAAGTTTAACATCATTATAGTTTGCGAGCTCTATAAGTGAAGGAAATGCTAGCGCAAGGGGACCCTTGTTGACAGTAATAACATGTTTCCCTGATTTCATTGATGCAACAATATTAGAAGTGCCAGGTTCGCCAGTATCAAGGTTGGTCGGGGTTAGCTCAATTACAATTTCCGCGTCAGCCCTCTCAATTAATTCAATTAATTCATGCATTCGTGCAGATCTATTATAAGCCCCAACTGTGCCCAAAGATCTTTTTGCTTCTAGTAACTTCTCGAGATCGAGTCCCGTCGAGGAGACGGCAGAACCATGGCTATCTACGCAGGCCACCACGCGGGGATTGACACCATATAGCCTATAAAGATCAGCAGAACGTGACAACAATAACTTTGCAAGACTTTGCCCAACAACTCCAAAACCGATTAGAAGCAATCGCACTGGACTTGGTTGTCAAATTGGGTTTAATATGTTTAAATCCAAAATTAAGTTCAGACACATAAATGTTTGAAATACAAAATTAGATGCCAATAAGCGCTTCAGGATTAATCCTTTCCTACACCCGAATTCTGCAAACAAGAAAAGTAGGAGAATAACTATTACCTGGTTTAGGTCTAATAAGGCTGGATTAATCCAAATGAATTTTAAGCTAGGACAAGTACTAGTGTGGGACTTGTTTGTTGGTAGCACGCTACGTAATAAACGGAATTGAGTTAAACCTTGCTTGACTCCTTTGCAACTGCTGCCTTGTTGGTTATAGTTGGCTTGGGGGCGGGAACTCTAGGATCCATGGTTGGGATAGGAGGGGGATTGATAATGACTCCAGCTCTAATCTTAATGGGGCTACCACCTACCCAAATATCAAGTACAAGTCTTTTTGCAGTTACCTGTACGAGTGCTTCGTCCACCCTCAGCTACGCCAAACAAAAAAGGATCAATTACCAATTCGGATCTAAACTAGCTTTCTTAGCTATTCCAGGAGCAGTCGTTGGGGCACTAATTTCAGGTGCGGTACCGATACAGTCATTCAAATTGTATTTTGGCATAACTCTCATGTTAGCAGGAATTTACCTTAGTTTCAATGGCCCCATCGGTAATCGCTCACTACAAGGTAGCAAACGTAGCAGGAAATTTTCGCTTCAGATATTATTCTATTCGTGCGGATTTGGAGCGGGGATTGCATCTAGTCTATTTGGGATAGGCGGAGGGATTGTTTTCGTTCCCCTGCTAGTTCTTATTTTTGGAATGACTCTTAGTTCGGCAAGTCCTACATCTCAATTCGCTCTTTTAATTACATCATTGGTTGGTTCTATTACTCACTCTTTATTGGGACACCCGGATTACTTTTATGCTGCAACATTATCTATAGGAGCTTTTCTTGGTGGGCAGATCGGTGCCAATGTTTCGCGCAAAGTAAAGGAAACAATTTTGCGAAAAATGCTTTCAATTTCGCTTCTAGCCGTGTCACTGAAATTTATATCAGACTTCTTTAACTTATGACATACTACAATAAAACGAAGAGCACAATGTTGTCAATTTGTTAGACTAATACGGATTCAGATTCTCGAACCCGTTAGTGTGATTAGCCACACTCTAGATTTCACTCAATATATTACTGGAACTTGTAGCAAAGAATGAATAATTACATCATCGATATTTGTGGGATCTGCACATTTACGTAAGCTTAACCAGACGTATTCATACTAAATGAATCTTCAGAAGGCATTACAAAAAGAGCCCTATCTCTAGCATCTATGCTTGAACCAGGATGTTAAATTTCAAATTTTCGCAGCGAACTCTGACGAACATAATAAATAAATATTTCTACATCGCGCAATTGCCCATAATTAATACACGTGACGAGAGAGATAGAATGCCAGGCACAGTTAGAGAACAAATCCATCATATTGATAGTTGTTCTTTCTTGCACTCCGAATAAGAGTTACAAGAATAAAAAGATTCAAAAGCTACCAGTTGTAAACTAAAAAATATTCCAATGTTAAAGGATGAGTAAGGATATGACGTCAACAAAGAAGGAATTGAAGCGCAAAGAAAATGAGGGGCGTTTGTCAAACGCAATATCCACCTTGGATAACATTTCGAAGAATACTAACATACAGAGGAACATACGAAATATGATTAAGGAAGTGTTTTTCGTTCTAAAGGATGAAAAAGGTGGGAGTGTATCCGTTCGAGCCGCAAACGCTATCAGTATGCTCGACACGATCACCCAAAATCCCCAAATGCAATCTCACATTAGAACCATGCTCTGGCAGGTCGTTTCAACCCTAGAGAGTATTAGAGAGTGAGTTCAACTATCTAGCTACATCAGTATCTCTAACTGGCTTTAGCGGCGGAGGAAGTTTTTCCAGTTTGTGAGTCGGATTTGCCAAGTAATGTCGGGAAGCTCCTTCGCCGCTTAAAACAATATTACAATCTATGCATCTATATCTTATTGCCAAATCACTAATCTAATTGTATAAGTCGTGATACAAGGCTAAAAATGCTCCGTAAGCGAATTTTCTTTTCACTTCAGTTATCTTAATTTGATAATTTCTCTATTGTCAGGGACACCTGATCTAATCTTGAGTTTGCGATAAACAGTACTTGCTATGCTTTCAGACTTCGATTTCTCCCCATGATTAACGAGGACTCGTTTAGGTCTTATTCTAGACACGAAGCTCAATATCTGATTAAAATCACTATGTCCACTAAACCCATCAATCTTGTGGGAATTGCACCTGACAGGAACAACCTTAACCTTTCCTGCCTGGTCCAACATACTAGCCTCAGTTAAAGTTCCATCCACAATCCGTCTTCCGAGCGTGCCATTAATCTGGTATGAGACGAATACAATTTTATTTTTTGACGAAGGTGCAATTTCCTTAAAGTATTCGACTGATGGACCGCCCTCAAGCATCCCTGAGGTAGCCATAATGATAGCAGGATTCCCATCACCTAGGACTTGTTCCCTTTTGCTTGGTCCAACAATTGGAGTGAAATAATCCGACTCAAATGGATTAGTCCCTTGGGAGACAGACCTACGTACATCGTATCCTAGATAATGTGCATATGACATGTGGATAGCACTGGCTTCTGAAATCATCCCCTCTATGTATATGGGTGTTTCAATCAGCCTTCCTTCACGCATCTCCTTGTCTATTACTAGCATTATTTCTTGTGCGCGGCCTACGGCCGGAACAGGTATTAGGACCTTCCCGCCATCAACCAGAGTTTGGTTGATGCTTTGTGTAAAAGTAGAATATACAGCTGATTGATCGGGCATCACATCAGAACTACTCCCATAGGTACTCTCTGTGATGAGAGTTTCAACCCTGGGGTAAATAGAAGAGGCACTGTCAAGAAGCTGGGTTTTTGCATATTTATAGTCACCAGAATATAGTATATTATGTACTCCAGAAATATTAAGATGGACTGTAGCGCTACCAATGATGTGACCAGCGTTGTTCAAAGTGATGGTGATATCAGGAGAAATATCAGTTGGTTTTCCGTATGGAAGAGTTATGCAATGCTTGATGACTTCGTTGACATCCCTAACTTCATATGTCAAGTAGGTCCCATTGGCCTTTGATATTTTTATGGAGTCCATTTGAAGGAGGGTCATCAAAGGTAATGTTGGCTCAGTACAATAAATTGGACCATTGTATCCATACTTATAAAGACTAGGAAGAAAACCCTGATGGTCAATATGTGCGTGACTTATTACAACTGCATCAAGATCGCTGAAGTTAAAATTAAACCAATCAAGCCTCGGGTAAGCATCAATGCCACTATTCTCACCTGGATTAATACCACAATCTAACATTACCTTGCTTTCGGGTGTGACTACTATGAAACAAGACCTTCCAACCTGCTTTACTCCACCTAAGCAAAATAATATGACCTCTTTGGTCTGGGATTGAGCCTTCTGGATGTAAGGTGGTTCTAAAGTGTTCACCTTTTTAACCAATGTGCCTTTGGAATTTACATTACTTTGCTCAACAAGCGGATTCCTGAAAATTCGGGCACCCAATTCCTGTAGAAAAATCAATCTTTCTCTGGCAGAGCTTTTCAAAGTTGAATGGATAGTATTAATAATATAAGAAGGCAAGTTTGGAGAGAGTCGAGTATGGGCAACCCATCCCGTAGACTTGGCTATTTCTATGATAATTTCAGGGCTTACTGCATCTGGTTTGTTAACTTCGAGAATAAGTTCCCCTGTAGCATCGTCACAGAAGACTGCAGACACCAAGACGTCCTTTGGCAAGAGTTTGGCCACTGTCCTTCTAGTACCGTCTTCGGGCATTCTGATCGATGGATCTGTGCGAATGACAAATCTTTTCTTCATCGTTTTGGAAAGGTTAGACAAATGGTATGTCAATTCTGTAAGAGAAAACCCAGCATTGCGGGTATAAAGCGCAATATTCGGGCCTTCAAATTTTGCGGAAGTTATTTGGGATTCTGGGGGAATTGACTGCAGAATAGTCTTGGTGAAACGACTCTCTTTGTCGAATGTCAGTTTTGCAATATGGCTCTCCTTCTCTTTAACTTGCCTATTGATTATTGTCTTAGACAAATTCTTGGAAAGTCCATCATCGCTAGAAAATCCCTTCGAGTAATGATTGTTACCTTCGTTCTTATTTGAAGCTTGTCTCGATGAAGCTTTATCGCTATGTTGACTGTCAGATTTCCCTTCCTCCGCTCGAATGTTGTTTGATTTTTGATTTTCTCGCACGTCTTATTTATCCAGCCTTTTCGGTATATTCCTCACTTGTAGCTACAAGGTTGCATGCTAGATTGAGAGCAGATCGTGAACATTTAGACCGACAATAAGCCGACTAATTATGGAATGTGTCCATTAATATATTTTTAGTAGCACTAATGTTGTAACATTAAAATTCAAAAACCTTTTCCCTGTAGTTTAAGTACCAAATAATAACAACGCTATACTTCGTCATCGGACGAATCCTGACACGGAAGTAAGACTGATATTCTGAAATTTCATCTCTAGATTTAGGCCGGTAGCCTTAGAAAATAGATGGTAGAACGAAAAAATAGCTCAGTAGAAAAACCTTTAGCCTAAATAGATCCAATTATCAACGATCATAACTAAATGGTAACGAATTGAAACGTGCCCCAAGCAGGCAAATGGAGAACCGTCATATCAATAATGCTAACGGATTAGCCACGGGATTGCGACGGACATTACTACTATAACTGTCATAGCAAGGGTGAGCAGTAGTGGGGCATTCTTAATTTTTCCAGTCTTAGAGGTCAACCTGCGTTCGATAATAGAGTTATAGAATTGCCCACCATCCAGAGGACCAATTGGAAGAGCATTGAATATCCCTACGTTAAAATTGAAAAACATAAGCCAAAACAACATGTTTGCGAGTATAGGATAGGATGGACCCAATATAGTCGAGTGATATTTACTTGCCATGAGGTCAGAGTATGGTACCAATTCCTGAACAATGGTAGGAGGAAAGAGCAATATTATGGGGTTAGCCCGAAGGGTAAACGCATCTTTGTACTTTTCCAAGACTTGATTCGGATTGGGTACTCCGCTAGCAATGGATACGCCAAGTACCCCATGGGAAACATCTGTTAGTCTTGGAAGGGTAACAGATCGATTGTTAACACGTCCTATGTCGTCTTGCCAGACCAGCCAAATCGAGCTTCCCAGGTTAGATCTTAAGAGTTTACCTAGATCGTCCGTGCTATTGACCTTTTTTCCTGCCACTGCTTCAATAGTGTCCCCCCTCGACAAGCCAATCGAATTTGCAAGGGAGTGATCAGCGACTCCAACAACAGTAACTCCAGATACAGGCAAGGAATGATTTGAAATCGGTATTAGTGTCGTTGCTACAATATATAGCCCGACTAATGCCAAAAATGCGATCACCATATTATTAAGCGGACCAGCGGTTAAAATTGCACTCTTTTGCTTTAGTGAGGTTTTTCCTAGCTCCTCTTGTGAAATATTTACGAATGCTCCAATAGGAAAGCCCAGTAACAACAAAAGGCCAGTCGACTCTACTTTAACATTATATACCCTTGCTACAATCCCATGTCCTGCCTCATGTATTATAATCGTGACGACCAGGGCTATCCACCCATATGTCCAAGGCAAATATGGATTTAGTCCAGGAATCAGCAAATTTGACTGGGGCCCTAGGTTTCGTTCGCCCGCTCTGGCCGCAGCATTCGAAAATGTGGCTATCAATGACATTGCAATCAATAGGATTGCCAATGACGTTATAATTGGCATGATGTAGATATTGCACTTGGCATAAATCCTTGCAGCCTTAGTCCTTGCTACCTTGTTAAAGAAGTTCAAACCAAAAGGTGTGTGGACCAATATAAGTGGAAACTTCACTTCAGCCCTCACCCGGTTTCTGCTTTCGTGCTGTTCCAAGGGTAATAATGACTAGGAATGAACCGTATTTAAATCAAATCATAGATTGGATCACCAATCTACAAATTGCACTATAGACTTACATATTTTATAGTTGTTATAGCTTGTGGGCATGAACCACAAGTCTTCGTTCAATGATGATAAATCTTCACTAAATATGATCCCGAAACAATTTTCTTATCCCCAACAACTATGTTAAAGTTCTGGTACGATAACGATTGGAATTGCTACCCTCATTCAATTGATTGGTATCACAGAGATCAAATTTCAAGTGCTCAAACGGGCTGGTAAAGGTGTTGTCGCAAGATTATGTGAGTTACGTTAGAGTTTCCCATTCCCGCCACCATGCAATATTCAAGAGTACCAAAGTAAAATCGTCACAGCTTGAATTGAGCCCGCAAGTGAGATGGACCGATTTTCTTACTTCGGACCACTCAAACTGGCTGAGCTGGTTCACGAAGGTAAATATCGTTTACTGTTGTGATTAAAGAATTTTAAATTGCTACTTTATTATAGTCTTGACCTACTGAAATACCCCGGGATTAAAACTGACTACCTTAGACGATATTGATTTACAACCAGGTTATGACTCTAATAAAAGAATTGCCGAACCCCCATTAAACATATTGTTTAACCCTTCTGTAGTAAACAGGAGAGATATTTGGGATATTGATATTGGCCTGTTACTTAAGATGCTCTTACAAATGCTCAGCGAAACCGGAAAGAAAGATCTCCGCCTTTGCGGAATTGCCGCGTTATCATCATCGATGATTCACCGGCTTAAAGTAGAAAGCATTTTCAGGCTAGATAAAATCTCAAACCAACCAAAAATGTCTTTGGTTCAAGAAGCAAGCGTGCCCATCGTGGATTTAAATACGATTGAGCTTCCATTCAGACTTGAATCTACCTACCCTGTGTCTCTGGAAGATCTAATCCAGATGATGGAGAACATGATCTTTGAATTGTCAAGTCCGGACCATGGTAGGAGAAAACTCAGTATCGAACCGGTTCAAGCGGATGAAATTGAAGAATACTCACACAAGTTTGAGAAAATTATACTTGAATTTGAACAGAGGATACTACATGCAATATTGCTGTCTGGCGAAATAATGTTTAAAAAGTTCGCTTCGGAGTTTGATCCGATAGATATCGCAAGGTATTTTATAGCTTTACTCTATCTAGCAACGGAAGATAAGATTAGGCTGGAAATTTGCGAGGAATCCGAAGATATAAAAATCATGCTCAGATAACTACCGTTGAAGATTGCTAAATTCCCGATCATACTGGTAGAATGATAATGGCGAAAACCCTTCCAGAAGATGAAATTTCAGCTAGAATCGAGGCTGCGCTTTACTCTGCAGGTCGGCCTTTGTCAATCGATGAATTAGTCAAAGCGTCCAGCTCTTCAAGATCAACTACCTTAAGGGTCGTCCACGATTTGGTCAGAAAAGCAGAATCGGTCTTCACGGCTTTAGAAGTCAAGGAATTAACAAATAAGACTTTCGTCCTTCAGCTGAAACCTGGTTATAACCCGATGATCAGAAGGTACGCTCAACGGCCGCTAATTCCGGCGTCTTCGCTCAAAACCTTGTCGTACATCACATTCGAACAACCTGTGACATCCAAACGTCTCCTTCAGATTAGAGGTAGCCAGGTTTATACTCATCTGAAGATTTTAAGGCGAATGGGATTTATCGAGTATGAAAACCACTCGAGGTCACGTACCTATCGAACTACTAAGAAGTTTCAAGCCTATTTTGGTTTATCCGACCTTGAATCCCTAAGGAGTGTACTTCCAAAATATCCAAATGTACTCCATCGAGGCTAGGGCGTGACCCATCTTTCCTTTTTGATGAAGCTCGAAAAGTCTTAATTACAGGATGAAGTGTGTAGGTTTAATGCGCAGATCATTGGAAAACCTAGCGAAACGTAAACCTTCTGGTGGCAGCAGGGTCAGATCAAGAAGTAGACGCAGATTTGAGATCGATAGATACCCAAACGAAGCTGGTATGGGTGCCAACATCGTCATTATGCGAAGATCAAGGGGTAACAATACAAAAACAGCCCTAAAAGCAGCTAATACTGTAAATGTTACCGATCTCGTTTCAAAAAAGACCACTAAATTGCCTATTAAGAATGTCAGTAAGAACCAGGCTAACAAAGATTACGAGAGAAGAGGAGTTATTAGTAAAGGAGCATTGTTAGAGACAGACTCGGGAACAGCAAGAGTTGTATCAAGGCCTGGACAGGATGGCTGTGTGAATGCTATTCTTGTCCGAAGCTAGATCAGTGGAGTGCATATATTCCATTCATTGAGATATGAAAAATCATCCTAGTCAGGAGACCCCAAAGTTAGTGATCTGCATTTAGCCATATCCTACCGCTCTATCCGTATCCCGCGTTGTTACTATATTTCAAAGAGCGTGGGCTGAGAGAGTCATATGTGGTTGTATCAGATTTGCACATCGGATTTGAAGCTGCGTTGAACCCAGAACGTATTTCATTAGATCTAAAGGGCTCTCTTTACAGATTACAAGACGATTTGCGCAAGCTTCTCCGATTGTGTAGGACGGATAAGCTGATCCTCCTGGGAGATATAAAGGCCTCTGTGAGCCACATAACGAAGCAAGAGTGGCAAGATGTTCCAGAGTTTTTCAAATTTATGTCAAAATACGCAAGCATATACCTAGTACCTGGCAACCATGATGGAAACATCGGCTTGTTAGTCCCAGAGTCTGTCACCATCAGCAGCGTAAAAGGCATGGTACTAGTAAATACTTTGCTTACACATGGCCATGTGATGCCCCCTCCCGGCAGAAGATCTGTTAGAAGGATCGTGATGGGACACATCCATCCCACCTTTTCTAAAGAGAATAGCATTCTAAACTCACAGCAAGTATGGTTATTCCTTAGAGCAAGAAAAGACAAAATATTCGATGGCGCGGAAGGTTTGGTAGATTTAGTAATTTTACCACGTTTTAACAAGGAAATATATCCTACAGCGCAGAGGACGTTAAACAAGATTTCTCCCATACTTAAAAGAGTTTTTGAACATAACACAGTTCAACGCGCATTAGCTATAACGCTTGACGGCTCAATAGTCGCAGATGGCCGTGATGCATTAGCAATGCTTTTCTCTAGGAACGCTTCTAATAAAGCAAGCTTTCCTATTACGGATTGACATAATCATGCAGATACGACAGCGTTGGATTATTCGTCCTCAACCATTCTAGGCATCTAATGAACGAATTAGCAGCCTCTAAGGTTGTAAGCACTGGCACGCCAGCCTCGACGGCTCTACGTCTAATTTGATATTCATCATCTAACATTCCAACAAACTTTTCAATCGTGGATGTCGAGGGAATATTTATAATAAAGTTGATCTTGCGTTCAAACAGCAAATCAGAAATATTGGGCTTTCTATCCGGCTCGCTAATCTTATAGATCTTTTGGATATTATCTAGCCCGTTGCTCATAAGAAATTCAGCAGTATGTTCAGTGGCCATGATATTGTATCCCATACGTGATAAGATGGAAACCAAAGGCAATAGCTTTTCTTTATTTTTTTGTCCACCAATCGTGACTAGGGCTGATCCTGTGGAAGGGAGCGCATATCCAGCAGCTACATATGCCTTTGAGAGGGCATCGTAGAAACTGTCTCCAAAACACGCAACTTCACCAGTAGACTGCATCTCTACACTCAATACTATGTCAGCGCCTTCGAGCTGCATAAATGAGAATTGTGGAACTTTAATTCCGAATCCCGATATTCTTGACCATGCATCATTAGAGACTTTCGGAAGGCTTTTCCCCATCATAGCTCTAGCTGATAAATTGATTAGGTTTAGGCCTACGAATTTCGATACAAAGGGCATAGATCTTGAAGCTCTTATATTTGCCTCTATCACTAAAACATCATCATCTTTGATGATATACTGGATGTTAAATGGTCCTCTGACATTCAGTGCAGTTCCTATTTTTGTAGTGTAGTCAATAAGCGTTTCAGTAGTTTTTCGGTCAAGTCTCCAGGGAGGTATAGACATGACAGCATCACCAGAATGAATTCCGGCATTATCTATATGTTCTATGATGGATCCGATTATTATCCTGTTTTCACCGCCTACGGCATCAACCTCTACCTCAGAAGCATTCTGTAAGAACTTGCTAATTACTATTGGGTGATCAGGACTAACTCTTGTGGCATCATTCAGGAATTGCTCGAGTTGTGGCTCTGCCCAGACTATTTTCATAGCAACCCCGCTAAGAACATATGAGGGTCTAACCAGAACAGGATACCCGACTGACAGTGCGAATAGCTTAGCTTCCTGTATACTAGTAAATTTTTTCCATGATGGCTGGCCTATCTTCAAAGTTTCCAGTAAGTTCCCAAATTTTTCTCTGTCCTCTGCCTTGTCCGTATCTTCACTGCTAGTCCCGATTATGTTGATTCCTTCTTTGGCCAGCTTAGGCGCAACAGTATTTGCCGTCTGTCCACCAACACAGGTTACTACTCCTTCTGGGTGTTCCTTTTCGAATATATCCAATATCCTTTCTAAAGTAAGCTCCTCGAAGTAGAGTCTATCAGAAATATCGTAATCGGTAGAGACAGTTTCAGGATTACAATTGATTATTGATACATCTCTAGCACCGCTCTCTTTTAGACCCCACACAGTATTAACAGTACCCCAATCAAATTCTACGCTACTTCCTATTCGATAGGGACCAGCGCCCAGTACAATTATCCGACCGGTATTGTCCGTGTTGATCTTTATATCATCGAACTGGCCTCCATAGGTCAAATACAGGTAATTTGTCTTAGCTGGCCACTCCGCAGCTAATGTATCAATCTGCTTGGTTACGGGCTTTATCGCGAAACTTTGTCTCAAGCTTCTTATTTTCAACTCATCAATCCCCAAACATCTTCCTATTTGTTTGTCTGCAAATCCTAACCTCTTTGCTTCCTTAATTATATTCTGATTTACCCCCGATTGCTGAAGCAAAACATGTTCCATGTCGACTACGTTCTTGATTCGAATTAGAAACCAAGGATCTATCGACGTAAGCATACTTATCCTTTGAATCGTCATACCTTCCCGCATCGCCTTTACGATATCAAACAAAATATCATCAGTCGGGTAAAGTAACGCTTGTTCTAATGATTCAATATCATCAATGTTTACCTTCTCTTTGGGTATTTTATCCGTTTCATCTTCTTGAATCCTATCGTCTGAAAGACACATTCGAACTTCACTTGACGAGCTAATTTGAACGCTTGACTTGGTTCCTGAATGTTGGGGGAAGCTATATTCTACTTTCGAATTCGCTACAAGGCCATCTTTTCCTATTTCGGCCATTCTTATCGCCTTTTGTAACACTTCTTCAAAACTTCGTCCGATAGCCATTACTTCACCTACAGATTTCATAGTACTCCCTAGCTTACGCTTCACCAACTCAAATTTTCTGAAGTCCCAACGAGGAAGCTTGAGCACAACATAATCTAATGAGGGTTCAAAACAGGCCGTGGTCGCTTTAGTTATGCGATTGATTAGCTCCGGTAATGTATAGCCTAGTGAAATTTTCGCGGCCATATAGGCAAGTGGATAGCCCGTTGCTTTGCTGGCTAGTGCCGAAGATCTAGACAATCGAGCATTTATCTCTATGACGCAGTGTTTTTGGGAAGTTGGATCTAATCCGAATTGCACATTACATTCTCCAACCACACCGCAGTGAGAGGTAGCTCGTTGGGCAGCCGTTCTAAGCAAATGGTATTCAGAATTGTTCAGAGTCTGCGATGGCGCAACAACAATGTTGTCTCCTGTGTGGACTTTCATACCAAGGATATTTTCCATATTGCAGACGATAACACAATTACCTTGACTATCTCGCATCACTTCGTATTCAATTTGTTTCCAGCCTCCAACATATTTCTCAATTAGAACTTGTCCAACCAGACTGAGAGAAAGACCTCGTCTCACAATTTCTTGAAGCTCAAATTCGTTGAAGGCAACACCACCACCTCTACCACCAAGGGTATATGCAACCCTAACTATGACGGGATAACCAATTGCATCTGAGACCTTATAGGCATCATCAAGGGAATATGCCGGGGCGCTACACAAAGTTGGCACACTACATGAAATCATTGCTTCTTTGAAAAGCTGCCTATCCTCGGTTATTTCAATACCACTGATCGGAGTCCCTAGTATTTTGATTCCATATTTCTCAAATATCCCAAGTTTGCTTAGGGCTACACCACAATTTAGAGCTGTTTGTCCCCCGAAACCGAGCATTATTGAATCAGGACGCTCGGCCTCTACGACTTTCTCAACATAGCACGGGTTGATCGGAAGGAGATATACCTTGTTCGCAAATCTGGTGTCCGTCTGAATTGTTGCTATATTAGGATTTATCAATACGCTCCTAATTCCATCCTCGCCTAATGCTTTGAGGCACTGCGAACCGGAATAGTCAAAATGGCGGTCAGTATTATTGACTTTCGCCGGCTTCTCCGATTTTGATTGCCCCGCTTCCAAGCACAAGAATTTTTTTTAGATTTTCATTCTTTGGCAACTTTCCTCCTCACTTGTTTTCTTTCCTTTTTTATGAATAGTTCTCGTCTTATAAGTCGGGAGGTTATTCTTGCTTTGTTTCACACCAATCTTTCCAGATAATAATGAATTTCCTCCCTCTCTATCAAGTAATTCCTTGAATCGATCGAAAACGAATATGCAATCATAAGGTCCTGGCGAGGCTTCAGGATGAAATTGTACGGCAATAATAGGCTTGGATGTATGTTCAATTCCCTCGATAGTCTGGTCGTCGGCGTTAAAAAACCAAACTTTAAAACCAGTTCCCTCCAAGCTATCTGGTACGATACCGTATCCGTGATTCTGGCTGGTAATGTAAGTCTGATTATTTTTAAGATCAATACAAGGTTTGTTCTGGCCCCTATGGCCAAATTTTAGCTTATATGTGTCTGCACCCGCTGCTAAAGCCAAAATTTGATGTCCTAAACAAATACCTAAAGTTGGAACAGATCGATCTATGAGATCTCTTGCTGTTCTTATTGCTACTTTACACTCCTTTGGGTTACCTGGTCCGTTGCTAATCACTATGCCTTTGGGACTGAAGGACATAATCTCTTTGTAGGTCGAGTTCCAAGGTAAACATATGACTCTAAAACCTATCCTGAGTATATTACGTATGATGCTGTTTTTTGTCCCTGTGTCAAGAAGCACCACTGTCTCACACGATTTTTCACCATATTCTTTTGGCACCTTCGAAGAGACTTCAGGCATAAAATCTTGTTGCTCGTAGTGATAACCTTCCAATAAAAGTGACAACCTTTTTGACACTTTTGACTCATCACTAATTTCATTACCTTGCGAAGGCCAAGTACCCATTGCCCCACTAATCGATCCATTTATTCTCAGCTTTTTGGTCAACTCTCGAGTATCAACACTGTAAATCCCTGGTATCTGCTCTTCGTATAGCCATTCATCAAGAGTCTTAATGCAGCTCCAATGACTAGCAGCTGGTGACAATTCATGAATTACCAAGCCTTTAACTTGGATCCGATTCGACTCAAAAAATCTAGGCAACCCAAATTCATCCACATCCTCGTACTTTGGAACGCCATAGTTCCCAACAAGAGGATAGGTCAAGCACAAAATCTGCCCACGGTAAGAAGGATCACTTAGTGTTTCCGTGTAACCAACCATACCAGTATTGAACACGAGCTCTCCGACAACCTCACTCGGAAATCCAAATCCAATCCCTCTGAACACACTACCATCCTCTAACAAGAGCATACCATGGTCCCCGAAATGCGTCCGACGAAGAGTTGGAATTTTAAACCAGTAGCAACTCTTTGGAACTGCAAATTTAAGTTTTGCCCTCGATGATTTTTGAATAACTTGACTACAATATATATTATATCTGAAAGATAGAGCTATCCTAATATTCCTACTTCATCCAATCATCTCTGCCACATTGAAATGAACAAAGCTGAAGTGAGCATTGCAGAAATTCAAAACCCTTATTTAGCATTTAGTACTTCACAAAAATCAAGGAAATCGGAATAAATAAGATTGTCATTATCATCTTACATGGAAGTCGTTCTAGGGTTCTACTTTAACTCAGGCCTGACAACAAATACTCTAATAAGCGCTGGCCAAAAAACGATACAGAAATTAAAATTTCAATCGATGGTACAGCAAATACAACAAGTATGAAGTCATAGTTTAGCAACAAAACAGGTTTAGAAATTAAACTAAGATAAAAACGGAAGAACTTAAAGCAGAAATTGCCTTTTAAGTGAGCGATACCTGCCTTCATAAACCAACTAATCCAAATTCAGCAATAAAACATTCAGCCAATGAATCACTAAGTAAATATATGCTACACTCTCAGTTTTCTTGGATGCCAAAGAAAGGTAGGCGGCAACAAAATCTCAAAAATGGAAAATTTGCATTTTCTAAATATAAATATACGATAGCAATTTTTGGAGGGATAGCTGCTATTGTTTCGGTAGCTGTCTATTTTGGGATTCATTCGTTGATCCCTGTTAACAGTAATGTTCCTGCTTTTTCTCCTCCTATAAACACCTTCATGAAGGCAACATATTCACCTCAAACTGGATACATTTTCACAACCCAATCCTCAACGGCCGCACGAGGCACTAATATGAGTGGCTATAACAGTCCAACGATTGTATTAAAGCTTGGGGCACTCGACTCAATTCATTTAATCAATGAAGACTCACAAACTCGCTCTTTACATAACTTGAATATTGACGCTTTTAATGTACACACAAAGAACCTAAACTACTTCGAAAGCCAATCTCAGACGTTTATCGCTAACAAGATCGGAACATTTCCGTACTATAGCAGTATACATCCTGAAATGAGAGGCCTAATCAAGGTTGAACAGTAGTTGATTGGATCAGTTAGAACTTTGTGCTATTTGTCATTTAAGCCAATCGATTGGGATATCCTGGTACAACCCGTTAGGTAAAACACGCCTAATAGATATTGGTAGTGATCTTGCAAATAATTCAGCCGTAGCTAGAGAGACTGAATCTCTTATGTGTTGAGGTACAATAATGAATGAAGGGGCTCCTAATGAGAGTTGCAAAGATCTTGCCCCTGTGATTCTTGCCTTTTCAAACCTCGTAATGCGTGTGGGCCCTATTAGAACTTGTGGACTATTTTGAGAGACCTCCTTAAGCGAGAAATCGGGTTCTGCATAGGTCACGACTTCGTCGATTGGACGAGTAGACTTCGTGAATATCTCTTCTTCTAATTGAATTTGAGTGGATTCTGTATCCCTTACTGGGGCTTTTTTTTTGACAGAGGTGGACGCCCCTCGCGGAAGAGCATTTTTTTTTGAAGGCTCTGTTCTCTTGACAGTCTTAGATTTAATCTTTCTGGAAGAGATCTTTTGAGTTGAATGTTTAACCACCAAGAATGCTCCAAAAGATAACAATTATATAATTAAATGTTGCGAATTTTTCAATGTCAAGATCGGGTTCCCTTTGAATAAGTTCGAGATAACCACATATGCTACGGAATGTATCTAGAGTACCTCTTGTGCTCGAGATCCCGTCCAAAGGGATATTGGAGTGTGAGGCTATTCGTCATTTGTCACCCATTACTGTCTCTGCGCTGCTTTGCCAACTCCCCATAAAGGGCAGGATACACAGACTAGGTGGCGATGTTATATACGTTGAAACTGGATTGGACTTAGGTAAAGAGAAACAAAGATCTACTTTCAGATCTGGAGAAGTTGCATATCTACCATCTAATGGATCCCTGTGTGTTTTTCTTAAGAATAAAGTTGTATATAGCATGAACCCCGTGGGATTAGTTAGAACAAACCTATTCCTAGCGGAAAATGCTGAACCAGGTGATGTGATGATATTGAGGCGTAGCTAGAAAGATTCACTTAGTTTATACACCCTATGGCCACTATATCCGCCTACACTCTTTACTAAACCCTTTATTTCCAGCGATCTGAGATAAGAGTTTGCCACAGAGATTTTTACTCCAGAGGCTCGTGCAATTCCTTGTATCGTAATTGCTTTCATATTCTGCACTACCTTCCTACCTTGAGATTCTTCAATAAGAATCGATAATTTCTGCTTCTGCTGGATTTTCCCTGTTGATTTTCTGACCTCTTCTTTTTTCGGTTGCTTGGAGTCACTACCATCCGTGGAAGCGGATCCTTTGTTAGTTCCAAGAGATTTCTTTTTGCCGCCGCCCAAGAATATTGTTAGGAATTACCTTGGCTTATAAATTGTACGCTCATTCGCTTTGGTCTAAGCCCCCACTTGTTAGCACAACATTTGACATAAGTAAGGTAGCGAAACTTAGAAAGAGGCTATATCTTGGTAAGGATATTGTCCAAAAGGCAAATAAACTCATAGAGTTTATCTCTCGGAACTATAGCACCACATGCCAGATCATGCCCACCCCCACTCCCTCCTAACTCTGAGCTTAACTGATTCACGGCTCTACCTAGATGCAGTTTGCAGGATTTGTTGCCCCGTATTGAGAGAACGTAAGAATCTGCCTCTACCTTGAGTTTATAAACTATTGCTACTGGTCTATTTGATGTACCTAAAACAAAGTTTACTATGCCACTTGTAGAAAGTGCTAAAGTGTTTTGTACATATGCAATATTTTTAGACCTTTCTATGGATCCTTCTATTTTTTTGATAGCTTCTGAAACCTTTTGTGCATATTTCTCGGCTATGGAAAACCCTCCTTGTATATCATGGGGATATTTCATACCTGAAAGATGGTTGACTAGATCTACGAGAAATTCATCATCATTTTGCTTTGCCGAGATCATGTATGATAGAACAGTTGATTCAAGCATTAAAAATTGCCTATCGTACCTGGAGACAAGGTTGGATGCGACAGGCTTACTATCCATGTAATCGGTTAAGGAACCTGCCGCAGCAAAAAAAGCAGCATGTGGTCTAAGCTTTTTTTTGAATTTTTGATAGATCTGCACACTGCTGCATTCTTCAACAGAATGGATTAGCAATACTCCCATTTTTTTTAAAGTGAAAGCTGTATCTCCGCTCAAATCGTGATGATCAATGTACGCTACTTTGATGTTAGAGGAAGTTATCTTTCCTATAATCTCTAAAAACTCATCTTCATTTTTTTTGCTTAATCCAAGGTCACTGATGAAAATCCGGTTAAGCTTGGGCAGCAATTCAGCAGATGTGAACCTATCTAAATTAGAGATAACATTCTGATAATCTGTCAGGACAATCGTATCAGCATTGAATGCAGCCTTAATTAATACCGCGGATAATATGCCGTCGACATCCTCTTTATGAGATAAGCTTGCGGTTACGGACATCTTTTGGTTTCGTATTAAAAATCCTTGGTATAAACATTTTGATACTTGATGAACGGCCTGCCCTAAGTTAAAATCAACTTCGACCAAACAATCGAGTGCTGGTTGAAATTATCACCAACAAAACCAGAAGTAGCCACCCATGTGTTACCTCTCAAAAATAAATTCTCCAAATTCTCAGGCACTTCCGAGAAATTATTGAGTCCAGCGATATGGCAGTCTCATTAAAGTAGATTAGCGTAGATAACCTTCACTACGTTGTATTCAGTATTTCATGGCTTTGTTCATCGGCCTTACAGTTATAGCAACTTTGAAATTCGTCAATATGTCTTTGCACCTATTTCGGATAGTAACCTCAGTTACTCCTGCTAAGCTTGAAAGGTCAATTTGCAAAAGGTTGATTCCTAACAGAATTGCAGCAAGATAAATGTAAGCAGCAGCTATGCCGTTCGGTGATTTACCATCAGCAAGAAAATGACTGTTCGACTTGTGAGCAATTTCTATTGCCAATCTTTCGACCTTTGCGTCTATCTTCGCCATATTTGCTAGTTTGGCAATGTAATGATCTATTGCCAAAGTCACAGGAATAGGAATAGTAGATGACGCAATAGAAGACGATGAAATAATAATTGGTTGCGAGTCTACAGCCCTTGCTATGTTTGGTATCCTGGTAGGAGAATTTCCTTCCACTTGGGTTGGGTCAATAAACACTCCCATTTCCATAACCATCATTCTATAATATTTCGATGCCAACTTTATGCTAGATCTATCCTTTTGTGATACACCAGTTGCAAAAACTATTTCCTCTAAAGACCTTACTATAGAACATCTCTTGCAAGCTAAGTGTATAGTCGCAGCTGCCATGGAATTTATCGATTTTCCTTTTGCTCCACTTCTGGTTTCGAAATTTCGGTAGATCATTGCAGAGGTTTCAACTAAGATCTTCGGTAAACACATTGCCGAACATACTTCATTAATCTTAGATAAGACGTTTGATAATCTCCTCTGTTTAGGAGTGGCCACTCTTATTCTAGAATGCCATCTTCTCATATTATTCAACTGTTCCACCATTTGGCAATCTATTATCCTACCGCTGTAATCCTTAGAACCCAAACCAATCTCAGTTCTCAATCCATAATCATGTAACGATAGACTGGTACATCCACTAGCACGAGTTTTCTTAATTCGTTCATCAAGATCTGATGAATTGGTTTCAGGTCCATAGTCGTCTATCTGATCCATAACTACGCATCCACATTTCTGACAAATATATTCCCCGATTGCAGAATCATGTATAAGAGCCGATTCACATTCAGGACAATGTGTGTAGTATTCAGCTGAATTCATTGTGATTTCATTTCCCTTATGAAATTCTGCTTCCGATTCTCCGAATTAGAAACTGAGTTAAGTTTCGCTAGTGATTTTTTGAGAATCTTTATGCGAAATGGATCCGTACTAGAAACATTTGCTAACCACCTAAGCCGCGAATAATCGGTAAATATATGACAATCAAAGTATGAGGAAATAGTTCCAAAAGATATGCGGCTATGGATCACAAAACCCATTTAGGAGTAGGTGCAAATTATTCTATATATCCCGGATGGTCATAACATTTAACCATAATCAGAAGTTTTTTTTAGTCCTCTTTATTCCCTAACCGTGAAAGAATAACTCAAAACGAGGGATTGTCAAAGAACTTTTTTGTTGGAAAAATTACAAAAGCTGACACCCATGCTTATTATAGGAATGGAACATTCACAATATGCAAAATCCGAAAGTGCATATTCAAAGTTTAGGTTATAACATATTTAGGTCACCAAGGGGTCAAGCAAATGTCTAGAAGAATCGCGATCTTTGCCTTTTGGTTAATGGGATTTGGGATAGGGTTCATTGGGTACCTGTGTTTGCCTAACATAGCACATTGGTTTGCCTTGAATGTGCCCAGCTTCTTGAACCAAGTTGTGATTGGGGCGTTAATTACAGGGATAATAGGTTCAGCGGTTAGTACGCTCTCGATTGTAATGTGGGCAAACAGAAGCTCTACGGTCTAGACCAGAATTTATGTCTATCATAACAAACTTGGACCTGCATTGTAAAATACTTAAAGAGCAGAGGCAGCCTAAGATCCTCCAAACTGACGACATTCTACCAAAACCCGGACGTATCAGACAGGAGAAAAGACAGCGAGGCTGAACCATCCCTTCCTGTCAATAAAATTTGTCCTCAGTATAAATTGGCTTTTCTCCGCCATACCCCTTATTTCTTCCAACGAATATTTGTAAGAATTTTCTGTGTGGATTGTCTCGCCTCTCTGGAACGCATAAGCTGCGCTTAATCTATCTACATACACTTGCTGCTCTTTGGTCGATGTGATATGCATTTCAATTCTCTCATAGTTAGAATTGTAAAAGGCGTGATGAGCGAAGAGATCGTGGTTGAACTTTCCACCTAATTCCCTATTTATTCGTGTCAAAAGATTTAGGTTAAATTTGGCAGTGACCCCCTTGTTATCATTGTATGCGGCTTCTAGGACGAATTTGTCTTTTCGAAGATCCATTCCGACTACTAAATTGTCCTTTTTGTCCATTTTAGATCTCAGCTGTTTTAGAAACGATATCGAATCTTCGGGTTCAAAATTCCCTATACTAGATCCTAAGAAAATTATCAATTTCCTATAAGGAATTTGGGGATTAGAAAAAATCAGCTCATTTGCTCTACTAATGCCCTCCATGTACTCTGATGAGATGCCTATAACCCGAAGGTTAGAAAATTTAGAATGAAGATCCCTAGTCGTCTTATATAACATCTCTTTCGAAAGATCTACTGGAAAATAATATACAAATGGTTGTATCAACTGAAGCTCATGCAGTAATGTCCTTGTCTTTATAGAGCTTCCGCTTCCTAGTTCAATTAAAACAATATTGTCGTCAAACATACTAACAATTTCCTTGGAATGCTGTTTAAGCAGTGACGTTTCGATCCTCCACGGATAGTATTCCGGTTGACGGCAAATTTCCTCGAAAAGCAACGAACCCCCTTTGTCGTAGAAATATTTTGAGTCTATACGTTTTTGATAGCTACTTCCTAGACCTTTCTTTATGCATTGGGCAAAGTCGTTGTCTATCTGACTCGTGTACATTCTTTCTCTCCTCCCACCTGTTATCGACGTCTTGATTTTGGCGTCATATGCATATTTTAGCTTGAGAGGAGCGTTTTAGGTATTTATTGATTCCCCACATTGAGGATATGTGATCCAAATAGTACGTATGGATCATATGCTGATGAACATTTGACAGGTTCTCTCCATTTGTTTACGCCAGACACAATCTTTCAACTTCATATTTTAATGGCATTGCAAAATTTTGTTCCCATTTAGACATGATAGGAAAGAATTTTCAGTGATACTTTTTGTTCCATTTTTCCGAAGGTGGTAAGCAGGGTTCGAATACAAATATAGATTTGAGTCGAATATTTTCCGATTGGTACAGATGCCAAGAATAGTGACCTTAGTCTCTCGGTCAGGATTATATCACCGAATGCATAAGATATTACATCACGACATGACGATACTACTGAAGCGAAGTGTTTGCGAAAACTACATGAGATGATTGAATATTGGAAGATAGAACCACAAAAAAGAATAAACTTTCAATAGAATTAGCGGGAATAGAGATGCGGAACCCAACGATGCTTGCTTCAGGATTTTTGGCCATTTCTCAAGATGTAATCCGCAGAATTGACAGACTGAATGTTGGGGCTATTGTGAGCAAATCTATCAGTTACAAACCTATATCGGGTTACAGGAATCCAACGGTCATTTGTTTAAAAGGTGGAAGCTATATAAACGCCGTAGGTCTTGCTAACCCCGGATCAGAAGCATTTGCGGCCGAGGTTTTAAACAATCTTCATGCTCCATTGATAGTAAGCCTAATTGGTTCTTCCGAANACGACTTCGCGCGATCTTTAGCTAGCTTCAGTAGTTCAAAGGTTTTAGGATACGAAATTAACCTATCCTGCCCTCACGTTGCCAAATTGGGTCTGGAGATAGGAGATGATCCTGAAATGGTAGCAAAAGTTGTAAAAACTGTAAAGTCAATTACTAGAAAACCTGTAATTGCCAAGATTGGAATTGGAAATGCAGATATGCTGGAAATTTCTAGAGTAGCTGCAGACGCAGGCGTCGATGCCATTACTGCAGTTAATTCAGTCCGTGCAATGGCAATAGATATCGAAAAGAAACACCCAATTTTGAGTAACAAGGTAGGGGGATTGTCAGGTAAATCTATCAAGCCAATAGCAGTCAGATGTGTTTTCGAGATTTATAAAGAAGTTGAGGTGCCTGTAATAGGCTGTGGAGGAGTCTTCACATGGGAGGATGCGGTGGAATTCATACTTGCTGGTGCGTCTGCGGTGCAAATTGGAAGTGCAATCGCCTACGAGGGTCTAGGAGTATTTGAAAGGATTACTTCAGGCCTTGGCCAATATCTGCAAAATAAGCGATTGAATAGTGTTGGGGACCTAGTAGGTCTAGCCCACAGATGTTAAATCAAGTTTTTTCTTTTTCATTACTACTTATGACATTAAAGACATACCCCAGATGATCAAGAATGTGATAACCAAAGGCCCCCATATTACTACAAAGAAGAAGTAAAAAGCTAAGACCACCAATAGTGGTAGTGATCTCTGAACCCTAAATTTACTTAAGGACATAGGTAATGGTAGGCCCGCATTGGTAACAATTTGGCTAATCGATCCAGGTCGATGAAAAGCCATGACCTAATTCTCTATTACTGGACCTTTAGTGCCTCTATTGGTTTTTGACTATTCTAAACATGAAGTCTGAACGCCACCGTATACACTTCTATTGAATACCTATGAAATTTAATGTCCCACTCAAAATTCTCTGGCTATATCCGAAGAATCGCATCTTCAGAAAGATCCTGCTTAGACAACCTTAGTCTTGCACTCTGGGAGCAAGATAAAAATGAATTCTACCAATATTCGCTATTCTGCACTCAAGTCTCAGTGGCATCTTGCTGGAATATTCAGCTGCAATTGTTCCACCTGAGGAACTCACCGCTTTGGTAATCCTTGAGAGGTAATCAAGACTATATGTGGCCAAACTATTTTCCTTTACTTCGATTTCCTCCAGCCCTACACTTTCTGAATCTAAGCTAATGGTTGCCTCACCAGAATCTCCTTTTCCACGAAATTCTACCAGTTTGGGGCCAGATTCAATCGAAATATATTCAGACACAACCTGGACGTCTGATAATACTTTATCAAATTCGATCGCGGATAATACCACTTTCGAATTAAAATTCAACTTCGGTAAAGGAGTTGAACTTACCGAACTCTCAATGAGTCTTATTTTGTACTCACGTTTATAGTCATTATGCGTTCTAATATTCAACAAACCATCTTCTAGCATACTCAATTCGATCGTATCTCTCTTGCTTGCCCTTTTGATCAACTTCGACAATTCGTCTATTCTTACACCGAATTTTACTGAACCATCGCACTCATACTTTTCAAATGTCGAATTTGGCCATTGAATATCAATGAGGGCTACATGCGAGGGATCCATCCCCCTGAAAGAAATTCCCTCAACCGTAGCCTCAAAAGTCGCCTCATCAACAAGTGTCGAGATCGTAGATAAAATGATCTTCCATTCTTCTGGAGACCTTGTTTTTGCTACGAAAACCAAAGCAATCCTATTTTGAGGCTGTATTCTCTTACTTTAAACATTGCTACGGCAGATTAGAGGTCCACAAAAAGCTGCACCATAATTGTAGTCGAATTCCTGAAGGATTATCTAACGATTGAAATACACTCATCCGTAATTTCTCCACGTATGAGTACATCTAGTACAACGATAAAACTGGGTCGTGGGTTCATCCGCCGATCTAGTCTGAAGTAGCCACCAATACGCGGAATCATTTCCACATTTTGGGCAATCCACAGAAGTTGTTGGCATCGTATCGAGAGATCTTTCACCTTCCATGATCTTGAAAGCGCTTTGTGAAGTTTGATCTAACCCGCGATTTATTACTACAGACTCTTCTATGTGTTCCTCGTCCCTTTTTATAATAAGGCCACATTTTGGGCAAGATAATATGCCTTCCTCGATCTTTGGTTTCATACGCCTCTCACACTTAGGACAAAACTTCACCCCATCTAACCTCGCTCTATTAGTTACTCAATGCGACCTTTAGAACAGAATCAAGAATTTTGATGTTCTCTGAAGCCGAACCGCATGCGTATTGAAATGCATTAATTGGATCCTTCTTCTTTGTTATCAATCTAACTAAGTAGTCTTCTATTAGGGGATGCTTCAAAACCACGCCTGCAAATTCTACGTTCTTATCCTTCAATAGTTCGTGCTGGACTATATACATCACTGATATGTCTTCGTCCTGCAGCTTTATTTCTACTTCACGATCTTCCAGCTCTACGATCTCAGCGAGCATTAAAAACAAATCTACAAGATGAGGATATAAATTATACCGTTAAAGGTGCGTGGAAATCTAGACCTGGGATTGAAACACCGTTCATCGCGAAGACATCGATTGTATTGGAGAAACTTAGGGTTTGCTGCCAAAGACCTGGATTTTTTCCGTTCAGATTATCGTGTATTAATCAATGACACCCACTTTACTAAATATGAAAAAATTTTTTTTGCAGATGAGCGATTGTGTTAACTTATAAGTCGAGATGGGATATTGCAAATAAATTCACGGTATCAGTCTACTCCCTTCTGATCTAAAGACGAGTCAAATTGTATTCGTCAAATTAGGTCCACATCGTGAGGATGACTTTCGGTGTTGCCAGCTGAGGTCATTTTAATGAATTCTGCATTATTCTGCATTTCTTTGATTGAATGAGCACCGCAATAACTTAATCCTGACCTTATTCCACCAACCATCTGCCTAATGATATCAACAACACTCCCCTTGTATGGAACCATTGCCTCAACACCCTCAGCGACATAATCGTTGAGATCCTCCGAATCCATGGGACCACCTTCTTTGTATTTTCTTCCGAGCGACGCGTAAAAGGAGGCCATCCCTCTATACATTTTAAACTTCTTGCCATTCTTCACCATGGTTCTCCCTGGGCTTTCATCGCTGCCACCAAAAAGGCCACCAACCATTACAGTAGAGGCCCCGGCAGCGAGTGCTTTGGTAGAGTCACCGGATGTTCTTATTCCGCCGTCGGAGATAACTGGGATATCGTATTCGTTTGCCACTTTAATACTATCCATGACTGCGGTTAGCTGCGGAACCCCAGAGCCAGTGATCACCCTAGTTATGCAGATTGATCCAGAGCCTACTCCAACTTTCACTGCATCCACCCCGGCCTTGATTAAGTCGGCAGCTCCTTCTGTTGTTGCAACGTTGCCAGCTATCAGTTCGCAGTTTGGAAACGCCTTCTTGATCATATGTACTGTGTTGATTGCATTGTGGCTGTGACCATGAGCAATATCAACGACTATTGCATCAGACCCTGCCTCTAATAGAGCTTCAGTACGTTCGAGATAATCGCCCTTAACTCCAACTGCAGCACCCACGAGCAGCCGACCTTTCTTATCCTTAGAAGCGTGCGGATATTGTTCCATCTTAAGAATATCCTTACTAGTTATAAGCCCAACTATCTTCTTGCTACTATCTACCAGTGGTAACTTTTCAATTCGGTGAATGTGTAGTATTTCTTTGGCTTGTTCAATCGTCGTTCCCTCCTTGGACGTAATGACATCCTTGCTCATTAGATCCTCAACCTTACAACTTGTATTTTTCTCTAAACTAATATCCCGTTGTGTAATAATACCGGCTAATCGTCCTCCGTCTACTTCGACCAAAAGCCCCGATACACCATAATCGATCATCATTTTTTTTGCATCCATCATTGTAGCATTCGTCTTGATAGTATATGGTTGTTCAATAATGACAGACTCAGAGCGCTTTACCTTCAGGATTTCATCAACCTGATCGCTTATTGTCATGAATCTGTGGACTATCCCTATACCGCCTTCCCTTGCAATCGCGATTGCCATGCTTGCCTCGGTGACGGTGTCCATGTTTGCACTCACCAACGGGATATTCAATGAAATGTTAGTAGATAGTCTAGTTCTAAGATCCGTCTGCGACCTAGATATCACTGCTGAACGTCTTGGGACAAGTAACACGTCATCGAAAGTTAAACCTTCCCTAATTTCCAAATTTTCTTTCAGATATTTGTCTTAAATGGCGTTATAAGCCTTCCTCTCGCCTGTCATTAATCTAACTCAAGAAGGAACCAATTTAAAACAAATCTCTGTGAAATCATTTATTGAAGTATGCTGGATGACGTTACACTCATTTCATGAAATTTTCATGAATTTGATAGATCAAAATATTAACATAACTGGTCCCTAATACATCTATGAAGTTTGAAGTTAAAGCACGGTATCGCAATATTTGACACGTTCAAAAGTAGGGAAAATAGGTTTACTGGCGAAGCAAGAAGACAAAGAGGAATTATCGCCCATCTCGCTACTGAACAAAGTCCTGAGCTCCGTACCAGGACCTCAATAGCTCATTTAATTGCCGAAAAACAAGGCATTTTATGGCAAAATATGTACTCTGGGATTTTTAGAGACCTTGATGAAGTGCTTATCCCTTCCGGTGTCGTTAAGGAAGGAGGACGGTTACCTCTACGCCGTGGCCCAAAAGCCTTACAGATGGAAGGTGTTCCATTTTATGAGTTGAGTGAATCAGGCCTTATTGTTGCTTCTGCTTTAGAAGAGCTCGGTCGGTCGCGGATGCGAATATTGGAATCGACTATCAAAAGTGTCACAATTTATGACCCTAATGATGAATATGTGCGTGAAGGAATCCTATTACTTATCAGATTTATCCCCGCCTTCATGGGCAAGATCATAAATCTGTATGTTCGTGCTTATTGCTCAGGATCACTAAGTGGCATCACCCCGATCGATATCAAAAAGCTTCGAATGGTTCTTGCATCACAAATTGAGATCGAGAAAGAAATCATAGGTTCCTCTAGCCGTTTGAGAGACGAAGAATGGGAGACCCTTCAAAAGTTCGTTGATCGCATTGCCTAAAGTATGATTTCACATTTTAAAGGATTGGTCTGCTTAGAGGACCTTTCCGCTCTTGGTTACTCGGAAAGAATATAGAATAAGCCGATTAGATGAACTTAATTCGGTAGGGCCAGTCTGTGGCGCACCTCGATATTAGAATTTTAGAAAGATAATTGGCAAAGTTCTAAATACGACTCTTCAAGTAGGTCTAAGTCGAAACTGATCTACTTAGATACCGAAACTAAGAAGGATATCAATAAAAAATAACAAATATTCTTTTTTATACACTTGCAAAGGCTACATCAATGGTTAGCGATCACCCCAAATTGTGTTCAAGAGTTTGCGGATATACGTTTTTCCTTGTATTATCGGTGCTGATAGGTGGTGTACAAGTAGCAAGCGCTTATTCCAGAGTGCCAGTCCAACCTGAAATGAAGATGGTGAATATAAACCATTTTGCTGCGAAACCGAACCAATCAATGGAGTCTTTGATGAGTGCGATTCTGAATCCCAAAGTGTTACTAACATCAGCCAATGATCAAATCCACAACATACCTAATAATACATTTACGTTCAACGTAAATTCTCCAAATATTTCTTCATTTTGGGATTCTGCGACAGTCTTGTTGTCACATCAAATCCTACCTCCGAAAGACATTATACCGATTTATTCCTTGACCCAATACGCAATAGCAAAAGGAAACCTTTCGGCAAAGCTCCCATGCTATCGTGATTTTCGCAGCATAGCATATATAGTAGTCGGTAACCTGACGGACCTCAAACCTACAACAATGGTACCAGTGAAACCGCTGTCAAAACCTGGATATATGTGCATGTATAATTCTTATTTTCCATCTTTTGATATACTCAGTAATGTACATAATAAAAAAAACATCACAGAGATTTTCCTTTTCAATCCTACTTCTCATAGAATTGTATTGTTAAATACTAGTACAATTATCGTAAGTGTTAAGGCATATTTGCCTCCTCCAAAGACAGACAGATAGGAATAGAGGCTCATTGTTCATACGTTCATATAGCAATTAATTCAATCCTAATCTACCGTGATTTAGAACATTACAGTGTAGACTCGTCATACGGGATATCAACTATTTTGAGGTCTTCTGCAGCTTCAACATTCTTATGAACAGATCTTGCCTCTTCTAGCAGCCCAGATATTTCTTCATATCTAGTGCTGAAGTGGGTAAGAAATAGCCTTTTTACTTGTGCGTCTCTGGCTAATGAGGCCGCTTCCAAGGCAGTAGAATGAAAGTTTTCGAGTGCCTTTCGATATCTGTCATGACCATAGGTTGATTCATAAACAAGGAGGTCACATTTTGTAAAAAAATTAGCCAATTTTGTCGTTGGTCTTGTGTCACCAGAAATACCTATCTTTCTACCAACCCTGGGTGGTCCAGTTACTTGATTTGATCTTATTAATTCACCATGATAAACTATATCATAACCGTGTTGCAATACGCCGTACAATCTACCTTCTGGGATATGATGACTTTTAGCTTCGGCAACATTAAAGAAACCTGGCCTGTCAAATTCGATAAGACAATACGAATACGAAGGTATTAGGTGATTTGCCTCGCAACAAGTTACTTCATAATCCTTTTCCCTCACTACCACTCCTTCGTTCTTAATTGTGTGCATGTTCACTTCAAATCTCAGAGTAAAATTTACTATCCTCATATTTTCTCTGAGAAACTCACCCAACTTTTCCTGTCCATATATATCGAGGGAAGCCGATCTTCCATGCAGAGACAGGGTTTGTAAGAGCCCTAGTAATCCTAGACAGTGATCGCCGTGCATATGAGTCACAAAGATTTTCATTCTCTTGTTCATTCCTAACCTAGACCTAATGAAATTTCTCTGCATTCCCTCGCCTACATCAAATAAAAGCAATTCACCTCCTCTTTGAATCGCTATTGACGACAGGCCTCGTTCAGTTGTAGGTGTGGATGCTGACGTTCCAAGGAAAATCAGCTTCATGTCGACCATACCTTCTGCAAAAGCCAAGAGTTAGGCTGAGTTCTATAAGTATATTCATTTTATCACAATTGCGAAATTAAATGGGTCGACTTCATCGAATGGCCTCTTTTTGGATAATGTTTACGATCTCCTTAGAAATAACTGGTGAAAGGTCAACCTTGGCCACATCTCCAGGGATTGAATTGGTTGAGATAATTTCCTTAACTCCAGCCGCCTTGATCTTCTCCTGAGCATTCTCTATCATAAGTGCATGAGTACACATCGCGTAAATATTATTGGGGCTATATTCAACCAGATATTCAGAAGCCTTCACGATACTCTCGCCGGTACTTATCATGTCATCTAGGATAATTACATCTCGACCAGCTATATCGAAGGTTAATTTCTGCCCATCGAAAAAAACTTTAGTCGAATCCAGCTCCCGCCTTTTCGACAAGGCGAAAACGTCTGTAGATAGAATTTTGGCAAATTCAGTTGCTCTTTTAGTACCTCCCTTATCTGGTGATACAACTAAAGGGCGGCGTGGTTTAATATTGGTGATTAGGTAATTTGCCAACAGATTAACAGCACTTAAGTTGCGTACGCCGATCGAAAAATAGGATAATGAAAATGGACTATGGATATCCATAGTGATCAATCTTCTAGTTCCGACACTCTCGAATAATCTTGCTACAAGGGCCATACTGACCACTTCTCCTTGCAAAAATTCCCGATCCTGGCGCGAGTATGCCATATATGGAACAACTGCCGAGACATTCGTCGACCCTTCGTCTGAACACTTCTTCAATATCATCAGCGCCTGCAAGAGATGCCTGTCTGTCGGGGGATAAGTCGACTGGATTAAAATACAATTTCGCCCAACTGGCTTTTTCATGATTATTTTTGTCTCGCCGTCTTTAAAAATCCGAAAATCAACGGTTACTAGTTCCGCTCCTAGGCACCTAGCGACTTCATTGGCTAAATCTACCGACGAAGGCCCTGCAAGTATCGAGACATCTTTGTCCAAATCAATTTCATCTTACTTTGCATTCATAAAAATGTTGATTATAAAAAGCGAAATAAATGCTCCCTTAAATTAAAGTCGATGGACATACAGGGAACACATCAAATAGAATTATCAACATAAATTACAAGTCCAGTTTCATTTGCTTTGATCAACTGCCGTTATTCAAAATAATTGATCAAGGATTCTGCTTCATGATCATCAGATATCAAGCCTTAGTTCTAATTTGATGATCTCTAAGCCATATATACAATGGAATTATGGGATGTTTGAAGGGCAATGTGATTTCATTTGTTCGGTTAAAACCCAACATAACCATTGCTCCTTGCAGAAAATGTCTGATCTCCTTGAGAAACTCGCCTTCGTTAAGCGGGCCGTAGATCTGAAAAAAATAATCTTGGGAATAGAATGAGACATGCTGTGAAAAACAATAGGAGAGGATCATTGGATCATTGAGTAGCTGATCGTGGCCGAAATTCCTGTTCTCTGCTTGCTCTACTCCAATTTGAACCAGTCTTTTTAGATAAAGGTCGCGAATCATATCAGAAGCCATCATTTTCGAACTATTCTTGTACTTATTTATCTCAAAATCAAACCTTTTGACGGTCCCCGTAGCCATGTTCACTATTGTATCCCTCTCATCCTCAGTACTGAGCTCAGACAATTGATATAAGAAGAAGATACAGATTAGTTCATCATTTTTGATGAATGGAAAGACCCTTTTACCTTGCATGAATTCAGCTATCCTGCTATGGATATCCTCAGGAAGTATCATTTGTGAATGTGAACTATAACGCCTCAACCATATCAGGGGCTCCAATTCTTAAAATGATGCATTTGATCAATCCTAAAATGGCCTGCTCCTGGTTTATGATCACGTTCAACCAAGATTTGTGCTAACTTAATGGAAAAGACAAGTTTCCCAATATATAGCACATTCCTTAGCCGACGAATATGCGACTCATTTTTTACAGGGATTCCTTGGAACTGCATTCAATCTGAGCTGAATTATGGCGGTAATTGATGGATCAAACGTGCGTTGCACCTAACTTGTAGCCTTCACATTTTAGCCAATGCCGCCTTTAGTAAAGATATTTACCATGATTCTTTTTGTTCTTGAGCTTTGGAGCGCTGTATTCATGAAAAAAAATAGCTCTAATGGGCGTGCGGTGGGGGTGCACTGCCCTTCGAGAGAGATTCATTGAAAGTACCTGAGGCTTTTTCATGGAATTCGAGGTTCGATTGATCGACCTTAATTGCTTGAGGGGGACATACAGACACGCATGCCATACACCAAATACAATCGTGCTCCCGGATCGGATCGGCCTTATCTGTGTAATCCTTTCTCTCCTCTTTTACAGTACTACCGGTACCACCACTAGTTTCATTCACCATTTTGGAGGCTGGCAAATCTTGTTCAGTTCTGTACCATTGGAATACTTGGACTGGACAAGCCTCAATGCAAGCACCATCTGCCACGCAGGAATCCCAATCAACAGCCACCATAGTTCCGTGTACTCCTACAGGAGTTATTTCCTCTCCTCGTGCAGCAGATGCCGCCTTTACCTCTTCATTCTCAGCGGCTTCAGCTGCTTTGCCTGGCCCCCACACGTAATGATAGTGTTCACCGTCAGAATGCATATGTTTACCAAGTACTTCATTATTTTTCGGAAAGTCTGGATCTATTGGCATATATCTGTCTGTTAATCGTGTTTTCATATTATATAAACCATGTGTGGGCTCAAACTGAATATATAGAGCTCTATGAACTCTATGCGTTCGCATTAGCTGTTGAACCCGTTGTATCCTCAAATATTATGCTAAGCTCATCCTCGTTTAGCTTAGCCTTTCTAAGTCTCATATTCGTAGTGATAGCTGGTAAGGGTATTGTATTGACAATAAATCCGATCTGATTTCTTACCTTAATTGTAATTTGATCTCCATGACGTTCTACATCAAAGTCATCCCTTTTAGTGAATGGGACCTTAACAACCATCAGAAATGTAGAATTAACTTTATGAAACCTGTAGGGATCTCCCGTAAATAGAACTTTAGCTGGGTCATCGGTGCCGAAAAGCAAGAGTGCATTCTCCCGCAACATATCCAAACCTCGCAGCTCGTTGTTATATAGTTTAATTTCCCTTACAGTTACTGGGTAAAAGCTCGACTTCGCATTTTCTATCATAAACCTTTGGGAATCAGCCCAGTTAGAATAATAAGGGTCAGGACTGCCTGTAGGCAAAATCTTGTTAATTATGACAAGATCCACGCTAATGCCATACAGACTTGCGGACATGAATGTTCTTTTAGCATTTTCCACGCTGAAGGTGTCAGGATTGACAACTAGCCGGACCGTGGTTTGATTCCTATCGACCATCAGCTTATTGAGCTTACTCAACCTTTCTAGTAATTCGAGCTCTTTTTCTAGGACGCCTTGTGGTATCCCAGAAACCTTTGACAACGGTTGAAACAACTTGGCGAATCCACTGAATACTCCAACCAAATTGCTGAGTTTTCGTCCTACGCTTCCAACTATTTTAGGAAGAAAAAGGTATCTTAACGCTTCGCCAGATGCCGCCATATCGAGAACTACTGTATCAAATGATCTCATACGATCAACTTCCTCGATTTTCAGCAAGGAGAATAGCTCAGTCATTCCAGGAAGCATAGCCAACTCATATGCTAGGGTCTCATCCAAACCCTTTGTATGAAGAAGGGACGCAGTATAGTCAAGGATGCTTGAATACTGTTTGTTCATTTCAACCAGTGGATCAACTTGAATTGCGTCCAAGTTTGGAATAATCTCCTTTGGATCAGTCCCAAGATCTGGTTTCATCAAAGCATCAGTTAGGGTATGAGCAGGATCTGATGATATTAGGAGCGTACGGGAGCCCTTTTCTGCAGCCAATATTGCAGTAGAACAGGCGCTAACAGTTTTTCCAGTTCCACCTTTGCCCGTATATATTATTAATCTCATACTATCGCGTTAGGTTCAGATAATAAAAAGTATATATGTTGATTTCAAATTTCCTTTTTGATGCTGCCTACTATAAGTTTCAGGTCTTCTTCCACGAGGTGAGGATGAACTGGTAAGGAAAGTACGTGTGAGGCCGCCCAATCAGTATTTGGCAGGTTTACCGAACCAAAATTCGCATAATATGGAGTTTTATGAACTGGTGGATTATAGTACACGGTTACCCCGATTCCTTCACGAATGAGTGCTTGTTGGATCCTGTCTCGAGTGCTTTCCTTCTGAAAGGCAATCGTATATAAATACCAGTTAAATTTTTTTTTCTCGCTCTCGACAGGAATCTTAATTCTGTCTTCCATAGGCAAAAGCAACTCTGTCAAGATCATTGAATTTTTTCTTCTGAGATCAAGGAGATTTTGGAGTCTGCTCATTTGTACTGATGCTACAGCCGCACTTAATTCTGGGAGTCTCAGGTTTAGACCTAGTCTCCTAGTGTCGTTACCTTCGATCATTCCATGATTTCTAATCATCCTTACCATTGCTGCCATCTCCTTGTCTTTAGTTGAAACAGCACCGCCTTCACCAGATGTCAAGACCTTACTTGCATAAAAGCTAAAGCAACCCAATTTTCCAATTGTTCCTGTTTCTATATTATCATAAGTAGATCCGAGTGATTGGCATGCATCTTCTATAATATCCAAAGACTCTGCGGTGGCAATCTCTGAGATTTCTTCCATATCCGCAGGATGACCGTATAGATGGACAGGTACGATGGCTTTTGATCTTTTAGTAACCTTCGATTTAAGGTCGCACACGTCAATAGTATAATCCTTTGTATTTATATCTACGAATACCGGTTTAGCCCCAGTTGCTACAATTGAGTTTGCTGTTGCAACAAATGTGAATGAAGGCAAAAGTACTTCATCACCTGGTCCGATCCCAAGGCAAAGCAAGGTGGCATATAGGGCAGCTGTTCCAGAGTTTAATGCTACCACATTATTGATGTTAAGAAAGCGCTCTAACAGTCTTTCTAAAATCTGAACTCGCTTTCCTCCTTGGTTTGATGCCGATGTGAAAGCATTCTCTTCAAGTACTCTTATCACTTCATGCTTTTCTTCCTCGCCAATCCACGGTTGGTTAATGGGTTTCATGATTCGATATACCCGATTGAGATGAGCATAATGGTATATATGTTATCAAAAAGCTATAAGGTTGCATTCGATTCCAGGAGTAGCTCTCCAGTGTCCGGTTTTCCAGTTTCGAACCAGTGATTGAGTTTTCCTAGACTAAGATTCAGTATCAAATCGAGCAACTGATTTGTAGATTAATTTAGATCCGAAGGTAATACACTGTGAAACACAATCACAAGCTCAGTCTAGGCCTACGAAGAAGTTAATAGATAATAACTTAACAATAGACTTTGGATGTCATTCTTAAAATACAGACTCTTAAGAATCCGGAAGTATACGGGAAATAAAGTTTACCTTACTATTCGGTATCTTTTATTCTTGTATCTAAGACTTAAGGTTAGACTTGGATGGTATTAGCACATTCTTAACGTTACAAATTCTTTCATTTTGATGTGATATAAATTGATACTGAAGACTACTGAGGTTCAATTGTGGATGGAGGCTTACTCGAAACCGCATACGTAACCCAAGACACATCTTCCACTTCATTAGTGATCCTATCACTTAGCGTTCTTATTAGTTCATATGGCAATCTGGACCAATCCGCGGTCATGGCATCAACAGACTCGACAATTCTAATGATCACGATATGACCGTAGATACGCTGGTCTCCCACAACACCTACGGCCCTATCATCCCCCACTGATGCAAAGGCCTGCCAAATTCTGTGATATAAACCAGATCTGAACAACTCTTCTTCGATTATCTTGCTAGCATGCCTAACTATACGTATTTTTTCACTAGTTACCTCCCCAATTATTCTGACAGCCAACCCAGGACCTGGGAATGGGTGCCTCTGGATGAATTCATTTGGAATCCCCAACAGCCTCGCAACTTCTCTAACTTCATCCTTATATAATGTCCTCAGGGGCTCGATTTTCTTTAGACTAAGCCATTCTGGCAGCCCTCCTACATTGTGGTGACTTTTTATGGCAGATGCAGGACCTTTTGAGACGCCACTTTCGATTACATCTGGATACAACGTACCCTGAGCAAGCCATTGGAACGGTCCATTTTTTTTTACCACGTCCATAAACACTTTCGCAAATTCTTCTCCTATAATTTTGCGCTTCCATTCGGGATCACGAACACCAGTCAACTTTTGAAGGAACTGTTTTTCTGCGTTCACACATATTACTTTGCTTTGCAAGTGGTCTTCGAACAATTCGCTTACTAATTTTGACTCATTCTCGCGAAGCAGCCCATGATCCACGAACACACAATTTAGCTTTTCACCAATAGCTTTATCCAAGAGTACAGCAACGGTAGTAGAATCAATACCTCCACTCAAAGCACATAATACTTTATCGCCTCCGACTTTTTGCCTAATTTCTTTTATCGTTGTTTCGGTGAAGTTTTTTATATTCCAAGAAGGTCTTGCCTTGCTTATTTCTTGAGCAAAATTCTTTAATATTTCTAATCCGTGTTCTGTGTGAGCAACTTCTGGATGAAATTGAATTCCATACAATTTTTTTTCCCGATTTGCTATGGCAGCGGAGAATGAATTTTCAGTATGCCCTAAAATTTCAAATCCTTTTGGTACAATCTCAGCTGCGTCACCATGACTCATCCAACACTTTATTCTGTCTGCTAACCTAAAGAAAAGATCAGTTTTATTATCTACGATCAGGTCAGCATACCCGTACTCTCTAACATCTGATTTTCTAACCTTACCCCCAAAATGATCCACAATAACCTGGTGCCCATAACAAATTCCCAAAATTGGGATCCCTAACTCAAAGATTTTGTTGTCGGGTTTGGGAGAATCCTTGAGATAAACACTTGATGGTCCGCCAGACAAAATGATGCCGTTTGGACGCATCTTTCTTACCTTATCAATAGGAACACAATATGGTAATAATTCACAGTAAACATTGCCGTCACGAATTCTTCTACATATTAAGTTGCTATATTGGGATCCGAAGTCGAAAACGATAATCTTATCCAACTGAGCTATCCGCCTTTCTTCTCCAGCATTCTTGTTAATACCCATGTACAAGTATTGAATATCTCGTTAAGTCTCTCTCTTCCTCTATAATTATTAATTAAAATGCGCTTTATTTGAGATTCGTCATCCATTTCAATCTTATAGCTTAAACAATCAGATTCCGGTATTTCGCCTTTACTCACCCTTTCCATATCTCTTGATCTCATCCCTTCCAAAATTCTATTTTGGAAAAAAGACTTAAATGGTTGGATATTTACGCTCAGCATTATTCCTTCGGCAGGCGTTATTTCTACACTCGAAGGAAATATCGAAGTAGTGCAAAGTAGAAG
>AF_2010_repII_A100DRAFT_1000001_pt1 | contig 55447 bp, 53 predicted proteins | sample AmaForreplIIA100_FD_9198 | JGI IMG/M metagenome (IMG submission 9198) | reverse complement strand
ATCAGATGATATGGAGCCTTACCCCTCTACCAAGCATGCCAATAAGGTGAGGGCGCTATTTTTAAGTATTCTCATTTCGGTCAGACTTCTCCCCCATTAACGTAGCCAACAAGTACATATTGGCGTGTTTAATCATATAACACATTCAATAAAAAAGATGATCCCCCAAGAATATCTGAGAGTTAAAATTTCTAATAAGGGGAACAACATTGCCCCTGTCTTTTGTACTTCCGATAACGATCTTTTGTTACTAGCTAATCTTATTCGAGAGTACGAAGAAGCAGCCCATAAGCGACTAAGAAAAAGATTCCTAGCTGATAGGATAAGAAAGTATGAGATTGATAATGGCGATGCCAGACTTGTCAGGGGAATTTGCACCTTACTTGAAAGAAAATGTATATTTGTCAACACCATGGAACAGAAGCAAAATAAATTAACTTTTGCGCTTGAGATTCCACAACTTGATTCTAAGGAACTGAGAAGAAATCTTTTTGAAGAATCTGCCAGGCGTGAAATAGCTCTGAACATCGATAAGAGAAATGAAATCATACGAACTGTTTCTTCACGCTTGGGGATCGACCAGGATCTCGTTCAGGATCTAATTTGGAATGATTTGGATGAAAATTTCCGCCTGCAGTCATTCTTGGGTTTGGAACCTACAGCCTTAGCTGCATGGTACAATCTAGCTTTAGTCCAGACTCTTTTATTTAGTTGCAATCATCTAGAATTTTCGCTTCAAGGGGGTACTAGGTGGAAAGGAGTACTACGAGAAGTTAAAAGAGAGGGTTTAATGTACAGTATGAGGAGCCAGAAATCTGCAGATTACAGTACCTCTGGACTGGAAAAGATTTCCTGCTCTGTAGATGGTCCCCTTAGCGTTCTCAAGATGACGGAGATCTATGGAACGGCTTTAGCTAAATTAATACCTTACATAATAGATTCAAAGGGTTGGTCAATACAAGCTTCGATTGTCAGGAATTCCTTGACCTCAGGAAAGAAAGTCTATGATTTCCAACTTACTAACGATGTCGCTCCGACAATGTCTTTGCCCTTTCATTATTCTAACGGCTATGGCCTGGCCTCTTCTAGGTCAGCATTTGACAGTGGCTTGGAGGAAAAATTTGCAGTTAAGTTTGAAAAATGCGAGACAGGTTGGACAATGACTAGGGAGCCAGATCCTATCATTTTGGGGGATGGTAGGGTATTGATCCCGGACTTTCTATTCGAACGATATGGTTACAGAATCTATTTGGAGATTATTGGCTTTTGGACTGTAGAATACCTCAAACGCAAAATCAATAAGCTAATTCAAATGGGGTCAGGACAGCAAAATCAAAATTCTAGCACGTGCGATATCTTCGTTGCCATAAATAGAGAGTATCTTACAAGCTCAGCATATCAAGAGGCGCAGCTCGAGTTCCAGAAGTTGAGATCATTATTAAGATTTGATCATCTAATTCTTTACGAAAAAGCAGAGGTACCATTAAAACAGATTTTATCGTATCTAAAGACGTTCGATAGGGATTTGGTTTTTGTCTTAGCAGACACTTTTTCAAGGGAAATCTTGATTGAGCTTGAACGCATTATTGTAACCGGAAGGAACAAAGCTGATTCCGAAGATTATTCTAATGGTATAATATCACTTTCTGATTTGGCAACCCGATTCAATGTCCCAATTGAGGCTGTTCATGCGGCTTTAAACAAAAAAAAGGCGGATAACCTATCCTTAACCGACTATGTTGAAGCCGGCTACCTTGATTACATAGTAGTTGGACACTATTTGATTAGGAAAGACCTAGTCGCAGAGATTCAGACCTTCTTGCTCAAAGTCAATACCTTCAGTGAAGCTATTTTGGTTTTTGACAAGTTTAAGATACCACAATACTGCCATATTGATCTCCTCTCTCGATTAGGATATGATGTGGTATGGAGGGGAATAGATACTAACAATGCCACTATTAAGCAAAATGAACACAAATCACCGAGCTCTAAATAATTAAAATGCAACTCTAAGGTCTACTGGTCTAATCTATCCAAGAACGATCGTAGATTAAGCATTTTAGAAATCCCTAGGAATAATTTTTAATTAAGGCGCAGCGTTGATTTTGCAGATCGAGGGGGTCGTTGTCTAGCTTGGTATGATGCCAGCCTCGGGCGCTGGAGATCGCCGGTTCGAATCCGGCCGGCCCCATGTATAGAGGCTATCCGCTTACGTCATTATCGTCCAGGTCTGATGCATATCATACAGCTAGTTGATTAATAGTCTATTACCATCTGTTATCTTCTTGATTTAAATTATCCCAGACCACTGAAATTGATATGTCGGAAGCACAACCGCAACAAAACCCACAGGCTCACAGGGATGGTCCACGTGACGCAGTGTACATAGGAAAGAAACCTTTAATGGCATATGTCACCTCAACCCTCATCCAACTCGCTAATCAGCCTTCAGTAACCATAAAGGCACGAGGACTAAGTATTGGCAGGGCCGTAGATGTTTCACAGATAATTTTGAAAAGAATGGAAAATGCTGGCTATAAAGTCGGTGATGTCAAGATTGGCTCTGAGACAGTGCAATCTGAAGACGGCAGAACTAGAAATGTCTCTACTATAGAGATAGAAGTAAAACGGGTATCGTAAGGTCCCTTTCCGACCTTTTTGTTATTTACATGTAAATAGAGTTCGGTATAGCAGATGGAGAGAGTTGCTGCCATCTATTTAGCACATTTAAACCCCTTAACGATTACTCATACAAATATCATCTCGCTTCTTTTGCGTAAAGACTACAATGTGTATATTTACCCCGTCAGATTTTTAAAGGATGACAGGGAGATTAATACACGTAGTTTTCCTTTCCCTTATAAGGTAAGGAAGGCTATGATTGAATCAGTTTTCGGAATCAATGATTCGATTACTATTTCTCCTGACTACTCACTTCAATCACCCTTCTTAAGATATTTGCCGCCTCTAATCTCGCCTTTCTCATGGACATTAAGAAGTCAGATCCTCAAGAATGTTAGAGAAGAAAAGTTTGTATCCTACACAGGCGACATGGCCGAGAGAATAACACTAACAGTGTTTCGGCTCAGGCCTTTAAAGGCACGTAGACTTTCAGGCTCTGCTTCAGATGTAAAGGAACTAATATACAGACAAGCCATGACTGAATTATCTGAAGGCTATAAGAAAGACTCAGAGCATATAGAAATCAATTGGAGGGAGAAGGTTCCAAGTGGCGTAGTAGATGTTATCGAACGCAACTGGCATATAGTGAAATTTTACGCAAAGTCATCAGATGACACTTTAAAGGTCCTAGGGATGAAGATCCCTAAAGAAGGGTTCGTTTGACTTAGATTTTTATAATCGGCGGGTTGACTGTGGCATGGATGAGAACAAAAGGTGGTGACTTCATCTGGATTGATGGACAATTTGTGAAGTGGGAAGAAGCAACTGTGCCGGTTACTACTCACGCTCTACACTATGGCACATCAGTGTTTGAGGGAATTCGCGCATATCCATCAAAAAATAATCTCCACATCTTTAGACTGGGAGAACACATGGAAAGATTGCGTCGCTCTGCTTCAGTCTATTCAATCACAGTTGACTATTCTACTGGTGATTTAGAGCAAGCAACAATAGCACTACTTAAAAAAAATGGAATAAAAGAGTCATGTTACATTAGACCAATAGCATTTGTAGGACAACATGGCATTGACTTGAATGTAACCACTAAATCGCCCACTCATTCTGTGATTCTAGTATTTCCATTTGCAAAATACTTTAAAGAAGAAGGGATTAACGTTTGCATCTCTACATGGAGGAGGATAAATGACTCTTCTACACCGCCGATGGCAAAAGCGGCCGGAAACTATCTTAACTCGATCCTTGCGACCCAGGAATGTAATAGGAATGGATATCACGAGTCAGTTATGCTAGATCTAGATGGCAACGTGAGTGAAGCCCCTGGAGAAAACATTTTTGTTGTCAGAAACAATACAATATTCACTCCTTATGTTGGGAACTCAGCTTTGGATGGAATTACTAGAGACACTGCAATAATTATTTCCAGGCACTTGGGATATGAAGTGATAGAACGACCTATCTCTAGGACTGAATTGTATATGGCGAATGAAATTTTTCTCACAGGAACTGCAGCTGAAATCACTGCTGTAGTGAATATTGATGGTCGAGCAGTAGGCAATGGAAAGGAAGGTTATATTACAAATCGAGTTCGTACGACCTATTCGAAAATTGTAAGTGCAGAGCTTCCCAAGTACAGCAGCTGGTTAACTCGTGTATGGTAAAAGGTAAGAAAGACAGACGAATCGCAGTTGTAGGAGTTGGAGGGTGGGGGAAGAATCATGCAAGAGTTCTTCACGACATGGATGCCTTAGCAGCTATATGTGACTCTGATGAATCTAGGTCAATAGAACTATCTAAACGGTATGATGCAGACTGCTATTCCTCACTAGATCATATGCTTGAGGCCGAGTCCTCATTAGAAGCAGCTATTTTATGCACCCCAACCAAAACTCACTTCAGTTTGGCAAGAAAAATTATGGAAAAAGGACTCCATGCTTTCGTAGAAAAGCCATTGGCTTTCTCGTCTAATGAATGTGAACAAATGATTGAATTAGCAAGAAGTAAGGGTGTTGTTTTGACTTCTGGCTACATAGAAAGATTCAATCCTGCAATTCAAAATGTCAAGCAGCTCATAGATACTCGCAAGTATGGCGATTTGATTATGATGGAATTTCACCGAGAGAATCGAATGCCCTCACATGTTCGAGACGTTGGCATAATTTATGATACCTCTGTACACGATATTGATACAGCAATGTATCTTTTTAATAGCACTCCTCAGGTCGTGTTTGCGAGGTCAGGTACTAAGTTCCACTCATATGAAGATTTTGCAACGATTATGCTAGGGTTCGATGAACAAAGGGTCGCTATTATTGCCTCAAACTGGATTACTCCGAACCGCGTTAGAAAATTTAGCGCCGTTTGTACTGAGGGTATAATAGAGGGAGATTACATTACGCAAGGTATAAAGATAGATCATGGGAGAGCAACCATAATCCCCCGCCCCAACAAATTTCAAGAACCGTTAACCTTGGAAATAGAGAGTTTTCTCAACGTAATTTCTGGAAATTCGAAACTAGTGGTAAGTCCTGAGGATGCGACAAATGTTACTAAAGTTGCGGAAGCAGCCCTCCTTTCTGCGAGGACAGGGTCGCCCATTTATTTGGAATTGAAATCAAAGTGAAGAAATCTATGATCGATATTTTGGCCTGTCCTATCGACAAGCATTATCCTTTGGAGTTGTTTGAACTAGACGTCCAAGCACAAGATGATCAAATCAACATGGTCATCAAAGAAGGAGTGCTTTTCTGCGAGGAGTGTCTGAGGTACTATCCTATCATAGATGAGATCCCAATAATGTTACCCGATGAATTGCGTGAAAAGCATTTGGACATCAAATTTTTACAGAAATGGAAAAAAAAGGTTCCTGACAAAGTTATAAAGCACGGCAAACCTTGGCACATTTAGAATATTAATGAATCAGAATCACAATAAAAATTCCATAATTAATTATATTTCCAAATCCGCTAAAATCGGGCAAAATGTAAAGATTTGGCATTTTGCATATATCGGCGATGATACTAAAATCGGACATAACGTCATGATTGGTTCGCTCACCCACATCGATTATAAGGTGACAATCGGAGATGAGTGCAGAATTGAAGGATCTGTCTATATCCCGCCCTTAACAAACATCGGTAAGGGCGTTTTCATAGGGCCAGGGGCTACATTCACAAACGACCCCTATCCAATGAGTCCAAAGATGAAAGGAGTTATTGTAGAGGACGGTGCTATTATTGGTAGCAGAGCTGTTGTCAGACCAGGGGTAATAATAGGAAAAGACAGTGTCATAGCCATGGGTGCAGTGGTCACCAAAGATGTACCCCCAAGTATGGTGGTAATGGGACACCCGGCGAGAGTAAAATATACTAGGGAAGAGTACAACAAAAAACAAGCACGATGGTTGTCCTCAAGCCAGACAGATTAACCAAGGATTAAGCCAACTCTGGACGCAGCAGAGGTAGAATTGGTCTAACCTATAATCTCACAAATGGGATTAGCCTTCATCATGATGAAATCTGAGTTCTGTCTACTTTTGGCTATTGTACTCGCGTAATCTGTTCTAGAGCATGCTATTACGATCCTCATTTTTTCAGTTGGGTACAAGTCTACTGACGATGAATACTGCCGCTCAACATCTCCAATGTAATCTTTTAGCTTAGATTCAAGTGTGGATAGAAGTTCTATTTTATCACCTCTCATCTCGTTAGGATCCAAGGTCCATGCAATCGCAACCTTTGTCCTGCTTGCCTTTAAATCCCGCCTCTTTAATAGTTCCCTGACCCTATCTATTAGGTGCTTAATGTAACTTTCAGTTCCCTTGATGCTGCCATTAACCAAATACATCAACGGTCCAGCACCTGCCAACGAAGAGCCTATAACTCTGAGATCGTAAAGTCCATTGGCAATGTTATCAAGATAAAGGTCAGTGAACGCTTGGCGTATCGGTTCGCTTTTGTTATTGGAGTCCCTAAAATTCTTGCAAATTTCCAAAATGCTTGCCATTTGCGCATATTGTCCTAAAATACGGATCGAATGCAGGAATTCCGCCGAAACAATGTCAATATAGCTTATTTTAGCCTTAACATCTGGATCGAATAACATATTAGAAATTTCAGGATCTTGTTTCGATTTCATGGACCCAACTCTCAATTCAGGATATGAGTTGAATTCCTGGCCCAACGGTACATAATAATAGAAAATATCTTCACCCACAATCATCCCTGTGATATGCTCGATGAGGGCCATGTTTTCACTATTTCCACCGATCCCGGTTGGGAGAGAGAATATTATTGATGAGCCTTTTTTCATTGCCTTCATAGCGTCTTTGAATTTAGATGCTACGTCAGCTTTTACTTCTTGACCTACTTTGCGAATTTTGGGCGCAAAAAAAATATGTGATGCCTCTCCTATTGCTATGTCAACCGGTTCCAGAGCAAGTAAGGGCTCATCTTCAATTAGAGAGCTTACGTCAGGATAGGTTCTTGCAATATCAGGCTTTAGGGAAATAGCCATACGAGCTGCTTCATCTATTAGTGAAACCTTGAAACCTTTGACTGCCATCATCGAGGCCAAGCGATATCCCTCAGTACTTAGTCCATATACCGCTACCGATACATGGGTTGTGCTCCCAACCAATTTATCGAAGAACCCCCATCGTTATTGCAACAGGAATTTTTTCCCTCTCCTGGCCTATCTTAAGTGTGGTTAAAGAAAGGTTTTTCCATCCCCTTTTTACTAAAGCTTGCCATATCTTGAGAATATGGTTCGATATTTTAACACCAAAACAAGTAATGTTCTTTAGATCAGCAGTAACAACTTTGCATAATTATGGTCATGAGTTGCTTAGTACTTCAAGGCATTATAGAGAGGCAGAAGGCCTTGCAAAGATGAAGAATTTTAAGCTTGAAATAATTGGTAGACACGGGGGTGCTGGGAGATATCAAAAATTGCGAGAAAGTGCCAAACGAATATTGGAGCTAGCAGATTTGATAAATAGCTTCGAACCAGATTTGGCGATCACTTTTTCTTCACCGGAAGCATCGCGTGTGGCATTTGGGCTTGGAATTAGGCACATCGCATTTAACGACTCGCCTCACGCTGACGCTGTCTCAAGAATCACTATTCCACTCATAGATCATCTTTTTAGCCCATGGGTAATTCCGATTAATGAATGGCTACCTTTTGGTATTTCAAGAGCAAAAATCACTCGTTATAGAGCTTTGGATCCCGTGGCATGGCTCAAACATGAAAGATGGCCCCCTACATCATTGCCTTGTGCGGAATTGGCAGAATTTGACGTCAAGAGGGAGAAGACAATTCTGATTAGGCCTGAAGAGATAAACGCGTCGTACGTAGCAGACAAGAATTTTAGAAATCGCATTTCGATGATCGACGCGGTTGTAAATCGTTTTCATAAAACGACTAAGATCGTTATATTGGGTAGATACAACGAACAGATCCAACAATTCGCTGACCGGTATGAAGGAAAGGCCATAATACTAGAAGATGTCGTGGATGGGATTAAGCTATTGTCTTCATCAGACGTATTCATTGGAGCAGGAGGAACTATGACTACGGAGGCCTCGCTTTTGGGAATCCCGACGATATCTATTTCTCCCTTCAGATTTCATGTTGAGAAGTATCTTGTAAATTCAGGTTTAGCAATGAGGGCCACAGATCCAAAGGGGTTGGTTATTCTTACTAACAAAATGCTCACAGATAGTGATTTTATAATGAATCACATTAAATTAGCAAAAAGAATTTTCGACAAAATGGAAGACCCAATACATAAAATGATTTCACAATTAGGTTTGAACGAGTAACATTCTAAAGATGGAGTTATGTATCCAAAATACGCCCGGAAAGCCCGGTAGTGGAGTGAATTCTGCCGAATGTAGTGGCCAAGCATAGAGGCCTTTGGAGCCTTTGACCCCAGTTCGAATCTGGGCCGGGCTAATTTCATAAGCATTTTTTAATGATATTGACGCGCGATTTTACAAGTGCTTAGATATATCATAGCAGGCAAGTACTAATGACCTTACCCCAGAACGATTCAGCGGGGATAGGGCGGGACAAAGCGGAGTTTCTCAAAGATATTTCTAGGAAATATTATCTGATTTGTATTTGCTGGAAGATATTCATTTTACATCATTTCCGGAATAATTATGGGCCAACAAAGTAAGCTTCCGAAATGCTTCACTTGTAGATCTTTTTCTCTTCGAAATCCTTTCTCTGTACTTGAGCACCTTGGTCCGAAGTAGCTTTACTCTAGCCTGCAACTGTTCCGGATTAGGCGAACCTAGCGACTGTCTAGATGAGATGGACAGGTTGGGAGTCATTCTTTTAATATGATTTAATACATCTTCTGCTTTTATGTTGCAATCAATCTCATACAGTACCTTTCGCACATCTTCTATAGAAACCATTCTTAGCGGTTGTTTATTCCTGGCGGCAGCCTTTTGCACCAAGCGACCCATTATCCTATGAGCAACTCGGAACGAAACCCCGTATTTGACTGACAATAGCTCTGCTGTGTCAAAGGAAAGTGCATAGCTATTATCCGAAGCCTCTAGCATCCTTCCCTTGTTTATAGTGATAGTCTTAATTATGTAATTCATAACCTTCAACGCCTGGCTAGTGGAAACAGACATACGCCATAAAGAGGGCTTCAACTCTTGTAAATCCCGGCTATAGCCTGAGGGCAAGGATTTTATAATACTTGTCATACCAAACAAATCACCCAATACTCTTCCTGATTTTCCCCTCAAGAGCTCAAGAGGGTCAGGATTTTTCTTTTGAGGCATTGAGCTGGATGAAGAGCTATATTCATCGGAGATATCCAAATAAGCGAATTCATCACTTGACCAGATAATAAAATCTTCCGTGATTCTACTTAAAGTTAGCATAATCATAACTAGATTGCTCGCGAACTCAATTATAACATCACGGGAACTGGTAGCGTCAATAGAATTTTCGATTAAACCGGTAAATCCAAGAAGTTTAGCAGTTTTTAACCTATCTAGCTTGATTCGCGACCCTCCTACTGCGCCTGCGCCGAGCGGTGAACGATTTATCCGTTCATAGCAAGCAAATAGCCTCTCCATATCCCTGAGGAGAGAATCAACGTATGCCAAGGCGAAATGTGAAAAGGACCCAATTTGGGCTTGCCTCAAATGCGTATACAGCGGCATTACAGTCTTAATATTTTCATCTGCTTTTTCTAGCAGCGATTGAATTAGAGTGATTATGGCGTCAGATATATCATTTATATCATCTCGAACCTTCATAAGAATATCCAGGATTACTTGATCATTCCTTGAACGGCCAATTTGCATCTTCCCGCCGATTTCTATGCCTATCTGTTCGATCACGCTGGACTCTATACACTCATGTATATCCTCTGCATTTTGTTTATTAAGAAGAGTAGGTTGGTCTCTTAATTGATCTAACGCTGTAAGAATCGCCTTTGTATCGTCATAAGTTAATAAGCCAATATCCTTTAACATCAATACATGCGCTTGGCTACCTAACAAATCATATGCCAACAATTCTTGATCATCGGCCATTGAAGACAGAAAATCGAGCATATCTTTGTGTAGTGAACCCCTAGGCCTTGAACGATACATAATCAGTAGATACAGACGGGGAATCTTGATATTATAATAGTTTGTGTCAAAGTTTTGTTCTAACAAATTGTCATGTAATAGAAATCTCGTATCATTTCAACGCCTCAAAGCAATATTTGATATACAATAGTTAAATAGGGTTAATGACGAAAATCAACAGCGATGAGCCAAGATATTCAACAGACTCGAAGACAGATATTTGACGAACTTACAAAAGTGGTAGATCCTGAGATAGGAGTTTCTATAATGGAATTAGAGCTTGTTGACAAAGTAGATATTCAAACGGGGAAGGTCAGTATAGATTTGCACCTCACCAGCCCTTTTTGTCCTGCAGTTTTCGGCTTTAAAATAGCACAGGATGTTCGTGACAATGTCTATCGGCTGCAAGGTATTGAGGACGTTAAGGTAAATGTCAGCAATCACTTCATGGCTGATGCGATAAACAAACAAGTAAACGACAGCAAACCACCCACGAAGAATTAATCTTAATATCAATTTTGTGGATTTGACCGGTCGTATTGTTTTAACTCGGCAATTGTCTTGTTGCGCTTAGCGAAGCTCATCATATGGCCCTTTAGTAACTGGATTCCTAACGCTGGGTCCACTCCCTTAGGACAAACCTTACTGCAAGACCCTGAGAAATGGCACCTCCAGACTCCATGTTTATTATCAACCGCGCTCAGGCTATATCTTGATCCAGAGTCTCTGGTATCTGCCGAGTATCGATATGCCTGGGCTAACGCTTGAGGTCCTGGAAATTTAGTATCAGTTGCAACAGTAGGACAAGCAGAATAACACAACCCACATTTTATACAGTAAGAAAATTGAAGGTAACTGTCTGCCTCTCGAGGATTCTGCAAGAATTCAGATAACTGAGTGTTCTCATGAAGATTGACTTTAGGATTTATTAAATATGGCTGTACATTCTTGTGATGTTTAAAGAACTGAGTAAAATCAGTCACCAGGTCCCTGAGAATTGGGAAGTTTGACATCGGTTCGCAGGTGATCTCGCTTGAGTCGAGTTCCATTACATTTGTATAACAGGCAAGTCTAGGCTTTCCATTGATTTTCATCCCGCAAGACCCGCAAGATGCCATTCGACAGGAATATCTAATCCCGATGCTGCTATCTTTATAGGCCTTCGCATAAAGTAGTGCGTCGAGCACAGTAGTCCAGCGTTGAACTGGTATGTCAAACGTGTCAAGATTACCTTGACTACCTTCTTTACCAGATCGATATATTCTCAAGTTGACTCTGTTGTTACCTAGCATAATCTTAGATTTTTCGGCATGCTTTTTTGTTCTGAGCATGTGAATTTTTCTTATAATTCCACTCATATCCTTTCTCCAAAAGATCCTGTGACGAATAGCTTGAGAGGAGAGCTAATTTGGAAATCTAATGAATGGAAGTTGGTTGACTTAATAATGAAAAAGTAAATCCTTGAACTAATCCGCGATTTTAAACATACAACTCCCGAACTGCAGAATTCTAAGCTAGTAAAGAGAATGTAGACAGCATATTCTGGTGAAGTGGGATAATTACTGGTCAGAGTTTTTGAGCCACATACCCCGTATAGAGAAATTCCGCTAGCAGACATTATTACAAACTTAGCAATTTGAAAGATCCATAAAAATGTAAACAAAATAGTTTGTAGACAATGTCTTAAGACTTTTTTTCCTACCGCGATCATTCTTCCATACCCTTGTATAGTTCTAGTCTCCAGCAAAAAGTACATTATAGCCGTAGGCCATTGCGACAGCTGCAAGGATCAACGCGATCCAAATCCCCGACTTCTGTCGGTAATTCAAGGATAGTGCATCATAAGGGTAGTCAGGTCTTCCTGGCCTTCCCAAACCTTTTCCAGATTCTGTAAAAATTAGTCTAATACCATTTATAGAATGGTATGTACTCGTGCCTATGACCAGGATAAGAAAAAGATGCCCCCATGGCGTTTCTGTAAATCTCAACATCGCATTCCATGATCCAATGCCACCTGTTAGTTGGCTAGTTTCGTATACATGCCCAATAAAGTAAACCAATAAAAATAAGCCAGTCAATCTCTGTAACCAATACGACAACCTCTCCCAACCATATCCTGTGGGATTAAGCCATCCTTTCAGCCCCTCGCGGTTATTTCTACTGTCATCCTCTGTTCTGTACACTTCTTTCCGAGGCGGTCGGGACATTAACGATTCACCTCAGGTAGAAAATTCATCTGCTCAGCAGTCGATACCCAGTTGCCTGCAAATCGATTCTTATTGTAACTTAATTTTTTTTCTATGTGGTTCATATCGTAACCCTAGGATATTCAAGTCATGGAAGTCACTTTTGGCCTTCAAGCCAAGGACTAAGTTACCACGTGACTACTAAACAATCCCTACAACTTTTAACTCTAGCACATTTATAAAATTAATGCTGTGACTTTCCAGAAAACCTATATCATGTTAAAGTAGACGACATTCGCTAAACTACTGAAGAATAAATTAGCACCCTGGCTAAAACCAAAATAAAGCGCCTTACTTCACAGGGACAATCGTGTCTGCTTGATATTATCAACGATTTAAGTAAAAGTCCGTTGGCACTTCCTATATTCCATATAGAACTTTATGAACCCGTCACAACTCGCCTCTTTCTAATCTGGTTCTTAAGGCAACAAAACTTGTTCATGATTTGAACTTTATCTAGAATTAAATTCTAATTGGTTATAGTGAACCTGAATTATTCTCCACAATTAGGTTGACTAAGTCAACAAGTTGATCAATCTTTACTTTCCTTTCAGAACGATCCCTTATATCTTTGATCGTCACAAGTCCAGCCTTTACATCTTCCTCAATTATCGTAATGATAAGGATTGATGCTTTAGAATACGCGTCTTGTAGCTGTCTTCGAATAGGCCTGCCTTGCAAATCATAATCAATATTGATACCTAGTCTTCGAAGATCTGAGATTAGTTCAATAGCATACTTCTTAACATTTGGCGATGAATAAGCAACATAGACTAATGGAGGTTTGAAGGATTGTAGAGCACCTTTTTTCTGCAGCGCTAGCAGTATTCTTTCAACGCCTCCTGCTGCTCCAGAAGCTCCTAGGTCCTTCCTTCCAAAGGCATTCATTAGTATATCATATCTTCCTCCACCCACAATTGCGCCAACATCTGCGTTAGGATCAAAAGCCTCAAAGACTATCCCAGAGTAATAATCTAATCCACGCGCGATACCTAAATTGATCTTGGTATCCTTGACTTTTCTGGATCTTAAAGAATCCATCAATTCTTCGAGATTATGCCAGCTTAACTTGGCTTTTTCAAAGTTACTTTTAACATCATCTAATGATCCTATGATTCTTGTATCTGAAATCAATCGACGTAACGCTTTTGGGTCTAGCCTTTCGGAATATTCATTAATAACTTCTTGCGAGCTTTTCTTGGAAATTTTATCCAGCGCTCTCAGCATCTCTCGAATTTTCGATTGATCAAAAATTCCTAAGATTTCCTTAATGTACTCCTCCAGTATTCGTAGGTCATTTATTTCGATGACAGCTCTCAAGCCAAGTTTGTCAAGAAACCTGGAGACGAATTCTATAATTTCAGCATCGGACTCAATATCGAATGAACCAAATAGCTCTATATCCCATTGGTGGAAATATCGGTAACGTGCAGCTTGCGGTTCATCGTATCTCCACACTCCTGCAAAAGAGGCTATTTTCATTGGCATCTTCAAATCTCGTCTAAGTGTAATGAACCGCGTCAGTCCAACAGTAAGATCAAATCTTAAGGCAATTTTTCTCTCCCCTTTGTCAGTAAAGCTGTAAATGTCATTGGATATACCAGGCCCTGCTTTTGCCTCAAGTGTAGCGAGCATTTCGATAGGAGAGGGCTCTATAGCAACAAAGTTGAAAAGCCTTGCTGTCTCATCGAACTTTTCTTTTATGTATTTGACGCCCAAGAGCTCATTTGATTCAATATCTCTCATTCCGCGTGGGAGCTCTAGCTTCATATTCAAGAGGGTTAAGTGTTCGCATTTAGATATTCCGATCAATTATTATAATCAAAAAAAAGTTAGATAGCATGACCGATTCAGGATTTCGCTATTTAGATCATGTGTCAGACCTAGTCATTGAAGCGACCGGGAAAACGATGGATGATGCCTTTGTAAACTCAGCTCGTGGCCTAGTTAATTCCATGTTCGAAATCTCTAATATTTCGCCCAACTTAGAGGTCCTGATCGAAGCCACAGGGCATGATTTGAAAAATCTCTTGTATAACTGGCTCGAAAAGGTTTTGCTCGTTATGCTTGTAGACGAGATTGTCATTTCGAATTTTAAGTCTAAAATATTCAAAAATCAAAGTTCATACTCTATTAAGAGTAATGCGTTAGGAGAAAAAATAGACTTGCATAAACACATCTTTAAAATCGAGATTAAAGGGATAACCTACCACGAAATGGAAATAAACCAACACTCGGATGGCGTGATAATTCGATTTATGTTGGATCTCTGAGGCATAAATGGAGGGCAGAGAATATGACAAAGTCTTAAATAGCAATTTGCTGCTTTACTTGTTCTGGGATGAGTGAAGTGGAAAAAAATGCTGGTGTGCATTCAAGCTCAAATCAAACTTTGATGGAGCTTTCTGAAAAAAACTTTTTTGGAACAGTCAACGGGAGTAAGCCAGTATTGGTTGATTTCTGGGCTACCTGGTGTGGACCTTGCCAATTTATGCTGCCTATATTCGACAAGTTAGCCAAAAAATATTCAGATAAGGTAACCTTTGCACGCTTGAATGTTGACGATAGTCAAGCAGTTGCTATGAAATTCGATGTTTACGCTATCCCAACCTTCATAATGTTTATGAACGGTAAGGCTGTAGATAGGGCCGTCGGCGCAGTAGGAGAAAAGGGCTTAGAAGGGCTTCTGCAAAAATATCAGTGATTGATACCTATTGCTGTTTCTGGTTAAATATAACCATAAGCAGGATCCTCGTTTCTTTTTAGCGTCATGATCTTGCTAAAGACATCTTCCTCCTCTGCATTCAAACGAACTTTGAAACGTTCAACAATCAGCTTTGCTTCTTTGCTATTTAGATCAGTGTAGAAAATATCCCCTTCGTTTATTTGTCTTCCTATGACTGGTCCTTTGATCGAAATTGCAATCTGCATACCTTTAGCTGCCTCGTCTATGGATTTCCCATTTTCCTGTACTTGATGTATGATTCCTATTTTTTCCCCTCCTTCATTCATGACTCGGACCTTTTGTCTTAATTTTCCCACCAGTACTTCCGCCCCAAATACAGCCGGATTGTTGCGCCTGAAAATGAAACCCTTTAAAAATTGAAATTTACAGATCGGAGTAATTTCGTTGAACAATATAGAATCCTCGTGTTCTTTTTGAAACTTGATCCAGTCTGTATAGGTTCTTACGAGATTGTAGATTATACGATCGCTTATGATTTTGATATTTCTTTCCTGTGATTCTTTAAATGCATCATCTAAGATCTTAGTATTAAATCCTAGGACTACGCCGACATACCGGTCCTTTTCCCTTACAGCAGAGGCTGCTATAACATCTCTCCTCGTGATTGGACCAATATCAGCTCGTTGGATGGGAATATTTTCCCGTTTAAGAAGGTCGGTAAGTGCTTCTATAGACCCTATTGTATCACACTTCAAAATAATTCCAATGGAATTAGTATCGATAAAGGCACTTTTGATCTCCGACTCCACGACAGACTTCATCCCACTTTCACTGTCTCCACTTCGCAATAAATACAAAGGGCTTCCTGCAAGAACACCATCCAAATCTGGCGCGGTTATCTTCACACCCGCTGCAGCGACTACCTCACTCACCGGTTTGAATTTATCTCTCGGATCCCTCATCTCATCTAGTGGTCTGGGTACAAGCAAGGACTTAATTCTAGTTACTATTACGGAATCCCTTTTCGCCAAAACTATATTATCGCCCTGCTTCAATACTCCATCAAGTACTATTATGTTGGCTGTTTGTCCCAGACCTATTTCTTCGTTGATCTCAAGGATTATTCCCTTAGTCGAGGCTGAATGCCTTTCTAATTTGGTGGCCATAAACTGCTGAGCTAGTCCAACCAACACTGCAAGTAACTCAGGTATTCCTACACCAGTTGTTGCACTCACAGGCACGATCGCAACTTCTTTTGCAAAATTTTTTACTCGCCAGAATGCTTCGGAGTTGTAGCCTAATCTCGAAAGCGAACCTACTACTTCATAAATTTTTTCATCCAGCACTGAAGAGACGGTTGTGTCTTGGACTTGAATTTCATCGGTAATGAATGATCCGCTAGTATCTTTCTGATTCCTTTTTCTCCATCCTGATATTGCATCAACCTTATTGAGAGCAATCAAAAAAGGCACCTTTCTATTAGTAAGTATTCCTATGCTCTCTACCGTTTGTGGCTCGAATCCTTTATTAGCATCGACCACTACAATAGCAATATCTGCTGCTGATCCGCCACGTATTCTTAAATTAGCGAAAACTTCATGTCCTGGCGTATCGATCATTAGCAAGCCCGGTATTTGTGTTTCGGACTTTGCCAGCCTCTGGTATAGTTTCCCTGTAATGTCCTTTATAGTTCCGATAGGAAAGAAACTTGCACCTATATGCTGAGTAATACCTCCCACCTCCCGAGCCTGGACGGCCGTCCCACGTATCCTATCTAGCAAAGAAGTCTTTCCAGAGTCTACATGACCTAAAACCACTACAACTGGCTGCCTGAGGTTCACTTAGGTAATACGATCAAAAATGACTCTGGACTCTTTTATGAAGCTTTCATATGAATCCGATGCATGAATTACGTTTTCAGTTATACCAAGTCCAAAATCACCTCGAATCGTTCCTGGAGTACTTTCAAAGGCTCTAGTCACACCTATCATCAACCTTATTGTATTAATGGCATTGGGGCCATTCAATATACACGCTATGACCATACCAGAGGTGATGAATGCCACCAACTCGTCAAAAAACGCCTTATCCTTGTGTGAAGCGTAGAAATCCTTAGCCTTTTCCAAAGTAAAATCAAATGACTTGATATTTTTTATCTCGAACCCTTTTTGCTCAAACCGTGAAAGAATCTTACCAGACAGTCCCCTTTTTACTCCATCTGGTTTGATGACAATAAGAGTTTGCTCTGTTTTCATAATGTCACTTTTTGACTTTAATACCACCTTTCACGTACTTTCCCGTCCATTTGAATCTTCTCGGGTCACGTTTCAGTTTGCGAAGATTTTTCTTGCATTTGTTGGAACACGTCCACTGGATAGAGCCGTCGTTCTTGACAAGCATCGTCCCTTGTCCCGCGGGCACATGCTTACCACAGAAGAAGCAATCACGAATTGAGATTGTGCTCTTACTCATACCGTATACTCACACCAATCACACTGATCACTTTATCTTTCGAGCTTCCCTTTCAGTCTCTCTTAACATCAAAATATCATTCATTCTAATCGAACCCTTAACATTTCTAGTCAAAATTCGCCCCTTATCTTTCCCTTCCAACACCCTAACCCTAACTTGAATCACTTCACCCGCTATCCCAGTTCTGCCGACGATCTGTATGACTTCAGCTGGAATAACCTTTTCTTCTGTTATTCTACTCATCTATCGATTAGCCCTTTCTTGTCTTGATGGAAGCGATAGAAGTTACGACTTGTTCTAAAATATGTTGTCCTTCCCCAGCGTCCAAAATTGTAGCAGCTGCGGAACCAACTTCTATTCCCAAAGAGGCACCAAGTTGTTGCTTGCTTGGCACAAATATATAGGCTGCATTTCTTTCCTCACACAAAATAGGCAAATGGGCAACAACCTCTGGTGGTTCGACATCCTCTGCTATTACAACCAGCCTGCTACTACCACGCTCGATTGCCTTGGTAGTCTCGTTGGTGCCCTTTCTGACTTTGCCACTCTGTTTGGCAGTTCGTACAGCTTCATAAACTGCATTAACCAAGTCTTTTGGTGTTTCAAATTTCACATAATATGGTTTACTCATATCTTAATTATCACCCATCGGGATCATCTTAGTCTTCTTTATCAGAATCTGAGGAGTATTAAATATGTTGTCTATTTTCGAATGATTGCAATTGTTCTATAGTGGATTCAATAAGTCGTCGATACTCTCTGGCTTTGGAATCTAGGAGAATCTCATCGGAAGACTCGGCGTACATTCTAATTAGTGGTTCTGTTCCACTAGGTCGCACCATTACCCAAGTTTCGCTATCTATCCATATCTTAGCACCATCAAGAGTTTCAATTTTGTAAAAGCTCCCGTGTTCCATACATGCACGTACAACCTCGTGTGCAATACGGATATCGCACCTGAATTTGGCCTTGTACTGAAATAATTTTGGGAGAGAGGTTAGCAAACTGGACAGTGACTGGTTCTCAGAGGCGATCATGTCAAGGACCAGAGCAGTTGTCATGACACCATCTCTCACTTCATTCAGTTTACCATACATGAAGCCACCATTTTCTTCCAATCCAATAATCGACCCAGTACGAATCATCTCCCTTGAAACCTCAACACTTCCGACCTTAGTCTGAATCACCTTTGAACCGGCATCATTGGCAACCTTTGAGACGGCCATTGTAGTATTTATAGGACATACGACATCGGCTCGCGGATGTTTGGTTCCCAATAAATGAGAAACAATCCGAGCAGCTGTCTTATCTCCAGGATGTATCGTCCCTTTTTCATCACAGAAAATGCTGCGATCTCCATCGCCATCATATGCGACGCCAACATCAGCATTAGCCCCCTTCACAATCGAGGATAAGGTGGTGAGGTTATTTAGGGTAGGTTCAGGTCCCCTAGCTGGGAAGCTGCCATCTATTGTGCTATTCACGGTGACTATCTTGCACCCCAATCTTTTGGCAAGTAGTGGGGCGACAATTGTCTGTACTCCGTTACCTGAATCTATAGCTAAAATAAGTCCTCGCCTTTGAATCTTTTCTACATCTATGAGCTGAATGACCTGGTTAAGGTAAGAGTCGATGATGCGTTGATCGGGAAAATCGATCCCAGTACTATCTAATTTAGAGAATCGCTTCGAAAAAAAGATTGACTCCACCGCAAACTCGTCTTCTCTGGATATTTCTACTCCGTCAGCGGCTGATGGTTTGATTCCATTAAATTCGCTGGGGTTGTGAGAAGCTGTTATCATTATCCCTCCATTGTATCCAAGTCTCTTTGAAGCGAATTGGAGGCATGGAGTTGGAATAAGCCCTGCATTCCCTACGTCGATACCTGCAGAATTCAGTGTTGAACGGACAATTTGCGAAACTATGATGCTAGACTTTCTACCATCATGTCCCACGACGATCGGCCCATTTCTATAAAAAGTAGCAAGAGCGTACGAAAGATCTATAATAAGGTCAAGTGTAAGATCCCTGCCGAAAACACCCCTAACGCCGTTCGTGCCAAACAATTTAGATCTAGAAATCATCGATTTGATGAGAATATTTGGGTGGATAATTTATTATTAATGTAATAATATTTCTAGTCCGCTTGTTTCACTCGTTCCCTGCGAAGAAGGTATAGACTCTTCACTTCTGCATTGACATCTAATACCGTGAAAATATATGGCACACGTCATGATTAAATTTCAACCAGTCGGGCTAATTCTACAACTGGAGAAATCGTAGTCGGGGGGTGTTACATCACTATTTACTAATTACAATGAAATTTGTAAAGTGAGTACTTGAGTCAGATCTTTGGAAATTTAACAATATCATAACCGTGATAGTAATATATATGAGATTTTTTGAAAAATATGTATGGTCGACAATCAACCTCCCAAGGGGAACCTACCTCTGAGAATCATGGTTGTCGATGATGAAAAAGACATATTGCGAATTATCAAGAGGGATCTAGAAACTGGCAATCATGGGATTACTTTCAAAGTGGATGCTTTTTTTGATAGCGAGTCAGCTTTAGACACATTTAACAGTCACCCGGCTGATTATTATGAGCTGGTGCTAACAGACATAAGGATGCCGAAAATGAATGGTTTCGAATTGTACAGACAGATAAAACAAAAAAACCCCACGATGAAAATAGCATTTATAACTGCATTCGAAATCACCAAAGAGGAATTTAACAAAGTATTGCCATCTATCGATGTAAAGCACTTCATCAAGAAGCCAGTTACGATGTCGAACTTGATACCAAAGTTAAAGTCAATTATTGACAATTAATTCAGTGACTATCCTGGGTTTTCCTAGTTTTTCGGCAGGGAAAGACTGAAGTCAATTAATTTAGGTCATTTAGAATTCCCAGGGCCTTGATAACGGTGTACGATCATTAATTAAAAGTTAGAACATGCCTGGGGTTCTATTTATCCCTTTCCTGCTCATCAATTTACAGGATATAATATAGCTTTCTCAACTATCCATATCATGCGTACATATAATACAATTAATTACGGCAGTCCCTGATATGCTGAATGTCTTATCTGGCTATCTACAACGAAAGCGGGCCTTCAAACCATTAAGTCCTTTCCAGTTCTGTCCGATCCTTTCTTTGATTCGTTGAATGAATCATTCCAAATTCTTCCATTATTAAGTTCCATATTTGATAAGGCAATCTCAATCTTTTACAAGTTGAATTGTAGCAATCGGCATCGACTTGAATAATAGGCTTGCTACAGTACTTATTCCATAATTGTTTGAGAAAGAGATAATGCATTAAAATCGTTCATTACCTCGACAGATGAATCATCAAACATACGTACAAATTACTCTCAGAAGAGTTTCTTCAATATCCATTTGGTTTTATGTCATTTCGATCCATTTCTGGCCCCATCTGCCAAGATTTTGTATCTATGCTCATTTCCTAAAACTACTTCACTTCTTTTTGTGAATGAAGATAAACATTCAGCTCCCAATCCTGGGGTATCTGGAGCTACAATAATGGTATAAGCTACACTTGTTAAATTTTGGAGGGTGTGTTCTGATGCAAGTAATGCATGTTAGAAGCTAACACACGCATAGCTGTACAGAGTATCTCAGGTTGAAAGTGCCTGTCTGGGTAGAAGAATAGATAAATGGCTCCAGTATGTGGGGTTATTGTGCGGGGGTTGCCAAGCCTGGCCAACGGCGCAGGACTTCAAAGTGAGTAGTGCGAGGCTTAGAATGAGCTGGCTTTAATCTAGTTCCTAGAACCCTGTTTCTAAGGAATTCGTGGGTTCGAATCCCACCCCCCGCATTGACCCTGAAGTCGTAATCTGAAGAATGAATCGCATTTATTAGGCCATGTTTTGTGTCTGATTTAAGTTCTCGACATTAGGCGAGAAGGCGCTTCTAGTTGAGCAACTCAATACGATACGACTTCTATATTGTTGATTGTATCTTTCCTGGTCTCCTTTCATGATTAGTTGACGATTAAAAGCCACCTTATTGACAAATAATGCAAGACACATTCAATTCACACATCGACGCAACCTTTCGTACCCTTGTGCGATTGAAAATGGGACTGACAAAAATCGTTGTTGCATTCAAAACAATGCCAACCAGATAATGTATAACAAATAACACATCTAACAATAGGCTTGTTATAATCATAGTGCTTGTTGCCCTTGTCGCGTTGCTTCATGAAGCAGATATCCTGTACTATTCTGAAGAGCTAATTGGTTTCTCAGAAAATCGTTCGTACTCCAATAATTAGACGCTCCGGTAGCCTACCATTGAATGGCTAATTTTTGAGGAGTTAGAAATTTAAAGGTTTGTTTGAGAAGAAAATTCGAGTCTGGACATCTAAGAATGGGTACATCGAGAACACTTATTGAGGTCACAGTTGTTGGAAAAGATCGTGGGGGAGTTGTTGCGGAAATTACGAACCTCATCTTTAAAACCGGAGGGAACATTGAGCAGGTCAACCAGAATGTAGTCAGAGGGATATTTGGAATGCATCTTGAGGCTTCTTATCAAACTATTGATCGGAATGAAATCGATAGTGGAATGCATTCTTTATCAAAAAAATTAGGAATGGAAATCAGAGTGCACTATGATGATCCAAATCGACTTAGGAACGTAGCAATTCTAGTAAGCACACAATCAAATTGCTTGACGAAGATTCTCGAAGCCAAAGAACAAGGTCTAATCAAGTGCAATATTCCTGTTATCATAGGCAGCGATCAGACGCTTGAGTTTCTAGCAAATGCAAGAGGGATTCCGTTCTATGCTATCGATGACAAGGCAGATCCTGCGTCTACTGAGTCCAGAATATTGAACCTCACAGACAAATATGACATAGATCTAATTATTTTGGCCAGATATATGCGCATACTGAGTCCTAATTTCGTTTGGCGATATCCACGCAGAATTATCAACATCCATCCTTCACTGTTACCTGCATTCCCAGGTGCGTATGCTTATGTCCAGGCTTACGAGCGCGGTGCAAAGATAGTTGGTTGTACTGCCCATTTCGTGACAGAAGATCTCGATCAAGGGCCCATCATATATCAGGACTCATTTAAGGTAAAAGAACAGGATACATTGGATACCATACGAATAAAGGGGCAATCCTTGGAGGCAGAAACGTTGCTCAAAGCCACCAAATTATGTCTCGAAAGAAGGTTGGAAGTGTTTTGGGGAAGGGTACACGTTCTCGACGATATCTAACTGAGACTGCGTTACTTGCTATCTAGAACGAGAGGGATCATCAAAGGTCGATCAGCCACAATGCGCTTAAAGCACTAATCGTTTACTTAGTGGTAAGGAATGGCAGTTCAAATTTACAATATAAGCCATACTACATTCAGAAGGGGGCTTAAGAAGACCTGTCGAGCTATAGTGCCGATAGGTTCACTTGAACAGCATGGTGCGCATCTTCCGATAGCTACAGATTCTATAATTTCTGAAAGGATAGCTACGCTAGTAGCAGATGAGCTAGGTTGCTTTCTCTTACCAGTAATTTCGTATGGAGTATCATTTGAACACCAGCCAATGTTCAATGTGTCTCTAAAGGACTCTACGTTATCAAAAACTTTATGTGAAATCTGCGTTTCACTTTCAGCCCAAGGAATTAAGGAAATTATATTGATAAATGGACATCACGGAAACACTGGCGTTTTGCAGTATCTATCTCAGAATGTAAGTACTACGATCCGTTCTGATATTAGAATATTTGCAATTAACTACTGGAACGCAATGCACAAGAGACTTGACCACGCTGGAGAAGTAGAGACGTCATTAGTATTGGCCATTAGTCCAGAGCTGGTCAAAATGGAAAAGGCCGAGCCAAATTCCAAGAAGCTAATCAAGTCCAGAATTGCTTATTCGACTCTAACTACTGCAACAGGATCCTTCCCTAAATTGACTGGCAACGGAGTTTGGGGACAACCCCGGAAAGCGAGCAAGCTCAAGGGTAATAGACTCTTAAGAGAGATAGTTACCAACCTTGTACACGTAATTTCAGAATTGTCTCAACAGTGAAATTTTAATATATGCCTATAATATGCCTTACTTGTAGGTAGACATAATTCTTGTCGGTAGACATGGCAGTGAAAGTTTTGGATGAGAGTCTTGGTAAAGTAGTGCTTATTAAACTGAAGGGAGGTAAAGTCATCCGAGGTAATCTTCACGGATTCGATCAGCACATGAATTTACTACTAGAGGAATCGGTCGAGATACTTGATGGCGGCCAATCTAACGACCTTGGCACGATAGTCGTTAGGGGGGATAACGTTGTAATAATCTCGCCTCCTCCAACATAATACAGATCAGGTGAGAAAATGACTAAAGGCACTACTTCGATGGGTAACTTCACCAGAAAAAGAACACATATCAGGTGCAGAAGATGTGGACATAATTCTTTCCATAAACGTGGAAGGGAATGCTCCAAGTGTGGATTTCCTGATCCTAAAATGAGGAAATACAACTGGATAAAGCGGCAAGTCATTTAATCTTTCTTAAGCGAACGCCTTGATTCTGACATTGAGTGAAAAAAGATTGATTTTTAGAAATATTTAACTAATATCGTCATGTATGTATCCCTAAGTGTTTTTGGAAGAAATTCTTCTTATGCTTTGTGTTGCACTAGGCGGTGCAATGTTTATTTTATTGCTAAGGAAAATATCACATCGTTTCAGGGCAGTGCCTCGCGGTTCACAAATTGCAGCACCCAAACAGGTAGACTTCACTAAATCCCAAATCGAATCATTGGAATTCGAAAGGAGCATTCTGTCCCATTCTATAGCGAGTGCTTATGAATTTATGCATCGCAAAGATATGAGCCCAGACCGTGATCGTCTAGTGACAAAATACAAATCTCAATTACTCACCATTGATGAAAAAATAGGTGAATTGCAATTATCAGTCGAATTTGCTGATCTCTCGGAAACTCGGAATAATCTAGTTTCCTTACTCCAAACCAAAATTACTTCCTTGGATACGAGGCTAAGCGAATTGTCCCGCAAGTACGGGGTACTTCAGGATAACCTTGCAGATGGCCGAGATATTCATTTTGAGACTCGATACCATTTAGAGCCACAATCCCCGAAATTAAATGAAGCAAATGGCGAGAAGGGTGGAATCACTGAGTCCAAATCTGAGGATTTGGCTGTTAGAGAAGTACAACAGGAGATCATGCAGGCTTTAACCCGTCTTGAAAATGCAGGCACGGATTATGAGCTCACGACTGAATCAAACCAAACGGAACCAAGTGCCAATGAAGAGAGGGAGTTTGTAAATTCATCCCATATCGAGAATGTTGAACATTCTGATAAAAATAATGTTAATCACTTTGTCAGCAGCTCAAGCAGCATTGGCAGAGATGCAGTTTCTTGCGTCAACAGATTCAAATCAACTTATTAATTAAAACCGAACTACGAGTATAGACAAATTACTTAGCGTATTGATACCCAAAAAGTATAAATCTAATATGTTAGCTTGCTTTGGAATTTGACACCAGCCTGGCCATCCGAGCTTGCTATGCATGAGTGCGCAAAGCATGCAATAGCTAATTATTTTTCTTCTGGCCAAATTGTCGGTTTGGGCAGCGGAAGCACTATGGCGGCCTTCGTCGGGCAACTGACTGAGTTGCCACTTAAATCATCAATTCGATTTATAACGACTTCCCTACAAATTGAGATCGAGGCTGAAAAGGCAGGTCTTGAAATCACAGATGTAAGTAAATCGAAAGTAGTCGACATTGTGTTCGACGGTGCAGATCAGATCGATTCAAACTATAACATGATAAAGGGTGGCGGAGGCGCACTATTGAACGAGAAACTGTTGATATCAGCTGCTAACAAGGTTGTGATCCTAGCCGACTTCACCAAATACGTTGAGCGCTTCACCCGATCGATCCCTATAGAAATTCACAAGTCTGGTAGATCAATAATTCAAAACAAATTGGAAAAGTTAGGGGGAAGAGCTGAGCTGCGTGTCTCACGAAATGGATACCCCTACTTTACTGAAAACGGTAACCTCATTTTAGATACTTTATTTTCATTTATTGAAGATCCTATCCAGATGGAAGTAGAGCTTAAGCACATCCCAGGTATTTTTGAAGTGGGCCTGTTCAGTAGGGGTGATGTATACTATAAGATAAAAAAAGACGGCTCTTTTGAAGTCATCCAGCCTGGCAAGGGATAGTTCAATAATATGAATATGCATCACAGGTATTAGCCATTATCATGGACTATCCTTCCGTGACCACAGGCATTTTCATCTACTTGTCCGTTCTCCATAATCACCCTTCCCCTAACTATAGTATAAATAGGCCAGCCTTGCAGTTTCCAGCCGTCGTAGATTGAATAATCGGAGTACGACTGGAGCACCTCAGGTGTGACTTTCTTGGCCAAATTCAAGTCAACTATCACTAGATCTGCATCGGCCCGCTTTTCTATCGTCCCTTTCCTTGGATACAATCCGAAAATTCTGGCAGCATTGTAGCTAACCACTTCAGCAACCCTCTCCAGACTAATTCTTCCTTCGTTTACACCTTTACTTAGTATAACTGGAAGCAATGTGGCTATCCCTGGGAATCCCGCTTTCGTCGACCACAGATCTCCTTGACCTTGTTTGATTGATAGCCTATTTGCGACGTGATCTGAGCCTATTGTATCAATGACTCCATTCGCTAATCCGGACCATAATGATTGGATATCCTTCTTGGTTCTTAGTGGCGGGACGACCTTTCCTGTAAGATGCGGAAAATCATAAGTATGGGTCAAGTAATGAGGACAAGTCTCCACATATATAGTAGAGTTACCCTTTTCTCTTTGTCTCAAAATCGAATCTAGTGCGATTCTAGATCCTATATGTACAAAGTAAAGTGTTGATCTAAATTTCCTGGCGATTATCCCAGTTTTACATATTACCCTTGCTTCAGAAGACGCAGGGCGACATCTTGACCATATTTTAAGACCTCTTGTAAGGATTTTTGAAGGTTCGTGTAAGTTTTTGTTTTTCTTTTCCAGTCTCGAACAAACTTCCGGATCTTCAGCATGTATTAGCACAATTGAACCTTGCATTGAAGCCTCTTGAATAATGTCAGAGATTAGTTGATCACCGATATTTACATGCCTTTCCAACAAATCGTGCGTGTTAGGGTCTAGATCCATTAAAATGTGGTTTACCTCTTTATCGAGATTGGCGTAGATCTTAACAGAGCCAAGTCCGCATTTCTGTTTCAAATACTTGATATCTTCTAGTTGATTTCGTTTGAGGATTGATGAATGGATTGAATAATCCACAAAGTGTGAAGATTGTCCCGCGTCAATGTGCTTCTTGATATCGTGGTAAGATCCATAAAGTCTAAGCATCCTCATCATTGTTGTGACACCTCCAATTGCCGCAGATCTGGATTCCGATTTGGCTGCCACTTCGATTGGAGTGTAAACGCCATAGTGAACATGAGGGTCAATAATTCCTGGTAGAACATACTTCCCTTGAGCATTGATCTTTCTGGACGCTTGAACTGTATCGACTGATTGCTGAATTGCCTTTATTCTACTGCCTTCAATCAGGATATTGGTTTCAAATAAACCTGCTTTAGGAACCACCACTTTGGCATTAGTAATTAATAGGTCGCAGGTGTTTTCCATTGTTATTATATTAGTTGAATAACCAAAACAAATTCACTGCAGGCTTCAAAAAGTCACCCCAACCTAGTCTTTCCATTTTATGGAACAACCGACCGAAGGGTCAAAGGCTTTCTCTACCTTCTCACCATTCAATATTCTCCTTATATTTTTCTCCATTACCGGATCCGTAGGCTGCATGTCGGGTTCAGTTGCATCATTGATCCTTCCGTGAAAAACAAGCCTTAGCTGAGAGTCAAAAAGGAATGGATCAGGAGTGCAAGTTGCCCCATACATTCTTGCAATTTGTTGAGTGTCATCAATTACATAAGGAAAGTTTAGTTCATTTTTCTTTGCGAAAACCACCATGTTGTCAAATCCTTCTCCATCATAATCTGGGTCGTTGCTATTTATTCCAATTATTTGGAGTTCTTTAGAACTAAATCTCTGTTGCAGACCGCTAATATCTCTTATGCGCGCCCTTACGTATGGACAATGGTTGCACATGAAAACTACTAGTATGCACTCGCTCTCAAGCTTTGTCAAAGAATAAACGTTATTATCAACTCCTTTTAATTCAAAAGTAGGCGCTCTTTCACCGATCTTCAACGTTTGATTTGAAAATGTTTTAGCCATAAGTCATGTGGGTAATCATATCCTTTTAAAACTATCGCAGCGGTATAACTACGCTGGGAGTTTCCTTTTGGATAGAAAAAAAATTGCTTTATACTCCCATCTACCAATTACTGTGTTGAAAAATCGTACACTCAGGTTACTCCCACGAGCTGCTCGCAGGTCTCGTAAACCTATTCAGGAAACTAGAATCAAAGGCCACCCAAAGGGGATTAGAATCAGGTGTGGTTATCACCTTTGCTCTTATGAATGGGAGTATTTTGGAGGTCATCGATGGGCCGAGTGTCCCGTCTGTCACAGTACAACGAGAGTGACGAACGGAAAAATTTAGTAAGAGATTACTCATTTAGATCGCTTTATTTACATTTTGAAATTTCATTCCGGACTCAAATTTGGCCGCTTTTTTGTCTCGCTAACCATTGGAAGGCATTAATTCTGCCAATTTGTGTGTAATTGAAAGTGGACCGCTTGTGCTTTCGGGTCAACTAATTGGGATGTTGACGGTAGATAGTTCTTGGCAAGCAGTCATTGCCTTGCAAAGTTTGGTCTACATCTATCAAGTACGTTGCAATGGAATTGCTTTTTTACTATTTGACTTGCCTATTCAAGATAACCCAATCCGTGTTTAACCACCACCAATCTGACCGCCAATACTTCCCCAAACACTCTCTTGGTATACGTCAATTAACTCATTCAATATATCGTCGAAATTCAAATTCTTCCTCCTGCTATGCGTCACTTCGTCTAGCAAGGAAGAAAGACGTTTATACGTATAATCTTCTAATTTCAAAATTTGCACTGTTACTTCATTTTAATTGGGTTCTATTATTTACTTATTTCGAATTTGGATTCTCTATTATTGACGTCAGATCAAAAAGTGTTCATTTTGTCGGATGAAAACCGTTAACGCTTCTTTCCAGAAAAGAATTTTGTCATTTTTATCGATAATCTTTTCCTCAAAAGTATTGCAGTAGAAAACCTAGCAGAAGAGCGATTCATAGAGCAAGAAACGAATTTCCGTGACTAGATGCCTCTTCCCCATCCAGGTCGCATCATACTGAATATGTGTAATAATATCTGCGATACCAAATAATATTATGGATATTGTTTAAATGCACATGCTTTTCTAGGAACGTGTGTTTTTCGGGATATGACTTACAGAGTAGTCGTCGTTAATAGCAAATTTCAAGTGTCTGATTCGAACTACTGAATAACGGATGTGGTATTCTCATCCACTGAAACACATCAGAACGCGCTTTTATCAAGAATTATGCAGTTTTAACAGGAATAGTGTTGTTTGTGCTTGGTCCATTTATTTAGCCAAGGATTTTTCCACAGCTGAGACCGTGATATCGGACACTTCTGCTAGCCAATACTACTCTTATACGACGCCCACTATCTTTCCCACGAACCAGATCCAGATTCAGACATCTTTGTGCCCCTTTCAAATAGGCATGGCAGCATCAGTTGTCTACACATTTCATGTTTACATGATAAGATTGTCAATGAAAAAAGAAACATGATCAGTGATAGAAAAAACATGATCATGATAGAAGAAACATGATCATATTTGGCCTAAATCCAGAAAATGGCTCGTCTAACCCCCCCTTTATCATTGAACCCAAATGATAAAAAAATGATTATGATAAGCCCAAATCCGATAATTTTAAATTATCACTATTGTTGTAGACACTTTCATACAGATGTTTTTAGAAATATGCAAGACAACACTTTTCTTTAATGCTGACCTAAAGAATCACTCCTATTCACCTCATCCCTAATTTTACACCAGCTCATGTCCCTCACTTAACAGCCTATCCAAATGTCCCTAACAAACACGGTTATCTGTCACAGAACCCATGATTTGCCCAGTCAACAGACATCGATCTAGCTATTCAGCAGTAATATCACTCGTTCTGAAGCGTTCTATGATTAGGATACTTTTTTAAAAGTCCATCGCCCCAATTTGCTTTATCTGATCCGACATCCTCGCCGTATATATCGCATAACATGTGTATTTGATTTTCTTCTGTCGTCATACACATATTCTTTGCTTACTTACCTATAGCTTCTCGTCCGACGAAATGGTACACTTTGTAATAATGCCTATATCCAATGCTATTGATACAGAGCCCGAATTTGGATACCCATGGGGCCGGCCGGATTCGAACCGGCGATCTCCAGCGCCCAAGGCTGGAATCATACCAAGCTAGACAACGACCCCAATTGAAAAATAGTTCGTTGCAAATGCGGTGGCCGTCAATATTATTTTAACTTTCTTGATGACAATAGCTCTATATACTATCTTCCGCAACAACGTCTTGACGCATGAATTACTGCGACTCTTATGAAAAGGCTGGAAGGATAGCGTCTCAGGTTCGTGAAAATGCTCGAAAAAAATATCACGTTGGAACCACCGTCTTTCAAATTTGCGAGTCGATCGAATCCGAAATCCTGGAGTTAGGAGGAGCTCCTGCCTTCCCTGTTAATGTCAGCTTAAATGAAGTTGCAGCGCACTATACTGCTGAACCAAACGATTCCTTGGTGGTGAGAGACACCGATGTGATGAAAATTGATGTTGGAGTACAGATTGACGGGTATATTGCCGATACAGCTGTCACGATATCATACGATCCAAAATATTATGCATTAGTTAAGGTTGCAGAATTGGCCTTAAGTGAGGCAGTTAAGCTAGCCAATACCGAAACTAAAGCCAGCGATATAGGAGCAGTTATAGAAAGCACCATCTTAAAACAGGGCTTTAAGCCAATCAAAAATTTGAGCGGTCACTCCTTAGAACGATATACCATTCATGCTGGAAAATCTATACCTAACATCAGAACAATAGGTCCGTCATTTAGGTTATCGGCAAATCAGGCTTATGCCATAGAGCCGTTCGTTACTACAAGAGATGGAGATGGAGTAGTTTACGAGGGGAAGGTCAGGAATATTTTCAGTATAGCTTCGCGTAAGCCGTCTAAGGATCAAGATGCGGACTTATTTTTAGGTCAATTGTGGTCTCGATTTAGAACTTTGCCATTCGCCATTAGATGGATAACTGAATTTTGCGAGGAATCAAAAGCTCGCATTTTAATCGAGGTATTGTTGAAGAGAAAAAACCTTCACGCCTATCCTATTCTGGTGGAGGGAAATGGTAAGATCGTGACCCAAGCGGAACACACATTAATTCCCTCGAACAAATCCAACCGTATTACGACGATTTGAAATGAGGATGAATCGTCTTCATTATGAATTCTCAATACAAAACATCGATGTTTTTACGGTAAGGATTACTATCTCGATATAGGCAAAAACGAGTTAGCAATTGGAATTGGTAATATATCGTATAGATGGGCTCTAATTGCAAAAAAAATGACGAATCAATGGATATCTTGCCTGTACTCCATCAATGGATAGAAGTAGTTAGATATCTTACCTCTACTCTGATTTCAAAAGAAGGTATATGTATTTATGGAGCAAGTTCACTAGTGCCTTTATGGTAACCGGTCCGATTACGAATTTCGATACTTATGTTTGGATTTCTGTCGGACTTTTTGTGATCGGCCTCATTGGGGCAATGGTCTATGAAAGGTCAAGTGGTAAAGGGAGACGTCAGCCGCCTCAAACTCAAAAACAGCAATCACGATCAGGAACAAATACGGACATTGAAACATAATGTAGCGATAGATGGGCTAATAGTAGAAAAATTCAGAAAGGAAGGCTTTCATTCACTTACCACAATCCAACAGAAATCGTTACCTGTGATTGCAAGGAGGATAAACTGTCTCCTTGTTGCTCCCACTGGTTCTGGTAAGACTGAGGCCGCGATTTTGCCTGTGGTCAGCATGATTCGAAACCAAGGAAGGATGGATGGCAAAATTCGTGTTGTATATATCACTCCATTGCGTGCTTTGAATAATGATGTATTTAGAAGGATAGTCAGGTACGCAGAGTCTGAGGACCTGAAAGTAGAGATAAGGCACGGCGATACTTCCCGCAGAGATAAGAGGAAGATCGTGTCCTCACCACCGGATATTTTGATTACAACCCCCGAATCATTAGGGGTTGTTCTCTCAAGTGAAAAAATGCTTCTGGCCCTAGACAACCTGGAATGGATAATAATTGACGAGGTCCATGAGCTCGTCTCTAACGAGAGAGGGGCACATCTGAGCATAGGATTGGAGAGGTTAGAAGCTATCAGTTCAAATCAGGTTACTAGGATAGGGTTGTCTGCTACCATTGGAAATTTAATCGAATCTGGAAGATTTGTGTCAGGTACTGATAGAAAACATGCGGTCCTCGTAGATAGGTCTGGTCGGGATTATGATATCAGCTTGGAGTATGTTCACGGGTCTTTTCCCAAAGTAGCGGAATTCATTATTACTTATTTGGTAACAAACAAGATTACTGGTTCCATCCTTCTCTTTACGAATACTAGAGATGAGGCAGAGTATTTAGGCACAGTACTTAGGAACCAGAACTTAGTAAACGTCGACGTTCATCATGGATCCCTTTCGAGAGAAATGAGACAGGAAACTGAACAAAAGCTGAGAGTAGGAGACGCAGGTGTTATAGTCTGCACTTCCTCATTAGAGCTTGGTCTGGATATAGGTTCAGTAGATCTTGTCATACATTATGGGTCTCCCAGACAGGTTTCAAAGCTAGTACAAAGAGTCGGCAGAAGTAGACATCAACAGACATCACAGGCTAAAGGATTGATCGTCACAAACAATCCAGATGATGAACTAGAAGCATTATCAATAATTCGTAGAATGAAAAAAGGTTCGATTGAGGAGCAACCAATGCACCTGAATGCTCAGGATGTTATCGCACATCACCTTGTTGGTATGTGTATTCAGACCAAAAGAGTGATGAAGTTATCAGAGGCGTTTGATCTTATCACAAGGGCTTACCCTTTCAACCAGACGAGCATGCAAGATATAGAAAACTGTATCCAAATTCTCGATACCTGCGGCATAGTCAAATACGATAGAGAAGCGCACACATACTATCGGCGTATAAAAGCTTATCAATATTACTTCAACAATCTATCGATGATTCCCCATGTGATGAAGTTCGAGGTAGCTGATATTATCACTAAGAGGAGAGTAGGGACCCTAGATCAACAATTTGTGGAAGACTACGCTGAGGTTGGAAACGTATTCGTTCTCAAGGGCTCACAGTGGAGAATTATTTCAATAGATGAAAAGAGAATGCTAGTAAACGTAGAGGCTCTTCGAGGCATTGCTATCAACGTTCCATATTGGATAGGAGAGATGATCCCAGTAGATAAAGCGACTACGCAAGAGGTTGGAGCTCTGAGGCGACAGGTGTCTAAGGGGATATTCAAGATATCTAGCTCGTCTATACAGAAGAGCATAAGTCAATTGGGAATTGTGCCAGACAGCAAAAATCTAGTGATAGAAAGTAATATAGCAAAAAATACCGTCGTGATTCACTCTTTGTGCGGCACCAAGATCAATAATACCATTGCAAGTCTACTCTCAGCCATAATATCTTCACAATTAGGTTATATTGTCGAAACCAGGTCTGATCCATATCGAATTATGCTAACTTCAAGTGCAAGAATCGGAAAATGGCACATTGAAAACGCCTTCAAAGACCCTTATGATTATGAGTCTGTAATTATTGCATCTCTTACTGGTACGCACGTTATGAATTGGAAGGTTTGGGCAGTTGCAAAGAGATTCGGGGTTGTCCCTAAGGATGCATTATACGATAAGAGAGTAGCTCGCCTGATATACGATAGGTACTCCAAGACGCCTCTTAGCAAGGAATCGATTAGAGAATTAATGCATGATAAATATGATGTTAGAGGCACAGAAGCAGTTTTTCAGGACTTGCGTGACGGGCATACACATATCCAATGGACCGAAGTAAACATTTTCTCAGATTTGGCTCAGCCAATTCTCGAACATAATACAAAATTTTCTTCCAATCCATTAAGTGTGGAAAAAGGAATTATAGACCTAGTCAGGGAGAGATTGGAAAAGACCAAACACAGGCTCGTTTGCATTCGTTGTGCAAAATGGGAGAGAACTTTCGAAACTCGCAATGTACCTGACAAGTTGTTTTGTCCAATATGCAGATCTAGGTTGATTACTGCAACATTTTGGTCGGACAATGAACTACCGAAGATTATCTCTAACAAACTCAATGGTAAAAAGCTACCTCCTCAAGAAGAACACCGTTTTGAACGTGCATGGAAAATTGCTTCACTCATTAACAATTTTGGAAAGAAGGCGCTAATAGTTTTGGCAGGTTACGGAATAGGTGCCGATGGTGCAGCAAGGTTACTTAGGAATTACGTTGATGATGAAGGAATATACAGGAGTATTTATGAGGCGGAGAGACAGTATGTAATGACTCGTGGTTTCTGGAATGATTGACTGTGCTATCAGTAAGATAAGGCCATTGCTATTTAATTGTGATCAATGAAGACTCGGCTCTTAAAGTAAGTTCTGTTTGTCCGGAAATCCCCCTGGTCGCCGATGCACCCAGTATCTTTACGCGATCACCTACTACAAGATTTCTGACCCCCTCACTATGTTGTCTCCAACCTACTAGCCGAATTTCGCCTGTATCATCTCCAATCAGTGTATCGCTCACGCTAACTACCTCACCGCTTTTGGTGGTAACATCAGTAGAATTTGGAGACTGTAAAACAATAACTTCTAAAATATAAGGTGCATCCGAAATCTTAATTTCTTTGATTTTTGATTCAAGTGTTGAGGTCTTTGGTACAGAATCATCATTTTCAATAACTCGGACATAGGAATCATCTCTATTAAGAATCATAGAATTTCCAAATATTCTGCTAGGAACGCATTCTATCATGGTGTCTGTATCAAGTGGCTCGTTTATCAATGCACTATCTATAGCTAGGCGTACAAATTTCCCAGCATTATCAACTGCCAAGCAGGTGGTGCTGCCCCTTCCTGTTTCGCCCCCAGACGAGAGTATTCTTAGAATCTTGATATCGATATCCATTTTGGCACCGGAGAACTCTAAGACTGTGCCTTCATCGCCGTGTATTTCAAAGTCTCCACTTCCGTATTGCGGATTCCCTTGCTTAACTTTAACCCCAATTAGTCTCACCTTAGAATCTAATTCAAAGTTTTTCGGGATTTTCGTTTCATCTAAATTCCATATAACTGTCCTGATATTTCTAGTCCTTTCCTCATTTGAAAGCTGAAATTGCAATAACTTGGTATTTTCGCCTCGAGAATTGGTGAATTGAGATACTCTGGGGTTACCAACGTTGCCTGTAATTACTACGTTTTGCATGGTTTCTCGTACCTCCTCAACAGGTATAGTAATAGAATCAATGTTTGGGATTGTGGAGTCTTCCTCTTTCACAGTCTCAATCTGAGAAAATGAGGACAAGTTTATCACAGGTCTACCATCCAAACCTGATTTCACACTCCCTCGAGAAAGCTTCACCAAGTCTCCTGGAGCCATGTTTACGTCGCCAGGGCCATTAGTGCGATTGTCCCAAATCCTGACGCGGACTGCTGAATCGCGATCGTATATGGTAAGCGTCCTACTTCTGACTTCTTCCTTAGTATCTTTCCTAATGAAATTACGCGATGGATATACGTTCATGATTCGGCCTAGAATTGTCACGTCCTTTGCACCTACGTACAAGTCCTTGATAGAGCCATCCGCGTGGCTTACAGTTCCAAGGGAAACACCAAGATCAGCAGCAACTAGAAATAATGCGCCCTGATCAGTAAGATATCCTGCACCTATCTTACGTTTCTTTTCGTCTATTAGATCCCTAACCTGCTCGAAGCTCAATTCCGTCTTCTGTTTAAGCAATGACTCGATCATAGTTTTAAAATCCGCAGACACAGGCAGTCCAAAAAATAATGCCTCGCACTTGCCTATATTCTTTGACCGAGTTTGGATATATGTTATCGGATTGAATTAATTGACCACCCTCACAACATGGATTCTATTAATTTAGTAAATCTGCTTCTCTTTCGTAATTTCTATCTTTTCAATTTCTGTTAGCAGACTGATGTATAGTCAAATAATCTAATCGCTACTGACTCCCAAATTATCAAGACCACACCCTCCCTTTGGTGGCACGACAATCATAATTTTCTGTCCAAATATTCTTCGGAGTTCATCTGCAATAATGCCTCCGTTTCCTCATACGTCATTCCTAATCTGTTTGCGATAAAATTAACCACGCTGACCAAGAAAGAAGTGGAGATAGATGGAAAATTATTGAAGCACCCTCGATACTTTACTGGGCCATCAGTTTCAACAAGTAACTTATCTTTGCGCGCCTTTCCTAGCAAGGCCTTCTTTTCCTTAGAATATATCAGAGACGGACCAAATGAAATGAATAAATCCATATCAGCAGAGATCGCAAGTTGTCTCATACTTCCTTCGAACCAATGCAGCATGACTCTTCTAATATTGTAGGATTTGAGTATTTCTAAGACATCCTGAAGCGAGCCTCTCGAATGTATTGAAACAGGCATCCTGAACTTCTCAGCAAGGCTCAGCATGGCAGTAAAGATCTCTAACTGTTTACAATAGGTACTGCCATTTCGGTCTTCATAAACAGAATCTAGACCTACCTCGCCTATGCCATCAATAGAGCNAATATTGTTCTCGAAAACATGACGGAAGAGGTGAAGGTCCTCANTTGCGGCATTCTGAGGATGAATCCCGGCAAAGAGGAACACGACGTCACGTGTCGAACTGTTAAAGCACTTGAGACTATTCATTAATGAGTCATTGCTTACAGTGACAGAACAAGCTTTGATTCTTAATTCTCTTAAACTTCTGAAAATATGTTGCCTGAACTGTGCGTATTCTTTATCGATTAGATGGATATGGGCATCAAGTAGTGTCATACTGTTCTTAATAATGAAACAAACATTCGGTAATATGGTTTGTCGTAACTCGCATATTCAATTGCCTGCAAAGACAGTTCGCCGATAGACAATATCCAATAAACATTTGTAAAAAAAACATCACTTCGAAAGCTAAAACACTAGCCGTATTATTTAGTAAGATACTCTTAAAACTTCATAACATTTTTTGAAGCAAGATGAATGTCTTCAGATTTCACAGTCTTTCTGCCTGCATGTGCAGATAATTCCACTGCTTGCTTTGCTATTTTTCCTGCGATCTCTTCAAGAACATTTCTGAGCTCAAAAGCAGCGTCATCACTCACTCTCTCTGCACCCGATTTTTTAATAATCCGATACATGCTGGCAAGCCCTAGTTCAGGGGTAAAAGACATATTGATCTTGACAACTGTTCGCACATTTTAAAAGTCTTCTTGTCCTCAGAAATAGACATTTTTAGGTCCTGTAATTCTGTTACTAAATACCGGTGAATGCATCAAAACTAGGTATTTTTAACCTTAGATCGGCATTCGGAAATAATGCCAATCCTCCTCACTGGGACGAACCCCCTGGGGCCGAATTGTTCTTCAACAGCTCAGAATAAGATTACTAGAACTTGAAGACTATTTTACTGTGACTGATTTTGCGAGATTTCTGGGATAGTCTGGGTCAACGTTTTTTCTTATAGCTAAGTAATAAGCTAATATCTGTAGAGGGATTACTTCTAAGAAAGGATAATGGATAGCTCCCAAGGTCGGTATTTTAATAAACATGTCATACGAGTCATCAGGTTCATCTGATATTCCGATGATCAGGGCTCCTCTTGCCCTTATCTCGTGAGCGCTGGCAATATTATCCTCGAACGTTGCATCCTTAGGGTTGATAATTATAACTACACTGTTCTTATCTATTAATGCGAGAGGACCGTGCTTTAACTCTCCTGCCGCTATTCCCTCGGCATGAACATATGCTAATTCCTTTATTTTGAGTGCTCCCTCTAGGGCAATGGGATAATGTATAGATCTTCCCATGATATAGATGTCCTTTGAGTCAATTATTTTATTCGCTATTTTCTCTATTTCTACTGCTGATCTAAGCACTTCGTTTAAGGCGTCAACTAGATCTAATTTACTTAACTGATATCCAACACAACCACCGCATAAGTTATCTATAACACTATAGAGTATTGACAATTGTCCCGTAAAGCTTTTGGTCGCGGCCACACCTACCTCAGGGCCACAATCTATAGTTAGGGATGAGTCGCTTATCCGGGCTAGCGACGAAGTAGGAACATTAACAATAGAAAGAATTTTCGCACCCATTTGTTTTGCGTCCTTAACAGATTGTAGGACATCGGCAGTCTCTCCACTTTGGGAGATGGCAACCAAAACGGAACTACTATCCATAGGAGTTAGGGCATATCGAAACTCGCTTGACATGATAGACTCCGCTCTGATTTTTGCGAATCTTGCTAGCAAGTGTTTGGCCACGAGAGCTGAATGATAGCTTGTGCCACTTCCCGTTAGATATATTGATTTAGAATTGCTGAGAATATTACAAAAATCCCTTAAATTATCTGCATTTCGCGATGATGCCTTCATAATAGTGAAAGGCTGTTCGTGAATTTCCTTCAACGTATAGTGNGTAAATTTTCCCTTGTCTATCGAAGCCAATTCCCACGCCACTTGGGTGATCTGCCGAGATAGGCGATTTCCATCGTAGTCATATAGCTTCAAATCCATGCCTTCCACAACTGCAATATCCCTATTATCTAAAAATATAGCCTTGTCAGTGTAAGGCAGGAATCCTAGAACATCACTCGAAATAAAGTAGCCGTCATTTACGAGGCCAATTATAAGCGGCTCATCATTTCTGGAGCCACAAATTGTCCCATCATCAAAAGCAGCTACAAATGCATAGGAACCTTCTAGCCTTTTGCATGTGTTGCTAACAATTTGTGCTGCATCCAAATTTTTACTTGAGTAGCTTTCCAGAAGGTGTGCGATAACCTCGCTGTCTGTGTCGCTTTTGAACTTGTGACCAAGGTTGATCAGCTCCTCTTTTAGAACTTTATAATTTTCGATAATTCCGTTATGAACCACTGCGACATCATTAGTGCAGTCGTAATGGGGATGGGCATTGTTTTGTGTTACTCCTCCATGAGTAGCCCATCTAGTGTGACCAATGCCTACTTGCCCTTCCATGGTTATCAAATTAAGGGACTTGTTTACTGCCGACACGCGGCCAACGCCTTTGCGTGTTAAAATCCTACCGTTATCGATCGTGGCAATGCCTACGCTATCATATCCTCTGTATTCCATCCGTTCAAGGCTATCAACCAACACAGGCGCTACACTCGATCGGCCAGAATACCCTATTATTGAACACACAGATTTTAATGGATGTAACCGCTTTTAACGTTTATCAACGAACTCATGTACCATTCTATGATTAAATATACCAGTGATTAGTTCAATCCTGAGTTTTCAGCTAAATTTTGATAGTACCGCTAAATATAATTATATAATGGTTAAGGTGTAGCAAACCATATGCCTACGGATAAGACTCTAGTTCATATTGCTAATGGAAGGACCATTGGCAAAAAGATAGTTGTGTTCGAAAACGCTGAACACATCAGGGTCCTTTCGAATCCCTTGGCTTGGCAAATGTTGGGAATGTTATCTAGAAACCCAATGTATCCAATAGAAATAGCAAAAAAACTTAAGATCTATGAACAAAGTGCATATTATTATGTTCGAAAATTGGTTGATATTGGTGCTATAACTGAGGTGGGCACCCATCAGGTCCGAGGTGGGACTGCCAGAATATATCAATCTTCAAGCCCTGCTTTCGGAATCGAGATGGATTGGGGAGAGAGGCAGTTTGAGTTCAGAAACAATCGAAGTTACCAAGCGCAATATGCCGACAGATTTTTTGAGGAATTCATTGTTGACGGTGCGTTCAGGGGCCTAATTATAGTGGGTGCTCCGGATCCTCATGGACCATATAGATCGTCCTCGAGAGATGGGCATTATGCAGTGCATCTAGCTTTCTTCTTAGGGACAATTAGCAATATTCCTCTTGAATTTATCGTAAAGTTAGACGCTGACGCAAAAGCCGAAAAAGTGTCTGAAGGAAACAACCTCATTTCCATAGGCGGTCCTGGCACTAACATTGTAACTGCTGAATTTAACAAATATTTGCCTATTAAATTTAATGAGAAAAATTTTTGGTCAGGATTGGTTGATGGATCTGCAAAATTATACAGTCTTGATAATCAAGGATTAATTGCTAAGATTAAAAATCCTTATAATGACAAGAAGAGTGTTATTGTTCTAGCAGGAGTAAGGTCAATTGGAACGAAGTCTGCCGTTTTAGCTTTGGCTAACTACAGTCAAGAGATTCTGAAAAGCTATAGAACTGACGAGGATTGGGCATTGGTCGTACAAGGATTTGACATGAATGCAGATGGAAAGATAGATCACGTAGATATTATTTCTGAAGTCAAATCCTAGCCGACTTACTCAAGCGGCTGGTGGGTTTATTGAACCAAGCATGTTTGTGTGCAAAGTTATTTGCGGCTCTTCTTCGGTCTTAACCAAGTAGCCAGGCAGGTTTACAACTCTATCACGTATACTTACGTGTCCATGAACCACAGCTTGCCTAGCTTGATGGGGAGATTTTGTACCTGACTTTTTCATGACGATAGTTTGTAGCCTTCGCTCCAAAAGGTTTTCAATTCTTAAATTCAATATATCATCAAGCGATGCAGATTCGCTTACTAAACCCAATCTATTTAATGACCTTAGTAATCGAGTCTCTTTTTCTGATCTCGCCTCAGTGGACAAGGATAGAAGTGCTCTAGCTTGGTTTCTAAACCTAGCTACCTCACTCTGTGCTTTCCAGAGTTCTCTTTTGTTTCGCAATCCAAAGGATCCGAGTGTGTAAAGTTCGGAATTCAACTGATCAGTCGTCCAAATCCTTCTAGGTCTGTGATAGCTTTTTTTAGATTTACGAGGATCTCCCATTTACTACAACTCACATTTATTCGTTCTCGGGTTCCTTTGCGGGAGATTCTTTGGCTTTTGGAGAGGCTTGTGGGGGGACAGCCGTCAGAGTCCCAGTACTTGCAGACGGAGGCGCTCCAGCAGGTCCAGCTGAAACCGGTCTCGCCAATTTTTTGACACCAACAGCCCCGCCTTTTCGACCGGTTGTTCTAGTACATTGACCCCGAACCCGTAAACCAAACATATGACGATAGCCACGCCAACTCATGACAGATTTTTCTCTCTCAATGTCGTTAGAAATCATAAAGTCCAAGTCCGAAGTGATAAGATGCTTTGTGGTACCTGTTTCCATGTCCTTCCTTCTATTAAGATACCAGTCTGGTAGGCCTACCCTGGCGGGATCCCTGATAGCTGATTCAATGTCAATCAGCTCTTTTTCAGTCAGAAATCCCAATCTAATATTTGGATTTATCTTTAGAGATTGTAATAAGACTTGAGCCAAATTGTGACCAATTCCTTTAACCGCACTTAATGCAACAGTTATCTTCCTACTTCCATCTATGTCTTTTCCTGCAATTCTGACAATGTGCTTAAATTCGGAAGCTGACAATTAAAATCAGCAGGCAATTCCTTAAATAAAAACTATACTGGATTGGATTAAAGGTTCAAAATAGTATAGCTTCAGAAGTAGAGTATACCTATATATGCGCCTGCGAGAACTCAGAATGTTGAAAATACTCAAATTTAGGCTCTACGATTTCGTCTGGTATTCATATATTGTCATGGGTCTTCAATACGAACCTCTTTGCCCAAATGGGGTCTGAATTGTTATGCGTATAGTAATGAAATTTGGTGGAACTGGGGTCAACTCCGGTGACAAAGTTCGGGATGTCGCCCAACTTGTCAAGACCCAACTGAGTCATGGAAATGAGGTTGTGGCAGTTATATCTGCAATCCGAGGCATGACAGATGATACCTTGTCAATTGCTGAGAGGATAAGAGAAGGCCAAAGGATCTCAATCGAAGAATTCATGAGAAGTACTCGGGATACTCATAGAGTCATTCTTCGTGATGCGATAACGAATAAGACTATCTTGAACAAAGTTGAATCCCTAATCACACAAGTTCTAGATGAATTGGAGAATGTTCTGAAAGGTATTATTTTTTTAGCTGAGGTAACCCCGAAAACTCAAGATTATTTGCTATCTTTTGGAGAGCGTCTCTCCACCCCTATTGTCTCTTACACCCTACAAGATATGGGGATTGCATCCCAGCACCTTACTGGGAAGGAGGCCGGAATTGTGACAGACTCCAATTTCGGAGATGCTCGTCCATTGATGGACACCACCAAATTACGCGTCGGGCTAAAAATCACGCCTATGTTAGCTAACAAGGTGGTTCCCGTAGTAACTGGCTTTATTGGAGCAGATCAGCATGGCATTACTACTACTATAGGAAGGGGAGGATCTGACTACACTGCCACATTGATAGCTTCAAGTATTCAAGCCAACGAGGTGTGGCTATGGAGCGATGTGAATGGACTAATGACGGCTGACCCTAAAATCGTCGACGATGCTCAAGTTCTGAAAGAAGTTTCGTTTACTGAAGCGTTGGAGATGGCTCTGTTTGGTGCCAAATATATCCACCCAAGGTCTTTTTATCCTGTGATCGAATCGAATATTCCAATCAGAATTCGCAATGCTCTTAATGTGAGCCACCAAGGCACAGTTATTACCACTAATCCTGCAAAATCATCTCAAAAAATCGTTAAGTCGATAAGCGCTATTCGGAAAACATCGCTTATCGATGTAAGTGGTGGAGACATGGCCGGATCTCCTGGAACTGCTTCGCGTATTTTTGAGGTGCTTGCCCGAAATAAAGTGAACATTATGATGATCTCCCAAAGCCCGTCTGAATCCAGCATCTCGATGGTAGTAAGAAAAAGCGATCTCGATAGGGCAACAACTGCACTCGAACTTAATCTCCTTGGGAAAATGATCAAGAAAGTAAATGTCATGGAAAATGTGGCAATAATCGCGGTCGTTGGATCAGGCATGAGAGGGATTAAAGGAGTAGCATCAAAAATATTCGGAGCCGTGGCACGAAAAGATGTAAATGTCATAATGATTGTGCAGGGTTCATCTGAGCTAAATCTTGCTTTTGTCATCAACGATGACGACTGTGAAAAGACAGTGAAAGCGTTACATTCAGAATTCAAACTTGGCGCTACTAAATAGAAGAAAATGAGGTAAGTAGGCGGGTAAATAGTTCTAGGGGCAGGAAAAGGATAAATTATATTTTGTTGCAACTGCTAGAATTGACCGTAAACAATGGTAAACTTTACGTTGTAGGGGTTGGTCCAGGCAACCACGAGCATATGACTCAAAGAGCAAAGGCAGTGATTGAAGCAAGTCAGATTATAGTGGGATATGAGACATATGTTTCGCTTGTAGAAGACTTGATCGTTGGTAAGCAAGTCTTTCGATATGCTATGACGCAAGAGGTCGAAAGGGCTAACCAAGCTATAGCATTTGCGGAAGCTGGGAACGTAGTGGCATTGGTATCCTCAGGTGATCCAGGCATTTACGGAATGATTGGGCTTATTTACGAAATCCTTTCTGAAAAAGGATGGAACAGACAAACTGGAATTTATGTTGAATGCGTGCCAGGCGTCTCTTCATTAAATTCTTGCGCCGCGCTTGTCGGCTCTCCGCTAATGACTGACTTTGCTGTCGTAAGTATGAGTGACCTCTTGGTACCATGGGAGATAATTGTTAAACGCGTGGAAGCCGCTGCTGCAGGAGACTATGTTACAGTTATTTACAATCCTGCGAGCAAAAAACGTATCCATCAACTTAAAGACACAAGAGATATTTTCTTAAAATATCGAAAGCCAGAGACACCGGTCGCAATCGTCAAGGGCGCTTACAGGGAGAGCCAGACCATCGCAATTACTACACTTGACGAAATGCTAGGGCACTCAGACATTCTTGGGATGATAACTACTGTTATAGTAGGTAATTCATCTACGTTTGACTACAATGGGATGATGATAAATCCGAGGGGCTATAGATCAAAGTACGAGCTAATCAAGAAGGCAGCATAGAACTACAATCGCTCTCAAGAATTCAGCCTTGATAGCATCTAGGATGTGAATGACAAGTGGTACGTATACATCATACGCTCTGCGCATTTAGGCTATTTAATTAAATTTGGTTCCTTGCCCTTAAAATGCTCACGGACTGGTCGAATTATTCTGTTGAGGTACCTGGCCGTAGCGTTTTTTAGATCGATTGCATGGACTTTATTTTCGATATAACTTTTTTTGAGTTCTTTGAAATTAGAGTAGATGACAGTTCCTCCATATTTTTGGGGCCGTTCAACAACAAATTCCCTATACTCGTGAAATATAACGTACCTAATTAACTCTAATATGGGGTTATTTTCAGCTTCTCCTTGAGGACAAAACCCTTTGACAATTTTTTGTTTGATCGTGTTTTCATCATCGTGGATGAGAATGCCAGAAGAAGGATTAGTCTTGCTCATCTTACTAACGATTTCTCCAGTTTCTGCAATTGAAGGCTCTGAGAGTCCAGGAAGTAGATGATGATGCAAAGATACTGGAACCTTCCAGCCAAATTTTGGAAAAATTTCTCTTACTAGCATATGTATTTTTCTTTGATCCATTCCGGCATGAACAATATCCAATTCTAGGGCTTTGATATCAATTGATTGCATTGGCGGATATAGTAATTGGGCGAGATCCAAGTTCTCTTGTCCAGATCTACCCATAATGGTCAACGACCTTATTGTTCTAGACAGACTAATCTGTTTACTAAACCGGATAAAGTCGTTCCAATAGTCAGGTCTCCTCTGATAAAGATCACTTCCCAGCTCTATGGATACACCTGGACAAAAGAATCTGAATGCATCGGAGTAATATTCCGAAAACTTTTTGATTTTTTCCCAATCTCCTTGAAGCTTATTATTAATGTAGGTATGCCAGTCAGCCAAAAAAACTGTGCACTGTACCTTTGCCTTTATCAAGTCGTTTATTTTGAAACCTGTTAGAATCAAGCTGCCGAGATGTAGCATGCCAGAAATCTCTAAACCGATATAGTGTTCAGGACGAGCCACCGTTTCCAAAAGTATTCTTAATTCCTGTCCAGTAACAACTTCTTCTGTAGGCTCCCTCATTATTAACGATAGTCGTTCCTCTAAATCCATTACAAAATTCGAACGTGTTGAATATGCCTATTAAATTTTGCATCAATCATTTATAGAAAGTCAGTTTTCGATTCATCATAATCTGAGAATATTCCGAAAATAAGGGATGTAGAAATAATTAATCGAAAAGAAATTTTAACGTATTAGTTGGGGGAATGAAATTTGACGCTTAAATTCCGCGCCAACCAACCACCGAAGAATCTTGAGATGAAATCATATAAAAAGTTAAATTGAGTTTGCGAAACAATTCATGGGTTGAAGACCAAAGCTAGCGTAGAAGTTGCAACTGCAGTCCGCACCAAGAACGTCAGCCGCGGTACCGATCTTACAATTACTTCTCATCCTAGTAACGCAAAAGGGAAGGTCAAGTACGACAAGAAGGCGGAATCCGAATTTTTTGTTGATAACTCGGCGCTTGCAGGATTTACTGGCGAGCGGATTCTATACATGGCTGTAAGAGAATTGATCGAGAATTCATTGGATTCCTGCGAAGTACACCGCATACTGCCCAAAATTATCTTAACTTTAAAAATAGTGGATCCGACAAATGATTTGTGGCTTATATCGTGCGAAGACAATGGTATTGGCATCCCTCCAGACAAAGTCCCAACAGCAGTATGTTCGTTCCTGACATCAGCCAAATATGTCGAAAAACAGCAGCGAGGACTGTTTGGGGTAGGATTAAAAATGATCGCCGCTTTTTCAACTAAGGATACCGATCATCCACTCAAAGCTTGGTCTAAGCCGGTTGATGAGAGAACAGAGTATTTTTTTGAACTCCGAACAGACATTGGGACCAACAAGCCCATTGTACTCTCTAAAAGACCAATGAAGGACGGAGAAACCGAAATCAATGGAGACTCGGGGTTCAAGGTCGAGGCTGTATTGCGTGCAAGACTCTCCCCAATAACGAAGAATAAAATATATGATTATGTTAGCAACACGAGCATTGTAAATCCATATGCAAGTTTGATTTTTCTTACAGATGACGGTGAATTAACATTTAAAAGAAGAACTACGATAATGCCTGAGCCTGCCAAGGAAGTTTTGCCGCATCCTGCAGACATGGATCTAAAGACACTGAAGAAAGCAATCGTGAATTCTATGCACCAAAAGACAACTCTTCATGGTATATTATGTAACTCATTCCAAAAGCTATCTGGAGGGAAGGCGAAAGAGATTATTTCAAAAGCCAACATCCCATTAAAACCAGCAGACAGATACGATGAACATGAATTAATCAAGGTCGTTAATGTATGTAAGCAAACTCGATTTCACTCCCCCAACACTGAACATCTAAGTCCGATAGGAGAAGAAATTTTAACAGCTGGTATGACTTCAGAATATGCTATTGTTACAAACAGGAATGAAAATGAATCTCAAGTCCAGGCAAGATTGGCCGTTAAGATGCTAAAGCCTACGCTAACAGCATATTCTTTCCGTACATGTGTGGTGAATAATCGTCCTACAATAGTAGAAAGTGGGATAGCGTATGGGGGCGACATTTCGTCATTTAAATTGTTTAGGTTTGCAAATAAGATTCCCTTACTATATGACGAGGGTTCGGATGTCGCTCGGGATGTAGTATCTGAAGTGGAAATCAACAAAATGGGAATCTCAAAGAAGGAAGTTAAAGACAAATTTGCAAATACCGAAAGCAGGTCTGGCAGAGCCATTGAACTCCTGCCAATGCACATTTTCTTCCACATTTGTTCCACCAAAATACCTTACAAAACTGCAGGCAAGGAAAGCATTGCGTCCGAAGGCGATCTAAAAAAGTATATGAAAGCTTGTCTCGCAGATTTGTATCGAAAGGTAAGCGCTCAAATACGAAAGGAACTTAGGATGAAGGAGGCAGAAAGTCGGTTACGTCTTTATAGGCATTACATTCCTTTGATCATATCTGCTATCTCAGACTCAATCAAGGTTGACACTCGGAAGCTATCGGAGGCATTTTTGCAGCTTGCAGAAAAACATGTCAGGGGCGAGATCGTAGGTGCAACTATCGCCGAAAAGCTAGATAAAATCACTGGCCAGCGGATCGAGAGGGAGGCGGACAACCCGGCTAAAAAGATCGACGATAGAGATCGACCCAAATCCAATTCAGACAATTCAAATCGGGTAAAGCCGCGGCCCAAAACACATGCGCCAAGTGAGTCCAGGAGATCGAGCCCTCCGACTGATCAGACCACGATGGATGTCTTCTATAGAGCAAAGGGAAAAAGAATCTAATTGACTGTAAAAGACAAGCGTCACCGGGAAGTTATTAAAAAAATAAAGCTTCTCATGACAGACGTAGCAAATGACCTGATGGTTGACAAAACGATGCCTGTTCTTGACGTTCCAAAAGTAGGATATGACAACACGATTTGGTCTAAGGCTAAGAGGATGTTGACGATTGGAGACAAAACCGTTCAAGTGAGCCCAGATAGTACAAAGAAAATTCCGACCTTTTCGCAATACCTTGTTATGGCAAACGCGATCCGAAAGTTGCTCGATGAAGAAATGGAAAGCACCATTAGAGGAATGTACTACGCAACATTAACATCAATAGGAGATGAGGAAAAAAACAAACAAAAATTTTGGAATAGCCAGGAAAATTCAGATGATGCAATCAAGGCTATTGAATTATTGACAGCGGTACCTCGTGAAGAATTCTCGGTCACCTCAAAGCCAAAGGGCATGATTTCCGGTCCAATTACATTGCGTGTTGGCGGTGATATTATCGATTGTAATTTAGGGAGTCGTGCAACTTCTCAATTAATACCGACCAATATACGCGATGTTGAAATTGTAAACGTTAATGCCGACTTTGTGATGGTAGTTGAAAAGGATACCGTCCTGAATAATATTCGAAAATCTGGATTCATCCAGAAGTATAATTCAATATTAATGACTGGATCAGGTGAGCCAGATCGAGCAACGAGAATAATGGTAAAGACGCTTAACGAAGAATGGAAGAAGCCTGTGGTGATCTTTGCAGATGCTGATCCATGGGGGCTAGGCATTGCCTTGCGTTACAAAATTGGTAGTGAATCATTGAGTTACGACAGCGATAGATTGGTTGCGCCTGACTGCAAGGTATTGGGAATGATGTTCTCCGACATATATGATTACAACATTCCAGAAGTTGCACGACTTCAGGCTACGGAGGAAGATATCAATCGGGCAAATGATATGAAGAAGAAACCATGGCTTAATGACAAACAATGGCAGAAGGAACTGAATCTGTTTATACAACGTAGGGAGAAGTGTGAGCTGGACGCGTTCTTTAAACATGGCTTTAGGTTTTTGGCTGAAACTTATTTGCCACAGAAACTTCGTGCTGTTGGTCTGATTTAATTGTGGAGGAAATGGCATGGTGTTATTGAATGATTTGAATGCTTACTAATATGCCAAGGCGACCAAAATTGCAATCTCGGTTAGAGGGAAAGCTAATTAGACTATCAATTCAACTATGCTCTCATCAATCTTGGGCGTGCTTGCTGTGAAGCTGAAGCTGGTAAGTATAAACTCAATTCCTGCAGATCCAATACAATCCCGTAATACCCTCTGACATTTTCTAATGTTGACTCGTAATGTTTTCGATTACTTGATGCGGTTGCATCAGAAATTAGAACTATATCATATCCAATGTTAAATGCTTCCCTTAGTGATGTCTCCACACAAATTGAAGTATCGATACCGCAGAAAATTATGGTATCTATCCCTAGGCTCCTTAGCCAAACTTCAATCTCTGTATCATGAAAGACCGAATCTCTTCTTTTTATAACAATGTGATCTCCACCGAGAGGCTTAATATCATCAACTATCTCTGCATCCCAAGTCCCACGTACACAAATGGGTTTTTTCATGATTCTTTCTTCTCGTGCTCTTGGAAGTATCTTGTGCGTTCTTGTTAGGAGGTCAATCCCAGATGATTCTCTAACTGCTTGGGTATAAAAAACCGGTATCCCGGCAATTCTACATTTGTTGATTAATTCCGAAATATTTGGGATAATGGATTCATATTGAGTGGTATCCATTCCTAAAAGGTCATAAGAACCACCTTTACTTGCAAATCCATTTTGGACGTCCACGACTATTAATGCCGGGTTCACTCTATAATCCCTCAGCTTTATCATAATCTACCTTGTTAGTCGAAGCCTCTCCTTATAATATTATAAGAGATCAAAAAGTGGATAAGGAATAAAACAATTTTCACTGGAGAAATTGTAGGTGCATAGCGATAATATCCTTGACTATTCTGGTAAGTATATATGATTAATTCACGAATCTAATTATATGTTACTTAACGAGGCTCCAGGCAAGGAGGCTACTCTTTACTCTAGATTACCGTCAGGCAGGCTTCGATGTACCGCATGCGCTAGGCTTTGTGAAATCCCGGAGGGCAAGGTCGGCCTATGCGGTATCAGAGGTGTTGTTGAAGGCAAGTTGCGTCTCCTTGTCTATGGAAAAGTTATTGCAGGTCACATAGACCCCATTGAAAAAAAGCCAGTCACTCATTATAGGCCAGGCACCTCCATTTTTTCTATTGCCACTACAGGTTGTAATTGGCTATGCAAATATTGTCAGAATCACGATATCTCACAAAGGCGTAAGATAGAAGGTACCGATATGACGCCAACAGAAGTAGTCGATAACGCAGTGAATTATGATGCCGACGGGATCGCGTATACCTACAACGAACCATCTATTTTCATCGAATTTGCACGAGATTGCGGTATCGAGGCTCACAAGCAGGGGATCTTTAATATCTTCGTTTCCAACGGATATGATACTCCTGAATCAGTCAGCATGATGAAAGAGTTTCTGGATTGTATTACTGTGGACTTTAAAGGCAGTGGAAAGCAGGAATTTGTTCGCCGATTCATCGGAATCCCTAATGCAGATCCGATATTCAATTCGTTGAAAATAATAAGAGATAAGACTAACATTCACACAGAAATAACCGATCTTATAGTCCCACAAGTAGGGGATGACTTGGATGATGCAAAAAAGCTTTGCAAATTCGTTTATGAAGAACTAGGTCCTGACACCCCAATTCATTTCCTTCGATTCCATCCTGATTACAAGATGATGGAGTTCGATAACACACCTATTGAGACGCTGGAAAAGCATTATAGAGTTGCCAAAGATATAGGTTTAAGATATGCATACCTAGGGAATGTACCAGGACATCCTCTTGAGCACACCTATTGTCCTGAGTGCAAGAGCATAGTGGTTGGACGATACGGATTTAGTATCACGTCATGGAACTTGACTGAAAAAAATTGTTGCGGAAGCTGTGGTCATCGCATCCCAATACTAGGTAAGCCAAAGAAAATGTACAAGAATCGATTCCAGATTATCTGGTAGGCGTTATTCAGCCCCAATTGACGGTTAATTGGACATAAACATGCAAATCCAATTATAAGTACTGACAAATTGTGTGTAGACAATAAATGAGAAATTTAATTAAAGTACTTCGAATTCATTATCTATGAATCTGTTGGGATTGGACCAAAAAAAATAGCATAAATATCTGTATTTAGAATGTATGATTAGAATGAAATGGGTCTAGAAGCAAAATGCCCAGAGTGCTCAAGAAAGGCAGAGATGGACGATGAAACTCAAGACATAAATTGCAGCTATTGCGGTTTTCACGCCCTGTTTGACGAGTATATCGAGATAATGAAAGGACGTGCGGAAGTTATGGCTGATGAATTTCAATCATCTTCTGACAAAAAGCCATTTTGACTCATAATTCAATGGCCGTATCAGTCATTGAGCCATTTAATTTACCAATAACTCCCTTTGTCAGAGCATGTCAACTCAGCTCCACAATTATCACATCTAAGATGACAGGGTTGAAGGGTAGTCATTTTGTAACCGCAGCGAGGACATTCAAGAGCTTCCATATAGGATCTTTTGTAGAGTGAGCAAGAACATCATTTTTACTCTTCGAAAGTTTAATGGTCTTGCCAAACATTAATTAAATGCGTTCCTTTTTTCATATAAAATTGGCTCAATTTAAACTTGTAATCTCTGACTCTAAAGGAAAGAGTTTGTCTCGTGAGCTTAGGGATAAATCAGCTCAACCTTTGCTTGGGTCGAAAATTGGAGACGTGTTGGATTCCTCAGTCATTGGAATGAATCAGGGAAAGATCAAGATAACAGGAGGAAGCGATAAATCAGGTACGCCTATGCGCCAAGACATACACGGCGGAGTAAAAAAATACGCCTTGCTTTCAAAAGGAGTAGGAATGAGAGCAGTTAGTAAAGGAACAAGAATTAGAAAGTTGATTAGAGGCAACATGGTAACCGAAGAAATCTTCCAACTGAATTGTAGACTGATTGATGCTGACCTACAAGAAAAGGCCTCAGAATCAAGTGGGGAGATCGATAGCTCAACAACCAAAAATGGAGATTCAGACAAAAAAGGGACCAAATAATATCGTTCCAAATAAGTCAGATGAAAAACACATAACTCCCTACTCTAATCTAATCGTCTTGTCCGGATTTGATCCAGTTCTGGAAAGTGGAAGTATTGGTTCTTTCTTAAGTGATTACCCTTATATCTCTCAACAAATTTATCATCAGGGTTGCATTGGAAGGATACTTTACCAGATTGGTACATAAGAGAGTATGGATATCAACCTAATATCAATATAGGCACAGCGGGTCACGTAGATCATGGCAAAACTACTTTAGTTGAAGCGATCACAGGCGTCTGGACTAGTGCCCATAGTGAAGAGTTACGTAGAGGAATTACTATTAAGGTTGGGTATGCCGATGCAGCTTTTTACAAGTGCTTAGATTGTCCTTCTCCTATGTGTTATTCGACCAGCCCCCAATGTCCAAACTGCGGAAAAAATGCCGAACTACTACGTGTTGTTAGCTTCGTGGATTCTCCAGGACACGAAAGTCTGATGGCAAATATGCTATCAGGTTCCGCATTGATGGATGGGGCGATTCTTGTGGTAGCCGCGAATGAAAAAGTACCTCAGCCTCAAACCAGGGAGCACTTACTAGCTCTACAAGTGCTAGGTATACAACAAATAGTCATAGTCCAAAATAAAGCAGACTTGACTGATTATAATGGTGCTTCTGAAAATTACGATCAAATAAAAGACTTCGTTAAAGGTAGTGTTGCGAAAGAAGCACCTGTTATTCCTATATCTGCGCAACATAAACTAAATATAGATACTCTAATTGAAGCTATAGAAAATAACATAAAAACACCGCCAAGGAGGCAAGAAGCCTATGCGGTAATGCATGTGCTTCGATCCTTTGACATAAATAAGCCTGGAATACCTGTTAAACAAGTTAAAGGCGGAGTTATAGGCGGTGCTTTGGTTCAAGGAGAATTTTCGATTGAAGATGAGATTCAGATCAGGCCTGGTTTCTTGGATGAGAAGCGAGGTAAATATGAACCGATTAACTCAACCATATCTTCCCTTGGTACAGGTGCAGGTCTTGTAGAAAAGGTAAAACCAGGGGGTTTAGTAGCCATCGGAACAAAGCTAGATCCGACGTTCGTTAAGAGTGATTCTCTGATAGGTTCTGTAGTGGGGGAGCCAGACGCCCTGCCTGATGATGTTGATGAGATATCTGTGGAAGTACATCTTTTTGACACCGCAGTCGGGACTCAAGACATGGTCAAAGTTGAGCCTATAAAGAGCAAAGAGCCGCTCAGACTCAATGTTGGGACGGCCGCCACTCTCGGATCAGTCATCAGTGTACGGGAGAGCAAAGTCGAGGTAAAGCTCAGAAAGCCTGTGTGTTTGATGCCTAACAGTAGGGTCGCAGTCAGCAGAAGGATTACAGACAGATGGAGGTTAATAGGTGCAGGTGTAGCCCTATGATCAGCTTGGGGTTTCAACTACGCTCATTGGCTTTGTGAACTGAATATTTTTGATACTGACTGTCTCATGATCGGAAGCTCTCTTTTTATGTACAGGATATCTTTGTAAACCTGTTGTGATACTTACCCATCTATTCTGTGCCTCATTAGGGTTTCTGTGATATATGACTCGAGTTAATCAAGCGCTTATTTAAATATGAACACATGAAGGAATTTTCTTAAATGGATATTATCTGCGACACAAGTTTTTTACTCAATCTAGTGTCGGCTCCGATACAGCGTATAGATCAGGTTGAGGCCGAGTACGGAAGGCTCAATTTTTTGATTCCTGATCTTGTAATTGCAGAATTGAGGCGTCTTGAGCAAAAGTCTGGGCCCAAAAAGGCTATGCTTGCAAAGACTGCTATATCTATCTCTATCTCAAAATCAAACATAGTAAATGTGAAAAGATCTAAAAATACAGATGAGGCAATAATCGATTATGCATTGAATCATAGATGTGCTGCAGCGACCATCGACGGAGTTCTGAGGAGGAGATTATTAGAAAATAACATTATTGTAATAACACTAAGTAAGAATGTCTTACGGGTTGTTGGTCCTCTCGCAAAAACCAAAACTTAAAAAATTTAAGTATTGACAAGTTACTCATCTATTGCATGATAAAATTTAACGACATAGAGATTGCTTGGACAGGACATGACGGTTTTAAGATCACTGGGACCGATGATAAAGATGCAAAGAAGACTTTGTATATCGATCCCTTTCGTTTATCAAATGCTCACCACAACTCGCATGACGCTGACTTGGTATTCATATCACACAATCATTTTGATCATCTGAATATAGACGATCTTAAGCATGTGATAAGTAAAGAGACTATTATGGTTGCCTCCGAAGAGTGTGGTGAACAACTAGGCAAACTAGAGGCAAGTGAAGTAAGAAAAGTAAGACCCAATGAAACTCTGAATATATTAGGAGTTAAACTAGAAACTGTGCCAGCCTACAATACCAACAAATCATTTCATCCAAAAGAGGATGGAAAAGTTGGGTTTATTTTCACATTGGGTAACCAACGAATCTACCATGCTGGCGACACGGATATTATTGATGAAATGGAATCGCTAAATCCGGATATTGCATTAGTACCTGTATCCGGTACGTACGTTATGACTTCAGATGAGGCTGCACGAGCGATTAACGAATTAATCAAACCAAAAAGGTTCGCTATACCTATGCACTATGGTGCGATCGTCGGCGACATTAAAGACGCGAACAAATTCAGAGAGTTAGTTACTGTTTGTGAAACGAAAATATTAGAACGCGATTAGTACTACTGATGATAGCTTCTATCACTTCTAGTAGGTTTATCTAATTTATTTTCAAGATTAAAAAACTTATATACGCAGCTTTTTCTATATAAATGAAAATGGCCGCAAAGAAGAAAGCAACAAAGTCTGCTAAGTCTGCAAAGAAAGGGACAAAATCCAAAAAGTAAAGATCGGCAACGATCTTGATTTGGAAAGAGCAGTGTCAACACTGTTACTCTTCCCTTCTTTTCTACTAGTAGCTAGGAATTGTGGTGTTACAGGCCATTGGTAACACGATTTTTGGTTTGGTTTTGTTGTTGAGGGAATATTAGCCTTGGTTGTGGGTAGGTAGTCTCGACTTTTAAATTCTGCTCGTGTTCTATTGATCATGTGTGTGTAGCTGATAGGTTAGGGAACACCTCGTTACGGGAAAAAAGCGATGGCGAAATGGCAGTACCTTAAAAAAAGGGTATCCTGATTATCTTTCATCAATGTTGGAAGACGGGAAGACCCTTTTTAGGATGGGTGGACATGATTTTCGTGTGAGACAATTATTGGTTATTGGAGTTTTGGCTCTGGCATTTACCACTGCTTTTATTATGCGTTCCTATCCCGCAAAGTACGGATTTTATCTCAACGAATTTGATCCGTACTTTGACTATCGTGCAACAAAATATCTTGTGGATAATGGCTTGAACGCTTATTTCAAATGGCATGATACAATGTCTTGGTATCCCGAAGGAAGAAACGTTCCAGCGACGTCTCAATCTGGTCTGCACATTGTTGCTGCGTTTCTCTACAAGATTTTTGGGTTTGGAAGCTCGCTACTGGACTTTATCATAATGTTGCCTGTTGTGCTAGGCTCTTTAACTACCGTCGTTTTATTTGCATTAGTACGGGTGTTGCGAGGCACAACTGCGGGGATGTTCTCCGCTCTTTTATTCGCGTTCAGCCCTGCGATAATCCAAAGAGGCAATCTCGGATGGTTTAAATCTGAACCGTTGGGGCTATTTTTCGGTATACTAGGAGTATACTTACTGCTTTCTGCTATGAAACACAAAGAGGTAAAGTACTGTATCCTCAAGGCAATCGCCGGGGGTTTTGTACTAGGTCTCGCGAACGCTTCCTGGGGAGGAGTTCAATACTTCAGCATTCCCATTTCGATTTTTTTTGTTGCATTACCGTTCTTTAGAAAAGATACTACAATTCCGATGTACGCT